>Ga0075475_10001747_pt1 | contig 10863 bp, 7 predicted proteins | sample DEB08_DNA_10_FD_76342 | JGI IMG/M metagenome (GOLD analysis project Ga0075475, IMG submission 76342) | Aqueous microbial communities from the Delaware River and Bay under freshwater to marine salinity gradient to study organic matter... | ecosystem: Environmental > Aquatic > Marine > Coastal ... | reverse complement strand
ACCTTCGCCTGCCCTGCAAAATCGCCAAAGGAAGCAGGCCTTAGTCGCACATCGAGCTCCCGGTCTTCCCCTCGAAGGCCTTCACGTTCCGGATTGAGGTTATCGTTCATCATAGTCAAATATACTTTTAATCCATAAAAAATGCCCCGGTCCTAGCGGACCGGGGCACCAAGTTTTTAACAACCCTCGAAATTAATGTTCCTCTTCGTCGGGCCTAAGCGGTTCGGTCTGAGGTACAAAATCGTCGTCCATACCGGGCTTGCTGTAATCGTAGGCCCAACGGTGAACCGCGGGGATTTCACCTGGCCAGTTTCCGTGCACATGCTCAATTGGAGTGGTCCACTCAAGCGTATTTGATTTCCATGGGTTTTGCTCAGACTTCTCCCCTCTGAAAATGGTATACACGTAATTGATAATAAAAATTCCTTGTGCTACCGCCCCTGCAATAGCAAACATGGTAATGAGCACATTGATGTCCATTAAGCTGTCGAACATAGGAAACGCCGTGTTGGTATAGTATCGACGCGGAACTCCAGCCAATCCTAAATAGTGCATTGGGAAGAACACCCCGTAAGCACTAATAAAAGTTAACCAAAAATGCCAATAACCCATTTTCTTATTGAGCATTTTACCATAAAGTTTAGGGAACCAATGGTAAATACCGGCAAACATTCCAAAAATTGCCGATAGTCCCATTACAATGTGAAAGTGAGCAACCACAAAGTAGGTGTCGTGTACGTTGATGTCCAGTGCGCTATCACCCAATATTAACCCCGTAAGACCCCCAGAAATAAAGGTGGAAACCAGACCGATTGAAAATAACATCGCAGGCGTAAAACGCAAATTACCCTTCCAAAGGGTTGTAATGTAATTAAATGCCTTAACGGCGGATGGAATAGCAATAAGCAAGGTTGTGAATGTAAATACCGATCCCAAGAACGGATTCATTCCCGTTACAAACATGTGGTGACCCCACACGATAAACGACAAGAATGCAATAGCCAAAATAGATCCCACCATCGCGCGGTATCCGAAAATGGGTTTGCGCGCATTGGTTGCAATAACTTCAGACGTAATACCCAATGCAGGAAGTAACACAATATAAACCTCGGGGTGCCCCAAGAACCAGAATAAATGCTGATACAAAACAGGACTACCGCCCGAATTGCTCAACACCTCACCCTGAACCATAATATCGCTCAAATAAAAGCTCGTACCCATACTGCGGTCGAATAAAAGCAACAATGCCGCACTTAGTAAAACCGGGAAGGATAATACACCAATGATGGCAGTTACAAAGAAGGCCCAAATGGTAAGGGGCAATCGGGTCATACTCATCCCAGCAGTACGTAAATTAAGTACGGTAACAATGTAGTTTAACGCTCCCATAAGCGAAGACGCAATAAATAACGTCATGCTCACCAACCATAAGGTCATCCCGGTTCCCGAACCAGGAACGGCCTGAGGAAGTGCACTCAATGGGGGATAAACGGTCCATCCAGCCGATGCAGGCCCACTCTCCACAAAGAGTGATGCAACCATAACTACACTACTTGCAAAGAAGAACCAGTAGGACAGCATGTTAATGAAACCCGATGCCATATCGCGCGCTCCAATTTGCAATGGAATGAGCAGGTTGGAGAATGTTCCACTGAGCCCTGCGGTAAGCACGAAAAATACCATGATGGTTCCGTGAATAGTTACGAGAGCCAAGTAGATGTTAGGGTCCATAACGCCATCGGGAGCCCATTTACCCAAGAAAGTTTCGAGAATGGGGAATGGTCGCTCGGGCCATGCCAATTGAAGGCGGAAAAATACCGACATCATCATGGCAATAAATCCCATAATCATCCCCGTGAGCAAAAACTGCTTGGCAATCATCTTATGATCGTGGGAGAAGATGTATTTGGAGAGAAAAGTTTCTTCGTGGTGTTCGTGTTCGTGAGCCATTTTTTCCTCTTGTTTTTGTTTTAACCTTGCTTCATAGTAGATTGTTCAGCCAACCATGCCTGATAATCCGCCTCGCTTTCCACGACGATGGTCATTTGCATGTTGTAGTGCGCTGCTCCACAAATTTTATTACACAAAAGAACGTATTCAAATTCAGGATTTCCTGTGATCTCCCGCATTTCGGCCGTGGTTTTAGTTGGCGTAAACGCAAACTGTGTAATCATTCCGGGAACACAGTTCATCTGCATTCTAAAGTGGGGGAAATAAGCCGAGTGAATCACATCTTGGCTGCGGAATTTTAAAAGATGGGGTTGTCCCACGGGGATGTGAATTTCGCCGCGGATCATTTGATCGTCGAATCCAGCTTCATCCTCCGGATTTACACCTACAATATTTTGTCCTTCAATGTAGCGAACATTGGCTTCACCCAATACATTGTCTTCCCCAGCGATTCGGGCTGTCCAATCGAATTGCCGAGCATAAAATTCAACCACGCGGGCATCCGTCATATCAGAAGACATCATCCCCGTCCACGTATTTAATCCATAAGCAATCAATACCGTGAGCACTACAGCGGGAATAAAGGTCCAAACCATTTCCAGCTTGTTGTTGTGCGAAATATAGGCGGCTTTGCGATTTTTCGCCCCGCGATATTTAAATGCAAACCAAAAGAGTAAGATCTGAGTTACAAAAAACACGAAGATGATTACACCCATCGTAATGGCCATCAAACGATCAATTTTCGCTCCGTGTTCCGAGGCGGGTTCGGGAAGCAAGTGATGGCTCCATGCAAAGTAAGACCAAATAAAGGACCCGAGCATAGCAATCATAAACAGAACCATTAGAAACCCTTGATTTCTGTTATCGGTATCGTTTACCGAATTGGATTCCCCGCGCATGGCGGAAGTAATCTCCAAAATGCGCATCACCTGGGTTAGTGTAACCAACAGGACCGAAACAAGCGCTATGATTAAAATAGTATTCATTATGTAATCGGTTTTTCCCTAATTATATGTGATGAATTTTACTTTCCTTAAGCATGGGGTGATTCTTGGGCAGGAGTGCTGCCTTGGAGAGTGCTGTAAACACGACCAAAATAAAGAGCCCCGCAAATCCGAGCATTCCACCAACCTCAATCCATCCGAGAGACCAGTGCTGTCCGAGTGTACCTGGATAAATCATCATGATTACATCCAACCAATGACCAATCAAAATAAAGATACCCCCAGCAATTAATCCGGCTTGGAAACGCTTGGCATCGCGACTTATTAATATCACCACAGGAAACAAAAAGTTAAGCGCCAACATAATGAGATATGGAACTTTGTAGTACTGGAATCGCGCAATGTAATAGGTTACCTCTTCGGGAATGTCCGAATACCAAATGAGCATGTATTGACTGAACCATAGATAAGTCCAGAAAATGCTAAAGGCGAACATAAATTTACCCAAATCGTGTAAGTGGTTCTCGTTCACTTCTTGAAGATATCCCTTGGACTTTAAGTAGACCAAAATCAATGCCAAGGTGGTTAATCCACTCACAAACATACCGGCAAACACATACCAACCAAAAAGTGTGCTAAACCAGTGTGTATCGATGCTCATAATCCAATCCCATGCGGACATGGAAGAAGTTACTGCAAAGAAGACCAAAAATATGGCTGAGAGTTTAATAGACTGTCTGTGGTAGCGATCCCCGCCCTCAATGTCCTCACGCAACGAGGCACTGCGCAACAAGCGCGACATGAAGATCCAACCCAACAAATAAATAAGAGCGCGAACTAAAAAGAAGGGGAAATTTAGATAAGGTGTCTTTCCCGCAATAATCTCATCGTAATGAGGATTTTTAACTACGGCATCGGGAGAAGCCGCTTCGCCATGTGAATCCGCATGGTGGGCGTCTGCTTCATGGGAGGCATCAACATGGCCTTCTTCATGGCCCTCGGCGTGTGAATCCCCTTCGACAGTCGCATGGTCATTGCTGTGGTCATTACCATGAGAATCTCCGTGCGCATCGCCATGCTCGCTGCCGTGGTGCGTCATGGTCGCTTCGTAATGTTCGAGTTCAGCCACTGTAACCTCCTCTTGCGAAATAAAAGTATCCATCCAATGATAGATATGGTGCTTGTGAAGACCACCCATAAGGATAATAAATATCATTACCGCTCCAGCGAAAGGAAGATAACGCGTCATAGCCATCATAGGGCGCAGAATCAGTACCGACCATCCCGCTTGTCCCACATACTGGATTGCATAGAAGAATACCGCTGCCAATGAAATGGCTAAGAAGAAGAAATTATTGGCGTGCAAACTGCTCCAAGCGCGAGTAGAATCCGTAACGAAACCCGCAATAATCGATATCAACCCGATAGCGATCAAAGCATACGCTGTAACTTTTAATTTTTTTGGTACCGTAAACATGTGTTGTTATTTTGAAAGGTCCGCTTTGAGTTTCATAACGTAATTCACCACTTTCCAGCGCTCGTCGATGGTCATCTGGGATGCATGACTGCCCATTACCCCCTTGCCGTATTGGACTACGTGGTAGGTACTTCCCTCAGAAATATTCCGGCCTGCATCGTTGTACGCAGGAACCCCGAGAATCTTCTCATTTTGAACCAAAATCCCATTTCCATCACCTTTATCTCCGTGGCAATGTGTACAGAAAATGCCATACAACTCCTTGCCTTCTGCCAACATTTCCTCGGAGTCGAGCTCAGATAACGGGTTGGTAAGGTTTTGCTTAGCGGAGGCATATCCCTCTGGTGTATTGGGGTATTCATAAGGTACATGACCTCGTGGAATGGTATTTTGAACAGGCTTGATGTAAGCCGCTCCACCCTCTTCCGAGGTGTTTTCTTGATAGGTCTCGATGGCAGGACCTCGATACATATCTGGCATGTATTCAATCCCTGGCTTCGACTTATCGCGGGTACAAGATCCCAGCAATAGAGCTGCGGATACCGCGAGAGGCGAAATGAACGTGAGAGTAAACTTAATGCTGCGCATCGGTCGATTCTTTTTCGTGAATTTCAATAGCTCCAGTCTCTTCGAAAATCTGCTTGGCAACCGAAACATCGGCATTTTCGATTTCCACCATAAATAAATCATCGGTAGTACGAGGGTCGGGATTCATTGCAGGACGTCCGGGATACATTCCATTTTTTGCTAAAAAGGTAATGACCATTAAGTGACCCGCAAAGAGCACCGTACATTCGAACATGATGGGAACAAATGCAGGTAGGTTTTTCCAGAACGTAAAACTGGGCTTTCCACCAATATTTTGTGGCCAGTCTACAATCATCATGTAATTCATCATCAACATGGCAAAAGACAGACCAATTACGCCATAGATAAAAGCAGCTACAGCTATACGCGTGTCTTTTAGACCCATGGCTTTGTCTAAACCATGAACGGGGAATGGGGTGTATACTTCCTTGATGTGAACGCCTTTCTCGCGAAGGGCTTTTACTCCTTTGAGCAACACATCATCATCGTCATATAAACCGTGAATGATTTTTTTACTCATGGTTGTGCTCCTTTTTATATTGTGAACCTGAAGACTTGAGAATGGTTTTGATCTCGGCCTGTGCAATTACCGGGAAAGTGCGGCTGTACAAAAGGAAGAGAACAAAGAAAAATCCAATGGTGCCCAAGAAAATTCCAATATCCACAAATGTTGGTGAGAACATGGTCCAAGATGATGGTAAATAATCTCGGTGCAAGGAAGTTACAATAATCACAAATCGCTCAAACCACATCCCAATATTCACAATAATGGAAAGGAAAAAGGTAAACACAATGTTGGTTCTCAACTTTTTAAACCACATCAACTGAGGAGAAATCACGTTACAGGTCATCATGGACCAATACGCCCACCAGTAAGGCCCTGTAGCCCGATTCAAAAACGCGTATTGCTCGTATTCTACACCGCTGTACCAAGCGATAAAAAGCTCAGTGATGTACGCAATCCCCACGATAGAACCCGTGAGCATAATTACGATGTTCATCATCTCGATGTGTTGTATGGTAATGTAGTCTTCCAGATTCACCACTTTACGCATAATAATGAGTAGCGTTTGCACCATTGCAAATCCGGAAAAAATTGCCCCAGCTACGAAATACGGAGGAAAGATAGTAGTATGCCAACCGGGTATTACCGATGTAGCAAAGTCCATGGATACAATGGTGTGTACAGACAATACAAGTGGAGTAGCCAACCCTGCAAGAACCAAGGAAATCTCCTCAAAACGCTGCCAGTGTTTGGCTTTTCCGCCCCATCCAAAACTCAAGATGGTGTACACTTTTTTAGTCATCGGCTTGATGGCGCGATCGCGAATCATAGCAAAGTCGGGAATTAATCCCATGTACCAGAACACCAATGAGATGGATAGGTACGTAGAAATCGCGAATACGTCCCACAAAAGAGGCGAGTTAAAGTTCACCCAGAGCGAACCAAAAGTGTTGGGAATTGGAAGTACAAAATACGCCAACCATACGCGACCCATGTGAAAAATCGGGAAAAGACCCGCTTGGAATACTGCAAAAATGGTCATTGCTTCCGCTGAACGGTTAATGGACATCCTCCATTTTTGGCGGAACAGCAAGAGAATCGCAGAGATGAGTGTACCTGCGTGTCCGATACCTACCCACCAAACGAAATTGGTAATGTCCCAGGCCCAACCAACTGTCCGGTTGAGACCCCATGTACCAATACCCACGCCAACGGTGTAGGCTATAGATCCCATTCCCCATAGGAACATGGTAAACGCTGTTCCAAACATAATCCACCACATGCGATTGGCTTTTCCCTCAATCGGACGAGCCACATCTTCGGTAATTTGTTTGTAAGTTTTGTCGCCAGTAATTAGCGGCTCACGTATGGACGATTCGTAATGCATAATCGTGGTGTTGTTATATTCTTAGGTCAGGCCTTGTTACGTACTTTTGTGTGATAGAATACAGATGGGCGGGTTCCCACTTCTTCTAAAAGGTGATAAGCCCGTGACTCCTCTGCCAATTTAGCCACTTCACTTTCCTTATCGTTGAAATCGCCAAATACAATTGCACCTGTGGAGCAAGCTCCTGCACATGCAGTTTGAATTTCTCCATCATTCAAAGGACGTCCTTCGCGCTTGGCCTCCAGCTTGCCCAATTGAATTTTCTGAATACACATGCTGCATTTTTCCATCACCCCGCGCGCACGAACGGTAACATCCGGATTCAAGACCATCTTACCCATATCGTCCATGGCTGGATTCACATCGGCAAATTGATCGTTTCCTGTGTAGTTAAACCAGTTAAAGCGGCGAACCTTGTAAGGACAGTTGTTGGCGCAGTAACGCGTACCGATACAGCGGTTATAGGCCATATGATTCAATCCTTCCAAACTGTGTGAGGTAGCAGCCACCGGGCAAACGGTTTCACAGGGTGCGTGGTTGCAATGCTGGCACATCACAGGCTGGAACACCACCTCTGGATTCGAACTGGGCTCCTCCATGGAAGCGTACATATCTATTGCGCCAATATTCTCTTCCTTAGCGCGGTCCTTATCCATATCGCTCGAGTAATAACGGTCGATACGCAACCAATACATGTCGCGACTCTTGCGCATTTCCTCTTTTCCAACCACTGACGTATTGTTCTCTGCCTGGCAAGCAACTACACAAGCTCCACAACCGATACAGCTGTTTAAATCGATACTGAGATTCCACCAGTGCCCCGTAGTCTTGTCGAATTCGTCCCACAGATTTACTTTGGAAACATGTTCCTCTCCGCGGATGGTTTCAAAATGAATTTCGGGATTACCTGCTTTTGAATCTGCAATGAACTCAGCAAGCGTGGTCTCCTTAACAATGGAACGTCCCATCATGGTGTGGGCCAACTGGATACAAGCAAACTCATGCTCGCCTTCAACAGGCTCAATGGTTACATCAACCTGCTGGTGCTGACCATTTAAATACAAAGGCCATGCATCCACCCCTACTCCATCTGCCACCTTTCCTGCCATAGTGCGGCCATAACCCAATGCAAGCCCCACAGAGCCCGAAGCTTGCCCAGGCTGAATGAGTACGGGTACATTGGAAACGGTAACCCCATTTACAGTGATGTTGGCCAAACTTCCGTTGAGCGCGCCATTGCTCACATTGCGGTTACTTAATCCCAATTCACGCGCATCGCTGGCTGAAATTGTAAGATAGTTATCCCAAGACGTACGCGATATGGGGTCGGGCAATTCTTGTAACCAAGGATTGTTAGCCCATTTACCATCTGCGATACCGGTTTTCAAATAGAGCTCTAATTGGTACGCACCCGTTTTCATTTGGGATAAATCGCGCGCGCCTGCAGTCAAATCTAAAGAAGTGGAGGAAATAGGCGCCGTTTTATCTGTGGAATAAACCCCATCGTGAAGAACTTGATTCCAAGATGCACCATTAAGAATGGTATTTTCCCAATTGCCTCGAATGTAAGCATAGGCATCCGTATTGGAAGCTCCCATCCACGTTAACATACTCGACTCTAAACTGCGTGAGTTATAAAGCGGTTGTATTACGGGTTGAGATAGTGCGAAATGGCCGGTACGGTATTCAGCATCACCCCATGACTCCAAGAAATGATTGGCAGGCAAGACAAAATTCATTGCAGCTGCACTTTCATCTGCATATAAGGAGCTATAAATCTTTGTATCAACATTTTTTAATGCCTCAGAAAAAGCGTTGCGATCCGAGGATGCATAGAGTGGATTTACTCCGTGAACCAATAATACCCCTACTTTTCCGCTAGCCATTTTGGACGTTAACTGAGCCATGGCATCGGCTTTCCCCTTTTTAAGGAGTAAGGGTTGGTTCATATCCAAAATATGGTCGTACGCTCCGAGCATTCGATTTAACTCGAGTGCAATCGCTTGTGCTGAAGCATGATTACTCCCCACACGAATTACCGACTTACCCGATGCGCCCAAGAGTGCATCAGCCACCTTAGCCACCGCATCGGCCGCACTTGCGCCTCCACCTGGAAGCTTCTGCCGTCCCATTGCACCTGCTACTGCATTGTACAAATCTACTAGAACCTTGTGCTGTTCGGCTGGGGTTACGCGGAAACGCTCATCGGCATTGGCTCCTGTAAGCGATAAGTTACTCTCAAATTGAAAATGCTTAGACATTTGCCCTTTCCGGGGATCGCGCCCCTTGGCATAGGCCGATTCATTTCCAAAATTCAAATCTGTTCCAAGGAAATCACTTCCAATACCAACAATTACTTGTGCATGCTCGAGGTTCATAAAAGGAATTGCCCGCACGCCAAATGCCTGTTCATGGGCACTTAAAATTCCATCGAAAGAAACCGCATCATATTCATAAACTTCAGTTGTGGCATATTTCCTCTTGAATTCGCTCATCAATTTGGCGAGCGAAGGAGAAACCACTGAATTTGTTACAACTGCTACTTCTAACCCTTTGGTTGATGCAGATTCTAGACTGGAAATAATATCGGCATCCGCCTCTTCCCATGTAACGGCATTGCCATCCTTGGTTGGATTTTGGGCTCGATTATTATCGTACAGGGAAAGCACGCTAGCTTGAACCCGAGCGGAAGTTCCTTTGCCCAATGCAGATTGGTCATTGGCCTCGACTTTTATGGGACGGCCCTCGCGCACTTTTACCAATACAGGTGCAAAATCGAAACCATCCTGAATCATGGAGGCGTAATAACTCGCCACACCGGGAATAACTTCCTCAGGCTTCACCACATAGGGAATCGATTTTTGAACGGGTGCTTCACACGCGGCAAGGGTAGCCGCTGCTGTAGAGAAACCCATGAATTTAAGAAAATCACGACGGGTTGTGGAGGTCGATTCCAGCTGGTCGTTTTCTAAAAAATCGGCGGTGGGCAGTGCCTCATTGAATTCGGTTGCCGCAAGTTCAGCGGTGGAAACTTCATTGTTAATTTCACCGATTCCTTTCCAGTATTTCTTTGCTGTAGCCATAGCTTCGTTTGAATTCCGGGATTAATAGTGACACTTACCACATTCCAACCCACCAATCATCTCCACAGTGATTTTCTCACCTTCATACTTGTCCTTGAGTTGGGCATGGAGTTTATCGTAATATGCATTATCTGCCACCTGCACCTCCGTTTCACGATGGCAATTGATACACCATCCCATAGTTAAAGGCGAGTACTGATAAACCTCTTTCATGGTTTCAATGGGACCATGACAGGTCTGGCAATCCAATCCACCAGCCACTACGTGTTGGCTGTGGTTAAAATAAGCTAAGTCCGGTAGATTGTGAATGCGAACCCATTCGATGGGCTTTTCTTCATAACCCTCAATGTAAGCGCGCTTCTCCGAATCCCATCCCACTGCATCATAAATCTTTTGAATCTCTGTGGTTCCGTACTCAGGACCCTCTGCAATGTACATATGACAGTTCATACATACATTCGCCGACGGAATACCCGAATGAGCACTGTGGCGCGCAGAGCTGTGGCAATAGTTGCAATCGATTTGATTCTGACCTGCGTGCAATTCATGTGAAAACGCAATGGGCTGCACGGGTTGATATCCCTGCTCTACGCCAATGCTCGTTAAATTGAACCACAATGCTCGAACGCCAAATATGGCCAATACAATGGCACCCAAAACCAAGTACTTCTTATTATTTTGAAGCCACTCGAAAAATGCAAAGGTGTCGTCCACTAAAGAACGAGCCTCTTCACCGCGCAAGATTTTAAGTGCATTCTTAATGCGCAGCAGAATAAATACCATAAACATCAAGAACACTACAATACCAGCTAAAACGGGCACCAAGCCAATCTGGGGAGTTGCCGGACCGCTTACACCACCAGCTGCACCACCAGCCGCTGCCTCGACTGGAGGAGCTTGCATGACCGCCCAAGCATCTTCTACATAAG
>Ga0075475_10001743_pt1 | contig 10877 bp, 7 predicted proteins | sample DEB08_DNA_10_FD_76342 | JGI IMG/M metagenome (GOLD analysis project Ga0075475, IMG submission 76342) | Aqueous microbial communities from the Delaware River and Bay under freshwater to marine salinity gradient to study organic matter... | ecosystem: Environmental > Aquatic > Marine > Coastal ... | reverse complement strand
CCCCCTCATTCTTTTGAGGGTCTCCCGATTGAGAGTCGCCGGATTCAGGTTCTTTAGAATCTTCTTTGGATGGTTCGGGTTTGTCTTGGGAGTTTTGATTTTCCTGCTTTTCGTCCTGTTTGGAATCCTGATCTTCTTGTTGATCCTGATTCTTCTTGGAATCGGATTCGTTCTCGTCCTTATCCTGTTGTTCGTCTTGATTTTGCTGCTGTTGCTGTTCCTGGAGCAACCGTTTCGTTAGCGCGTAATTTTTTCGTGTAATTTCCGAGCTGGGGTCCAGCTTTAAGCTGTTTTTATACGCCTCGAGGGCCTTGGCATAATCTTGTTGATTAAAGTAAATGTTCCCCAGATTGTGTTGTGCCTTGCTTTTGAGCTCGGGGTCTTCAGCTAAATCGAAAGCGCGTTGAAAGCTGCTCTCGGCCATATCGAACGATTGTTGTTCAAATTGGGCGTCACCCAAATTAAACCAAGCTTTCGGGTTGTTTTTTTCGGCATCAATGGAGCGGTAATATTCTTCTGTGGCACCTGAAAAATCTCCAGATTCGTATCGGTTGTTTCCGGACCGAATAAAGGATTCAGGGGTTTGGGCCTCCGCTGGATTTGTAGCCGCCATTAAAGCAAGCAGAGCCATAAAAGGAAAGGTTCTTTTCATTTTTCGCGCGGGCAAGAGCGTATCGATGAGCAAAAATAGCATTGCTATGGCCAGAAACCATTGAAATTGGTCTTTGTAATCGCTAAAAACACGGGCTTCGATTTCTTTTTTCTCCAAAGATTCCACTTTTTGGATGATGGCGTCTACCGCGGCGCGTGTATCGGCGATGGGAATGTAATCTCCATTGGTCTCGCTTGCGATGGTGGAAAGGGTAGCCCTGTGGAGTTTTGTGAGCACGGTCTGGCCCTGCGAGTCGGTTTTATATCCCGTGGTCCGGCCATTTCGCTTCTCGGGTATGGGTGCTCCGTTGGGCGTTCCCACTCCGAGGGTGTGGATGGTTATGTTTTGATCCCGCGCTAGGGCGAGCACCTCATCCAGGCCTGCTTCGTGATCTTCTCCATCGGATAGGACAAACATAATCCGGTTGGTTTCTAAGGATTGGTCGTAGAACTCAATTCCCAGTTCGAGCGCTTCTGCAACGGCGGTTCCTTGGCTGCTTATACCATCGGTCGATACCTGTTCCAAAAAGAGGCGCGCCGCGCTGTAATCGGTGGTAATGGGAAGCTGGGGGTAAGCGGCTCCAGCGTAAATAACGAGTCCAACACGGTCCGAGGCGAGTTGGTCCAGAACCCCTCGGATTACTTGTTTGGAGCGCTCCAGGCGGTTGGGCACCGCATCTTCGGCCAACATGCTCTTCGATACATCCAGCGCAAAAACAATATCTACACCTTTCCGCTTTATCTTTTCCACTTTGGTTCCGACTTTCGGGTTGATTAGCGAAACCGCAGAAAAAGCGAAAAACAGTGCAATAAACAACCATTTTACCCAGGGTAGGCGGTCGCTCGTTCCCGGTAAAAGAGATTCCCGAACATGCAGTGGTACAGTGCGCATTGTTTTTTGCCGCCACTTCCACCACATCCACATCAACAAGAGCGAAACGGGAATAACCCCCAACGCCCATATGTACTCGAGATGTTCAATTTTGTACAGCATCACATCCACCTTTTTGCAATCTGCTTATCCCAGATTTCCTGTAATAAAACAAGCGCCATGGCCAATCCCAGGAATCCATAAAACAACTCCGTGTATTGATAGTAAGTTAAATCGGTGAGCTTGGTGCGCTCCATTTGATCGATTTCCGCATAAATTTCGGACAACTTTTGATCATCCGTAGCCCTAAAATACCGTCCCTTCGTACGGCTTGAAACCTCTTTGAGAAGGGGCTCGTCTATTTGGACATCAATGGACATTACCTGCGTCCGCCCGCCGGGCATCAATCTGGGGTAAGGGGCCTGGCCTTGTGTTCCCACGCCTATAGTATAAACGCGTATTCCGTATTCAGAAGCCAAATCAGCGGCTGTTTTGGGGTCAATGAAACCCGAATTATTTACCCCGTCTGACATCAAGATGACCACCTTACTCTTGGCCTCGCTATCCTTCAAGCGATTCACTGCCGTAGCTAGGCCCATTCCAATTGCAGTTCCATCATCAACCCGACCAAAATCTACCTCACTCATGGCGCTTTGCACAATGCGGTGATCGCTCGTAAGGGGCGTTTGTGTAAAACTCTCCCCCGCATACAATACCAAGCCAAAGCGATCCTGCGGACGACCCGATATAAATTCACTGGCCACGCGCTTAGACGCCTCCAGTCGATTCGGTTTAAAGTCCATGGCCTTCATGCTCGTCGATACATCCAGCGCAATTACCACATCTATTCCCGCGGTGCTCATGGTTTTTTGGTTCATGGTCGATGTGCGAGGACGGGCAAGCGCAATAATTAAGGCAGCCCAAGCTACGGAGCGCAGAACAACAGGTAGAAAATGAAGTCTACTCCGCCACGTTTTGGGCACCTTATTACTTGATACCAAATTGTAATTCAGGATAACTTTTCTGTCTTTATCGAGGTACCATCCCGCAACCAAGCCCAGGGGAATGGCCAGCAGAAGCCACAAGAATACGGGGTTTACAAACTCAATTTGATTCATCACGCTCGCTTTGAATCCATTTCATAACCATTGCCTCCATCCGGTCGAAATCGCGCCGATGTACTTCTATAGATTGAGTGCCTTTCGCAAACTTGGCCATATCGGCAAGTTGAAGCAATTCGCGCAGCAACTCCAAATCCGATTCAAACAGATTTCGCGCTCGCAAGGCGGTCATTAACTCGGAAGTAACCATTTCCATGGCGTGAATTTCTGTAGTTCTATAAATATACTGGCGGATGATGTCCGTCATTTCATCGTAGTAATGCTTGCTGTCTGAATGGTTAAAAAATTCGTTCCGCCTCCGCTCTGCAAATTGCTGTTCCAGCCATTCTTCCGCAGAAATTTGCGGCAATACAGTTTCTTTATCCCCAGGAGTGGTCTTGTTTTTAAGTCGCTTCCAACCATAAATTAGACCAAAAATGAGCCCTAAGGGTAACAATACGTATAACAATATGTCCATCAACCACTCCAATAAGGTCTTTGGCGCTTTCTCGGGGGGGTGAATCGGTTCAATTTCTTCAGGAACTTCTTCGGGGTTGCGAATTTCAAAAAACAATCCCTCCGAGCGCAATGTGTCCTTAGCGAATGTGGCTATTGCAGGCTGTATGGCAATATATCCCGTATCGAAACCCGTTACAATGTAGCGCTGCTCCACCACCCATGGATTGGAGCTCACGGTATCTAACTTTGCTTGCGAAAGTATTTCCAATGGGCCAATGGTATCCTTGAATTGCTCTAGCTCAAAGCCTTCTGCGTTGGATAAGCGGATGGTAATTTCCGCGCGTTCTCCAATCTTCAGTCGATTGGTGTCCACCGACCACGATAGGGTTTGGCCTTGAACCGACATCAACCCGAAAACCCCCATAAACACAGCCATCCATCTCATCGCTTCGTGAAATACAGCATTAATTTTTTTATGTAGGAATCGCGAGTGCTCAGTTCGATGGAACCCGCTCCTGAACGGCGCACTGCTCCCTGAAAATGCTCCGCCAACTGTTGCTGATTGCGCTCCTGCCATTGCTTAAACGTCCGTGCTCCTGTATCCATCCAATGGGTTTCTCCCGTTTCCAAATCGCGAACGGGTAGCAGCCCTAATGTCGGCGGATTAGACTCGTATTCGTCATACAGGCGGATGGCACAGAAATCGTGACGGCGCGAAGTAATAGCAAGTTCACGCTCATAATTTACAGCGTTAAAATCGCTCAACGCAAAAACAATAGCTTTTCGTTTTAAAACGGCATTCAAATAGTGCAGCGCCCCTGAAATATCGGTTCCTTTTCCTGCAGGTTCAAACTCAATACACTCCCGAATGATCCGCAAAATATGTGATTTTCCTTTGGCCGGCGGAAGAAACAATTCCACTTGATCCGAAAAAAGTAAAAGTCCCACTTTATCGTTATTCTTAATGGCACTAAAGGCCAAAACTCCGGCAACTTCTGCGGCCACCTCACGCTTAGTGCCATCGCTCCAACCAAATGCCGATGATCCGCTTACATCGAGTACAATCATCATGGTGAGCTCGCGCTCCTCTTCAAAAACCTTAATGAACGGCTCGCGTAGACGCGCAGTCACTTTCCAGTCGATAGCCCGCACATCGTCGCCGTAAGCATAAGCCCGCACTTCGCTAAAAGCCATGCCTCGCCCTTTAAAATGACTGTGATAGGCTCCGGAAAACAGGTGATTGGTGATGCGGTTGCTCTTAATCTCAATCCTCCGGACCTTCTTTAAAATTTCCGCCGTACTCGCTCTGGACTGCATTAGGGTACCTCTACGTGATCAATAATTTGAGTAATTAAATCTTCTGTGGTCATATTCTCCGCCTCCGCTTCGAAGGTAATTCCCACTCGGTGGCGGAGTACGTCGAGCGCTACTTCACGCACATCCTCTGGAATAACATATCCCCTTCGGCGTATGAACGCGTGCATTTTTGCGGCTTTTGCCAGGTTGATGCTTCCCCTTGGCGATGCGCCAAACCCTATAAAAGGACGAATTTTTGCGAGCCCAAAATGTTCTGGATCTCGGGTAGCAAAAATTAAATCGAGGATGTATTTCTCAATTTTATCGTCCATATACACCTTTTGAGCTACTTCGCGAGCCCGTAAAATTTGTTCAACGCTTGCCACAGGCCGAATTTCTGGTTTCTCTGCCTGTAGGTTTTGTCGCATAATAAGGCGCTCTTCTTCGAGTTTGGGGTAGGTGATTACCGTCTTGAGCATAAACCGGTCCATCTGCGCTTCGGGAAGGGGGTAGGTACCCTCTTGTTCCACTGGGTTTTGCGTGGCCAGCACCATAAATGGTTTGGGCAACGCGTGGGATTCCTCACCTATTGTTACTTGCTTTTCTTGCATGGCCTCGAGCAAAGCACTCTGTACTTTTGCTGGAGCGCGATTAATTTCATCGGCTAGTACAAAGTTGGCGAACACTGGCCCCTTCTTTACATTGAAGGCGTTATCCTTCATGTTGTACACTAGGGTTCCTATTACATCGCTTGGCAACAAGTCCGGTGTAAACTGGATTCGGCTGAAGTCCACGGACAATGCTTTGGATAATGAGCTGATAGCCAATGTTTTAGCTAGGCCTGGAACCCCCTCAAGCAAAATATGTCCATCGCCGAGAAGAGCAATAAGCAGTCTGTCGAGCATGGTTTTCTGGCCAACAATGGCCTTGTTTACCTCCATCTGAATTAAATCTACAAACGCGCTCTCCCGTTCTACTAGCTCATTGATATCTTGAATGTTTACAGATTGTGTTGTTTCCATCTTTTTTCCAAGTTTAACCGGTGCGAAATTCTGCACTATATTCAATTGCTCACGTTAAAACAATCTTAAAGTTTACAGGTTCATTGGTGTAGAGGGCATTTCACTAATTTTGTCATGAAATGTTCCACGTGAAACATAAACATGAAAACGGAAGAATACGACGTAATTGTAGTGGGTGCTGGCCATGCGGGTAGTGAAGCCGCGGCTGCCGCGGCCAATATGGGTTCCAAGACCCTACTCATTACGATGAACCTGCAGACCATTGGCCAAATGTCCTGTAATCCGGCAATGGGCGGGGTTGCGAAAGGGCAAATTGTGCGAGAGATTGATGCGTTAGGCGGTTATTCGGGTATTGTTTCCGATAAAAGCGCCATCCAATTTAGAATGCTCAATCGCTCCAAAGGACCAGCTATGTGGAGCCCAAGGGTGCAGTCCGATCGCATGCGTTTTGCGGAGACGTGGAGAATAATGCTGGAAGAAACTGAAAACGTGCATTTCTTTCAGGATATGGTTACTGGTTTATTGGTGAAAAACGACAAGGTGGTAGGTGTACGCACCGGGCTTGGAGTGGAATTTCGCGCAAAAGCTGTAGTGCTCACCAACGGCACTTTTCTGAATGGACTTATTCATATTGGTGAGAAGCAATTTGGCGGAGGACGGGCAGGTGAGCGTGCCGCAACGGGCATCACTGAAGATTTACTGAAGATGGGCTTTGAGAGCGGCCGAATGAAAACGGGAACACCGCCTAGAGTTGATGGGCGGTCGCTCGATTATTCCAAAATGGAAGAGCAAAAAGGCGACGAAAACCCGGAGAAATTTTCCTTCACGGACACCAAGCCCATAACGGAACAGCGCAGCTGCTTCATCACCTATACTTCCGATGAAGTACATGATATTCTTCGCAGTGGATTCGATCGAAGCCCTATGTTTAACGGTGCCATTCAAAGTACAGGACCTCGTTACTGTCCCAGCATAGAAGATAAAATTCACCGATTTGCAGACCGAAACCGTCATCAGATTTTCGTGGAACCGGAGGGGTGGAACACCGTGGAAATATACGTGAACGGTTTCTCCACGTCTTTACCCGAAGACGTCCAACTCGAGGCCTTGCGCAAAATGAAAGGCTTTGAACAAGCGCGCATTTTTCGGCCCGGTTATGCCATTGAATACGACTACTTCCCACCTATTCAATTGAGTCATTCCCTGCAGACGAAACTCATAGAAAACCTATTTTTTGCAGGACAGATTAATGGAACCACAGGTTACGAAGAGGCAGGAGCTCAAGGGTTGATGGCAGGTATCAATGCGCATTTAAAGGTGCACGGAGAGGCCCCGTTCGTATTAAAGAGATCCGACGCCTACATTGGAGTGCTCATTGATGACCTAATCACAAAAGGCACCGAGGAACCGTATCGCATGTTCACAAGCCGTGCGGAATATCGCATATTGTTGCGGCAAGACAATGCAGATATTCGCCTCACACGATTGTCTAACGGTATTGGACTCGCCAGCAAAGAGGCGGTGGCAAGGGTAGAGGAGAAAGAGCGCCAAATGGCCCTAGCCTCAGAATTTGTTGCAACTCACAATTTCACTCCAGAAGATATCAACCCGGTGCTTGAAGCGCAGAAATCTGCACCCCTATCTGTGAAAAAAAGAATAAGCGAGGTGCTTGCACGTCCCCAGATTCAAATTGATAATCTGCTCTCTGTGGAGCCGCTATCCTCCTTCCAACAGGCCGAAAAAATTAATACAGATGCCTGGGTTCAAACCGAAATTCACCATAAATACAAGGGTTACATTGAGCGCGAGCGCGAAAATGCGGATAAACTAACCCGTCTGGAAGACGTCCGTATTCCCAATGAACTGGATTACCATAGCTTGCAGAGCTTATCGGCAGAATCTCGTGAAAAGCTGGCTAGAATTCGGCCTGCTAACATTGGCCAAGCAAAGCGAATTAGCGGTGTCTCCCCTTCTGACATCCAAGTATTGCTTGTATATTTAGGCAGATAAACCAATTGTTTCACGTGGAACATTACACTGTAGAACTTAAAAAGTGCCCGGTTACACAATCCCGGCTAGACCCTCACCGAAAAGTAAAAGACCATATGCTCAGTGGGGCTGTGTTCGAACTTCAGTCCAACATCGATGGGAGTATTCTATACACCTCGCCGCGACCCCATGAAGACCAATTAGGGGATTACTACAAGTCTGAAGATTACATCAGCCACACCGACTCCAACCAAAGCTTATTCGATCGCGCATATCGCGTAGCTCGAGCGTTTGCCTTAAACAGGAAAGAGCGATGGGTAAAAAAATGGGCCCCCAAGGCAAAATCCATTTTGGATTTTGGTTGTGGTACAGGCGATTTTGCCGCACATATGAGCAAGAGTGGATACCGTGTAAATGGGGCTGAACCTGATGCTGATGCTCGGGCTATTGCACTAAAGAAAAATCCCAATCGAATTCGGTCCACTAACGAGGAGCTCGAATCGAATGATTGCTACGACATCATTACGATGTGGCATGTACTAGAGCACATACCAAACTTTATTGAAGTACTCGAGCGTCTTAAGGCCAAATTAAACCAAGGTGGAACTTTACTGGTCGCCGTGCCGAATTTTAAATCGCTCGATGCAAAGATTTACGGCTCAGACTGGGCTGCTTACGACGTGCCTCGGCACTTAAATCATTTTTCGCCAGAAGGAATTAAAGCGTTAGCTAAAAAGATAGACGTCACTTTTATCCGAGCTTTTGGTATGCCGCTAGACAGTTATTACATTTCTCTTTTGAGCAACAGGTATCAATCGAATTCGCCTCAATTAATCCGAGCTATTTGGAATGGTTTTCGCTCGAATTGGAGGGCACGACGAAAAAACAACTGGTCCAGCATGGTATATATCCTTAGGCCTTAATATTTTGTGTCTATTGCAATTTTACTCTTCCTTTAGTGTTGTTAGTAGCACGGGTGTGTAATCGTCGCTTAAAACAGTCCAAAAATAGGGTTGTTTTTCGATAACTTTTTAAAATTATAGTTTTAGTCTATATGAGGTTTCAAAAAAAGCGCTGGTTCTTGTTTCTGAGTTTTAGCTGCCTGTTAGGGATCAACGATATCACAGGCCAAGGTTTGCCCATGGGTGCATGGAGAACTCACTTGCCCTTTAACCAGGTGTTGGCGGTGGAGCCTTTTGAAGGTCGAATTATTGCGGCGGCCCCTCAAGCCCTGTTCGCCCTAGACCCCGACGATTTCGGTCTACGCGCCTACAGTAAAGTAAACGGATTAAATGGCGCACAAATATCTGCACTTGGTCGCATTAACTCCACAGCAGAATTATTGGTGGGTTATGAATCTGGAAAGATTGATGTTATTAAACAGAACCAAATTACTCCACTATTCGATATTGATCAATACGGAATTCTCGGGTCTAAAAAAATCAACGCATTCTACGAAACCGGAAGCCGCGTATTTATAGCGTCCGATTTTGGAGCTGTGGAGTACAATCCGGTTAAGCGGGAATTTGAAGGACCCTTCACCTACACCTCCACTGGCGAAAATGCACAAACCTTTGACCTCGAAAGCGACGGCACGTTTCTTTACGCCGGAACAAATAATGGGGTGTTCCGCGCACCGCTAAATCACCCCAACCTCCTGGACTTCAACGCGTGGGAAAAAATCCCCGGTCTAGATGCGGAGGTGGTGTCCTTAGCCTCTTGGAATGGTTCTCTTGTAGCTATTGGGGCGGGCGACGGGTTTAACGACGATTATGTATATCTGTTGGACGAGTTCGATACTTGGGAAACGTTCCTTCCGGCAGCACAATGGGAAAAATCGTCCGTTCGCGTTTTCGATGGACTGCTTTTTGTAGTAAATTATTTTGGCTACACCGCTTACCGCCCAGATGAAACCACAGCCCTAAACTTCACCTCATCAAGCGCCTCATTTCCCATCCGCCCGCGAGATGTGTATTACAATTCCAGCACCCAAGATGTGTGGATTGCCGATGGCGTGGCAGGGCTCGTGCGCAATTACGATATTTTTAAACACCGCTCATATTATCCCAATTCACCCGCCAACTACGAAGTGTACAATCTATCTTGCTCCGGGGGAAACACCGCTTTTGTGGCTGGGGGAATTACCTCGTCTTGGGGAAATGCCTTTCTCCGCAGGGGCATTAACTTCCTCATCGACGACCTTTGGCAGAACACACCTGTTTCTGCATTGGATTCGGTAAACGATTTAGTAGCTATTGAGCATTTCCAAAATTCCAATCGCCTCGCCGCGGGGAGCTGGGGTGGAGGGTTATTTATTCTAAATGCCGATACCGTTTGGAACCACTTCGATGCCACGAATAGCCCGCTTACTGAGGTTCCTGGATCTCCTGGGCAAGTTCGCGTAGGTGGATTGGCGGTAGGAGACGAGGATGATGTGTGGGTTACCAACGCCTACAGTACCACCCCACTATTGCATTTAAACGCGCAGAATGAGTGGTCTACTTTTGCATTGCCAGGATCATTTTCCGGATCCGCACCTCCTGGTAAAATTCTGAGGGACACGCGAGGGTATTTGTGGATTCAGCGCTACCGCTCCGGAGTAGTGGTATACGACCCGTCCACGGGGGCATACCGAACTCTAAGCACCAATCCTGGGCAGGGGAATTTAACGTCGAATATTGTTACCTCCATGGACGAGGACCTTTCTGGGGTAATTTGGGTGGGTACTTCGGATGGCGTATCTACCTTTTACAACGCGCGGTCTTTATTCGAAGGAGGTTCTACCTACGATGCCCAACACATCTTAATAGATGTAAATGGTACCGTAGACAAACTATTAAAAGGCGAAACAGTAACCGCTATTGCAGTTGATGGCGGCAATCGAAAGTGGTTTGGAACCGCCAAAAACGGAGTTTTTCTGGTTAGTGAAGATGGAACTTCGGTGGTTTTTCACTTTACCGAATCCAACGCACCCCTGCTGTCCAATGCCATTTACGACATCGAGATCGATCAGAAAACCGGAGAAGTATTCATCGCCACCGAGGATGGGCTCATCTCCTTCAAGAGCACGGCTACAGCTGGTGAGCGCGACTATGGCGATGTATACGTATACCCCAACCCCGTAAAACCCAATTACGAGGGATATATTACCGTTCAGAACACCGTGGAGAATAGTTCCGTGTATATATCAGACCTCAGTGGAAATGTGGTATTCCGAGGCGTTTCGGAAGGTGGGGCTGCCGTATGGGACGGATTAAACTTCGACGGCGTACCTGTTCCTTCTGGGGTTTACCTCGTGTACATGAATACTCCGGACGGGACCCAGAAACAAGTGGCAAAATTTGTAATCGTTCGGTAGGTTGAGTACACTGGTTGTCGATGAGGGATTTTTAATGCGCAAAACCCCGTACAAAGAGGGGGGAATCATTGCGCTCTTTCTCACTAAGGAAAACGGGGTGGTTTCGCTTTTAGCGCAAGGGATACATCGTA
>Ga0075475_10001741_pt1 | contig 10888 bp, 9 predicted proteins | sample DEB08_DNA_10_FD_76342 | JGI IMG/M metagenome (GOLD analysis project Ga0075475, IMG submission 76342) | Aqueous microbial communities from the Delaware River and Bay under freshwater to marine salinity gradient to study organic matter... | ecosystem: Environmental > Aquatic > Marine > Coastal ... | reverse complement strand
GTCAGTCGTAGATGTAAATGTACCTCTTTTTGGGCAAACGACAATAGATGGTCAAATAACATCATTAGAAGGGTTAGTTGGTAAAAAAATGGCCACTAAAATAAGAGAGGATGTGAAAAAGGGCAAAAGTGGTATAATCGAAGGTGAAGATTTAGCTTTGGGAGAGCAAGGGTTTATTGACTTATATGAAACTACAATAAAGAAAAGATTAAAAGATTTAAGCAAAAAAAATAAATGGAATGCAAATATTGGAACATTAGAGATTGATTCTAATACGCTAAGCCAAGAAATGTTCGAAGAATATCAAGAGCAAAGAGATAAACCTAATCCACTTACTTGGAATGAATTTGCAGCTCAGCTACCTAAAGATAAAAAAGTATTGCTAAATCAGCCATATATAGAAATCACTCCCGAAATGAAAATGAGTGCTATGGAAGGCATGCCTACCTTTCAACTTACAAAGCCTCAAGATGTGCCGGGATGGGTCTATAATGACGCTGGTAAAAACGCTGGTAAGCCCAAGATAACTAAAAAACCAGTTGATAGTTGGTGGAATACAAACATTATACCATTATCACAAAGATTAAGACGCATAGATGAAAGTTTAGTATCTCCTGTACGTATGGTTGATTTTAAGATTTTTACACAAACGGAGGACAATATAAAAACAGTTAAGCCATTCTTAGACACGATGAAAGAAATAAAGAATGAGAATGCAGAAGACTATGGCATGATTGATTTAGCAATGAAGAATGGTGACGCTAAAGTATTGGAAAGCATGTTTAAACGTTATAAGTCTAAAAGATTAAACCAAAAATATCTATTAGTTAGAGCAGTTTTAGACGACATATATATGCGTGCAGAGAACGCTGGTATGGATATGGGTTTTATTGATGAATATTTCCCGAGACAAGTATCTGACTTTGAGGGCCTTATTAAGCACTTTTATGGAAACTTTGATAAAGGAATACTTGACAAAGAGATTGCAGCTAAAGAAAAAGATTTAAAACGTAAGCTTACTATGGAAGAAAAAACAGACCTACTAAGTGCTAGACTTAGAGGGTTTGGTAAGAAGGTAAGTAACAAACCGGGGGCTACAAAGAAACGTACTCAGGAATTTGTAACTAGCGACATGAATCAATTCTATCATTCGCTTGAGCACAGCCTTACACAATATATAGCTACAATGAATAACTCTATAGAGACATCTCTATTTTTTGGAGGTAGAAAGACTAAGGGTGAAATATCAGATTCTATGATTGGTAAGAAAGTTGCTGAGCTTATGGATGAAAAGAAAATCAGCCCTGAAAATCAAGCTGAACTTACACAGGTTATAAAAGCAAGATTTAACACTACTAGCGTTTCTCCAAGTGTGCAAGCATTAAAGACGCTTGGTTACTTAGGTACTATGGGCAACATATCTAGTTCTATAACGCAGATAGGTGACTTAGCATGGGCAGCATACATAGCACCAAGAGAAACTGCTGGTGCGGTTGGTAAAGCATTAGTAAGAAAGTCTAAAATAACTAAATCAGACCTAGGTATAGACAAACTTAGTTATGAGTTTAGAGATGATGCTGGTATATCTAAAATTCTAAACTTTGTATTTAAAGCTACTGGTTTAGACTTTATGGATAATTTAGGTAAGGAGACGTTAATAAATGCTACTATAGCCAAGTATCAGCGTAAAGCAAAAGCTGGCCAATTAGAGGGAGATAGGCGTTTAAACGAGGCATTTGGTAATGATGTTAATAAAGTTATTGGTGATTTAAAAAGAGGTGTGATTACAGAGCGTGTTAAATACTTAGCATTTTACACCTTAGCTGATTTTCAACCTATATCATACACTGAAGTACCCCAAGGATACACGCAAGGTAACTATACAAGACTAATGTATATGTTAAGAACTTTTACAATTAAGCAGTTTGATGCGTTCAGGACTGAGTCAATAAACTTGATACGAAAAGGTAAAAGGCAAAACAATCAAAAACTTGTTAATGAAGGTGTAGGCAATATGGTCAAGTTAGCTTCAGTTTTTGTACTTGCTAACGCCTCAGCTGACGCATTAAAAGATTTAATACATAATCGTAAGATAAACTTAACAGACTATGCTATAGATAATATTCTACGTTTATTTGGTGTCAGTAGGTTTATGGCTTACTACTTTAGAAGATATGGCCCAGAGCAAGCAATATTAAAGTTTTTTACACCTCCTGTACTTGGTATTCCAGCAGCTGTAGGAAAGGACGTTTATGATGGTGTTGTCGCTCGTTTTGATGAAGAAAAGAAATTTAACTGGAATGAGCTCGAGACAATAAAGGTCATACCTTTTGTAGGAAAATTATACTACTGGTGGTTTGGTAAAGGTAGGGATTTGGACTTTCAAAATAGAATAGAGTTCGACCCTAATAATAAAGAATTAGCAGAAATGTACAAACAGCATTTAAAAAAAGCTATTGACAATGGCTGGATGACTAAGAAAGATGCAAGAAGACGATTTTCTAAATTTAAAAATAAGAGAAAAGAAGGCTTAAAGAGATTGTCAAAATAAAATTGGTTGTACATATATAACATTGCAAACTTTTATATCAAAAAATAACCTTATAAGGACTCTCAAATGAACATTAATTCATTACGTGCAATACAACAAGGTGGAGCTGGATTTGATGTCATAGCTGCTGCCGATGGAGAACAAAGTAATACTAAAAACTGGAGTGCTATCAAAGCTATTGGTGATGATGCTGATTTAAAAGCTGAAAGCACTGTAGGTGAATCATTTTCAGCTGATGGAGCTTACTCTGGCTCTGCTTTGACACTTGGCCAAGGCGATGTTGTATATGGCTCATTTAGTAAAATAACTGTTTCTTCAGGAACCGTACTAGCTTACAAAATATAAAACTATGCTCTCGTTAGGACAGGGTATAGCCAAGGCAGCCAAACTGCCACTACAATTTATTAAGGACAACCTTAAACTATACCTCGACTTCAAATCTAATAAGTCAGACACGCTAAAGTTCCCATCAGAAGGTTCAACAGAGTTTAATGGTAGTAGTAATTACATAGAAACTTTAGACAGTTCTGATTTTGATTTTGGTACAGGAGATTTTTCTATTTCATTTTGGTTTAATGTAGATGATATTGATTGGAATTGGGCAGTATCAAGAGTAAATAGTGCAAATAGTAATGATGTTTTTAGAGCAGGAATTAATAATAGTGGGAAAATTATATTTAGAGATATAGTGGGTGGTGTTGATGTTGCAGGAAGCACAACTATTTCAATTAATACTTGGTATCATTTTTTTGCTGTAAGAAATAGTGGCACTTTAAAAGTATATCTTAATGGTTCTGAAGATGGAAGTGCTTCATCGGGTGGTAATCTTGATAGTGATAAAGGATTTATAATTGGAAGATGGCAAGGTAATGGAGATTATTGGAATGGGCAACTTACTAATGTAGCAGTTTGGTCAAGAGCATTAGAGCCAGAAGAAATTCAATCCATAATGAACAAATCCTATAGCCAACTAAAAGGTGTAGAAAAAACAAGTTTAGTTAGTTGGTGGGCGTTAGACGATGATACAGTAAATGGTGCTATTAATTCTCATGTACCAGAAGTATTAGGAAATGAAATATTCCCTACATCAAATAGTGTGTATACTACAGATGGCTCACACTATACAAAAGATTCTTCTAATCCACCTAATCTTACATATCAAGATACAGGAACAGGAACTGTAACAATAAATAATTCAGATTTAGAAGAATCTATAAATATATCTGCTACATATAAATTAACATTTACAATATTTGGTCTTACAAGTGGACAAGCTAATTTAAAAGCAGTAAGTACCAATTTTGGAAATACCTATGTTGATGAAACTATGTTAGATAATGGTACACATACTTTTTATTTTATAAGACCTGCGGGAGGTGGAGATGGATTTAAATTTCGCTCTGATACTGCATCTGGTAGTACATTTACTATATCTGATTACTCACTTAAAAGAATAACTTCAGATTCTAACATAGGACACATACGGGGATTAGCAACAACTACCACATCAGTATTTGGTGGCAACGCACCAGTCTTACCTCGTGCAGTTGATGTAGCTAAAGAAGGACAAGCAGATGCGATTGGAAATGGTAGCCTTACAACATCAAGTGGTGGATATGCTGATTTAGGAAACGATTCATTAATACAATTTGGTGGTAGTTTTTCTGTTTCTTGTTGGTTTAAAACAATAGATACAACTGCAACTAATGAAATGGTAATAGCCAAATCAGATGATGGTTCAAGTGCAGGTTGGTTAATTAGATTAAATAGTAGTAGAAAATTAGATTTTACCTATACTAATTCTGCAAGTGGTGGTGTAGGTGTTACAATAAGCGATACTGGAAGTGCAGTAAATGATGGGGAATGGTATCATGTAGCATTTGTACATGAATCTGGAGTAGGTAACAGAGCTTATAAAAATGGTATATTAATTGGTAGTAATTCTACAGGAACAGACCTCGGAAGTCATACACCAAATCTCCATGTAGGAAATCAAGACTTTTCTACTGCAAGAGCATTAGATGGTTCTTTTGCACAAGTTGGATTATGGCAAGGTGCATTAACTCAAGCACAAATCCAATCTGTTATGGAATCTACTTCATACTCAAAGATTCCTGCTGATGTAAAGAGTACATTAAGTGAGAATTATGTTACTAATAGTACATTTGATTCTGATATAAGTGGTTGGAGCCAAACTAACTCTACTTCATCAAATAGAACAACATCACATGCTACAATTGATGGTAGGACTTGTATTGATATAAACGATGCAAGTACATCTGGTCGTTTTAATGCACAGTTTGACCTCGGTAGCAATGCTGTAGATGGAGAACTATATAAAATAAGTTATTATGCAAGAAAAGCTCAAACAGGTAGTACAAGTAAAGATTTTATTGTTGGTCTTGGTTTTACAAATGTAGGTGGTGATGCAGGAAATGTTGATAAAACAGTTGCAGAATACGATACATGGGAATTTCAAGAAATTTATATTGTATGTGGCTCTGCAAATAATTATTTACAATTTTTACCAACTGCTTATGATAATACACATATAGGTAGATTATTTCTTGATGACGTAAAAGTACAAAAAGTAACTAACGACATCGTTGCGTACTATCCACTTGATGGTAGTAGTTCAGCAAATGGTGTTACAAATGATGCAACTACAGGCGAAGTTTTAGGTAGTGAGTTAATTCCTGATGGTGAATTTACTGATGAAAGTTTATGGGATGCTGGAAGCGATACAGCTATAGGTACAGGAATATCTTTTGTAAATGGACAAGCAGTTTGGGATACATCTGGCACAATAGAATTAAAACAAGATATAACTATTAATAGTGGAAAACTATATAAAGTTGTATTAGACATAGATAGTGTAACATCTGGAACTATTAGAAATAATGTAGGCTCTTATGGAGGTACGTTTAATACTGCTGGAATTAAAACAGAATATATTACAGGAACTGGTTCAAGATTTTATCTTGTTGGGTTCACTGGTTTTGATGGAGTGTTGAATAGCGTTTCAGTAAAAGAAGTTTTATCAAACACAGGAGTGCTTAAATAATGGCTACGACAATTAATTCTGGATACGCAAACTCTCCTAAACTTACTGCTAACATTGCAGACCACGCAGATGTACATGGTGGCAGAGCATTAGTATTTGATGGGGTAAGTGATTATTTAGAAGTTAACCAAACATTTACTACAGATAATTTTGCTTTAAGTTTTTGGATTAATCCAAATGATGTAACGAGTGATAAATATTTATTTGACCAAAATGCAGGTATTTGTAGGTCAGTAATAATTGGCTATCAAAATGGATATATAAATTTTATTAATGATGATAATGATGCAGGAGATTATTATCCAACGGGAGATGAAATAGACACTCGAATTCCTGTAAGTGCTGGAGAATGGCAACATTATGTAATGATGACAGATGGCACTAAAGTATATGGATATAGAAATGGAGCTGAAATAGTTAATGTAACAGGTAAATGGGGAGCATCTGGAGCAGAGAAACTATGGATAGGCAAATACGAAAATGGGTTGCATTACGAAGGTAAAATGACAGATGTAAAAATATTTGATACTACTCTTACAGAAGCACAAGTACAAGAACTTTACAAGAAACCAGAAAACACACCAAGTGCAGTACAGGATAACCTTGTAGCTTGGTATCCTATGATTGAGGGTGGAAAGCCAGAGAGTCCACAATCAATAGTATATGACCATAGTGAGAAGAAGTTGGGTAGTGAATTTTTTAATACTACCTATTCATCGAATACAGGTAGTTGGACAAAATATGATAACAATGGATTAGAAAATGATAACGGAGCAATAAAAGTAACTTATGTAGATAATGCAAATGGTGCGTATTTATATCTAAATAACACAGATGATTTTGACCGCAATACAGATAGCACAGCATTATATAAGTTTACTTTTGAAGCAAAGGTGAATACAGGAACTGTAAAGTTAGCTATTGATGAAAGTGGAGAAAAATCAGCTTTAGACATAACAAATACAGAATTTGAATCACATACAATGTACGTTACAGGTATTGGAGGTGGATTATTAAGACAAAAAAATATGGGTTCTGGGCAAATATTTTTTATTAAAAATTTATCTTTCAAAGAAGTCCTCATGGGTAACCACGCTACTACAAATTTCTTTGGGGATGAGTTAATTACTAATGGAGATTTTTCAAGTGCTACAGGATGGACAGATGCAAGTAATATAATTTCTAATGATGTTGCTCATTTTAACACTACAGGTACTTTGCAATATATAGAACAAGCAAATAAAGCAGTAGTTGGGAAAACATATCAATTAAAATACGATATAACTGAATATACAAGTGGTACAATAAAAACATATCATAGCCCAACTGTTACATTAAGCACATCAGTTGCAAGTCATACTACAACTTTTGTTGCAGAACATACTAATTTTGGTTTAAAAAGAGGTTCTGGTAGTGGAACTACTAATATTAAAATAGATAATGTATCTCTCAAAGAAGTAGGAGTATCCTCATCTGGATTTGAGACTGCTGTAAATGAACCTGTAGTTCCACAAGTACCATTGATGAAATATAATCAGAAGATGTATTTTGGAGCAAATCACTTATTAAATCAATATGTTAGTACAGGACAAGCATTTAATTTTGGTAAAAAAGTAACAATATCAGTATGGTTAGTGCCAGATGAAATTATAAGTGAAAGCAGGACAGGAATTATTGGTGGTCGTTATTATCAAGACGGAGATTTTCATTTAGGATTGCATAGCAATACAAGGCAAATAATGTTTAGCCCAAGAGCAGGAAATGGTGGTCAATGGAATTTAAGTGCAGACCAATGGGATATAGGTAAATTAGTTCATTTATGTTTAGTGTATGATACTTCAGAACAGGGAAATAGTGGTCAAGATTCTGCTAAACTATATGTTAATAGTATTTTGCAAACTTCTCCTGTTGCTGGTAGTGGAGGAACAGTTGATTTAGAAACTACTGGATTAAGTATTGGTCACACAAATCAAATGGAGTATCATGGTTTTCTTGATGAGGCAAGTATATTTAATTCTGCATTTAATCAAACTCAAGTCCAAGAACTATTCAACGATGGTATCGCATTAGATGCTACTACACATAGTCAATTTATAGACACAACTGATTTATTAGGTGGTAGTTATGATTTTACAGATACAACTCAATGGAATCAAGTTTCTAACGCAACAAGAACATCTGCGACCTCAATAACTGCAACAGCAGATAATGGCACTATAAGGACTTTGACTGGCTCTTTTGAAAACGATACAAGATTATATAAAATAAGTATTCAAGGTTCAGTAACTACAGGAAATATCGATTTAAAGTCATGGGGTGGGCAAGAAACTTATAAAACAGGAATTACAGGAACATTTAATGAAACTGTTTATGCTAATACATCTTATGGTGGTTTAATGATTGCACTTACTGCAAATACTGCTGTAGCTACTATAACAAATTTAAAAATTGAAAGACAATATTTATTAGGATATTGGCGAAATGATGGTGTAACTACATGGACTGATAGAAGTGGCGTTGGCAACAATGGCACAGTACAAGGCTCACCAGATTCTATAACAATCAGAGAAGGACTTAACTCAAACAGAGATGGACTTGGGTTTTACTTTACTAATCCAAGTAGCAATGTGTTAAGGTTAAATGGTGTTGATGAGTATTTAGAAATACCAGACAATAAAGTGTTTAGCTTTGGAGATAGTAATGGTGATTTACCATTTAGTATTGAGGCTTGGTTAAAACCTAACGATGTTACAGGATTTCCAATAATATCAAAAGGAATATACAATACAAGTGCAGAGTATATATTATGGATAAACTTAAGTAATAAATTATCATTTGAATTATACGATGAAAGCGTAAGCAATAATTATATATTAGCTAATTACAATTCCTCTTTAGCGAGTTATGAAGGTTCTTGGTTTCATGTGTGTGCTACTTATGATGGAAGAGGTGGTTCAAGTGCAAACGCAGGAATAAAATTATATATTAATGGAAGCAATGTTGCAACTACTCTTGACAACTCGGGAACTTATGTTTCTATGGAAAACCTTAGTGCAAATGTTCATGTAGGTAGATATGATAATTATTATGCAGATGGTATGATTGATGAGCTAAGAGTCTACAATAAAGAACTATCATTAGCTGAAATTCAGAAAAACTATAAACACCAAAAAGGTAAACACAAAAATGACTAATACATATTTAATATTAACAAAAGCAAAGTGGGAGTCAGCATTACCTGCTAAACTTAAAAAAGCTGATAGATTATCTTGGAATGAATACACATATCGAGATGAAGAGCGTAGTGCTACAAGGATGGTAGATAAATATGATTACTACCCATCAGATGATAACACAAAAGCAGAGATAAAGGCGTATATGGACGATTGTGACGTAGATTATTCATCAAGTGATACCAAAGCTGAGTTATTAGAAAAACTCAACGCAGAGCCTCATTCTGTACCGCAAGAAGAAGAAAGTTATACGTACACAGAGCAGGTGGTAAATACTACTACATTGCAATCTCCAACTTGGAAAGAGTCAGCATTTAAGTTAGGCAAACTTGGAAGTCCAAGATGGAATAACGATGGTAGTAAAGTATTAGTTAAATATGAATTACCTATAGCAGATGGAACATTAGATGCAGTAAAAGGCACAAGTGGTATTACTGCTTTATCACATAGTGAAGCTATAGCTGAAATGCAAAAGGATGAGTGGTCTAGTGAGTGAAGACATTAAAGACATTATTAAGGTTTTGGCCTTTGTAATACTTGTACTTGGCGGCATCATACTTACTATATGAGCGATGAAAAAACGTACAGGAGTTATGGGGTCACTAAACTTGACGATAATTATCGGATTAGTCTTAACATCAAGTGGCTTGGCCAAATTATTGCTGGAGTTATTTTCATTAGTCTGGGTTACGTACGTATTGAGAACAGAATTGGAGACCTTGAACGAAGAATGGAACTTGCTAATTCCAGCATTGAAGAGCTTGTAGAAAAGCATATTGAAGAAGAAGAAGTAAAGATAACACAAATGCAAGAACAATTAAAATGGTACGAAGAAGAATTAAACTTAAATCCCTTGTCGTGGGGAAAGAAAAAAAGGAAGAGAAAGTAATCTTAACTGAAGATGACTTTAATCATAATTACTTTATTAACCGGGAACTGCGGAGAGTACGATGACCCCGAATCATTGTGCTGACTGTGAAAAACCAATTCATGAATTAGATAGTTGGTTGTGTGATGAATGTAAGGAAAAAGAATAATGGATTTTCTAGCGATTTACAGCGAAGCGGGTATGATAGGTGTCGTAGGGGCTTTGCTAGTGTATATGGTTTACTCTATGAACAAAAGAGGGTCTGCGCAGGCAGAAAGTTTAAACGACCTAAAAACGGAGAACAGGGGCCAGAGTGAAACCCTTGAGAATACTGAAGGTATGTTAATAAAACTTATAGACAGATGGAATAAAACTGACGAAAGAACTGATAGAAAATTTGATGATTTAACTAGACAGATAAATGATTTAGATAATCAGGTATCAGAAATAAAAGGAAGTTTGAGTAGAGTAAATGGCAAACACTAAAATAAAAAAAGTAAGTTGGATGTATGGCGGTAAAAAATATTATGGAGATTATTTACGTGAAGACAGTAAATATATTTATGCTCGCACACACAACAACAAAATTAAAAAGATTGTGAAGAAGAAGTAATGAGTTATAAAACACCAGCATGGCAGCGAAAAGAAGGCAAATCCAAATCAGGTGGTTTAAACGCTGCTGGTGTTGCTAGTTATAGAAAGGCCAATCCCGGTTCCAAGTTAAAAACTGCTGTAACAACAAAGCCCTCAAAACTAAAGAAAGGAAGCAAAGCTTACCATAGGCGTAAAGCTTTTTGTAAAAGAATGAGCGGCATGAAGAAAAAATTAACAAGTAGTAAAACTGCTAATGACCCAAATAGTAGAATAAACAAAGCCCTTAGAAAGTGGAACTGTTAGATGAAGTTGAATACAAATATATCCATAGAAAATATAATTACAATTATTGCTTTAGTATGCTCGATGATTTTAGCGTTTGGATTCATGCAATATGATATAGATGCTATAAAAAGAGACATGGAGCTGAAAGCAAGTAAAAGAGATGTGGTTGCTGATAGAGAGCTAATCACATATAAACTAGATATGATGATGGAGGACATCGCTGAAATAAAACAGATACTCAAGGAGAAACAATAATGGAATGGTTATCACTTAGTAATGCCGCATACATGCTA
>Ga0075475_10001739_pt1 | contig 10889 bp, 8 predicted proteins | sample DEB08_DNA_10_FD_76342 | JGI IMG/M metagenome (GOLD analysis project Ga0075475, IMG submission 76342) | Aqueous microbial communities from the Delaware River and Bay under freshwater to marine salinity gradient to study organic matter... | ecosystem: Environmental > Aquatic > Marine > Coastal ... | reverse complement strand
GTTTCCTGTGGAGCGTTGGATGCCCCTGGCGAGCCTGGCAGACGCGCGTCACACCGCTGCACACAAGGCCGGGCTCCGCATCGGCTGGGCGACGATCTTCACCAAGGCCTACGCCCTCGTCGCCCGTGAGATGCCCGCTCTGCGAAGCTGGTATCTACCAGGCCTGTGGCCACGTCGGGCCACGAGCCCGGAGAGCGTCGCCACCGTCTCGATCAACCGCCGCGTGGACGAGGTCGACACCCTTTTCTGGGCACACCTTCCCACCCCTGACCGGCAGTCCCTGACGCAGCTTCAGGCCGAGATCAGCCGCCACGCCAGCGAACCGATCGAGGCCGTGTTTCGTCGTCAGCAGGAGCTTGCCGGGCTGCCTGGATGGCTGCGGCGAGGCGTGCTCTGGTGGAATCTTCACACCGCCTCGCGAAAGCGTGCCAAGCGGATGGGCACCTTTAGCGTCTCCACACTCGCCAGCCATGCCGCCTATAACCGGCTGCACCCAAGCCCCCTCACCACAAGCCTGGCGTACGGGCCGCTTGAGAGCGATGGCCGAGCTCTCGTCACGCTGCTCGCCGATCATCGGCTCCTCGATGGCGTGCCGGTAGCCCGCGCTCTCGAACGGCTCGAGCAGGTGCTCCTCGGGGAGATGGTCAACGAACTTCGCCAGCTGACCGATGCAGCCTCTGACCGTCAGGCGGCCTAGGCGGCAGCGACGTCGGCAAGCAGCTTTTGCAGAGCCGAGCCAGTCGCCCGCAGATGCAGCCGCCTCGCCGACTCGCCTGTGATCTCGAGGTGGAGTTCGAGCCGTTCAGTCGGCAGGGCGGCAGCAATCCGCTCCGGCCACTCCACAGCCAGCCAGCCATCCTCGTCGACGAGCTCTTCCCAGCCGAGCGTCGCGAGGTCATCGAGCCCGGTCAGCCGGTAGGCATCGATGTGCACGAGCCGCGGCGGAAGGGCGGGGCGGTCGGCCTGAGCTGGCACCTGATGCAGATGCACCAGGGTGAAGGTGGGGCTGGTGACCTCGCTCGGATTGATCCCGACCGCTGCTGCGAGCTTCTTCACAAACGTGGTTTTACCTGCCCCTAGATCGCCGTCGATCGCCAGCATCACCTTCGACGGCAACACCGCGGCACACTTCTGGGCAAAGCGGGCCACCGCTGCTTCGTCCTCGCACGACACAATCACCTCCCGAGCCGTGGGCAGCTCCTGACGAGCGGGCCGTTCGTGGGGGCTGGGGCTTTCGTCAGAGCTGGGCGTCTCAGCTGAACTCATGCAGGTATCCCTTCGCAGCGAGCGTACTGCGGCTCCCGTCAGCGGCAACAGCCACGAGCCCTGGCTCAGCCAGCACACGACCGATGACCGCCAGCGGTGTGCCTGGCCAGCCGGCGAGGCGGCCCTCAGCGATCGCCTGCAGCAGCTGTGTGGCCTGCCCCTCAGGCATACTCATCAGCAGTTCAAAGTCTTCACCATCTCCCAGTGCACGGGCGAGTGGATCCCCATGCTCCGGATGGTCTGCTGCCGCCTCCACGGCATCGGCATGAATCGGAATCTCATCCAGCATGAGCTCGGCACCACACCCACTCGCTTCCATCATCCGTGAAACATCGAGTGCCAGCCCATCACTGATGTCGATTGCGGCATGGATGGTGAATGCAGAGGAGAGCACACGGGCTTCCTCGACCCGAGGCTCGACCTCGAGATGACGGCCACGCAGACTGCCGCCCAGCCCACCCGTGACCAGCAGCAGATCTCCGGGCCGCGCGGCATCCCGCCGCCAGATGGTTCCAGGCGCCACGCTTCCCAGCACCGCCACGTTGACGACCAACGGGCCATCCCAGGCGGTGGTGTCACCGCCCACCAGCCGCACATCAAACCGGCTGGCCATCGCGAGCATCCCCTCCAGCAGCCGTTCCGCGATCTGCTGGCCACCTTGCCGAGGCAGCGTGACTGATGCCACCGCTGCCTCTGGCCTACCAGCCATCGCTGCCACGTCACTGAGATTCACACCGACAGCCTTCTGGCCAACCGCAAAGGGGTCGTAGTCGGGTGCAGGCGGGAAGTGCACCCCCTCAACCAGCATGTCGGTACAGAACACCGTGCGACGCCCGGCAGGCGGACGCAGGACCGCTGCATCATCACCGTTGCCGACATCGAGCCTGCTATCCGAGCCCACCTTCGCCTTGAGCCACTCGATGAACTGCTGCTCCACACAACACCTCCCGCAACAACGCCTCTGCGACCACTCTGTCGCAGTACCGATGCTACCGCCGGATGGTGTCCCAGGTGAGATGACCGAAGAGTGTTTCGCGACCTCGCAGCACGTAGAACTTCAGCGGGCCGAAGCACTCCTGCTGTGCACGGTCGAGCACGTAGGTCACGTTCTCCGGGCGAATCGTTTCCCAGACATGCAGGCCGACAAGAATGTCGCCCGACTGAATCCCTTGTTCGTCGGCTGGGCCATCGGGACGCACCTCAATCACTTCCAGGCCGCCACGATAGCGATTCTGCAGCTGCCGGACGCGGACCGATGACATCGGCTCCAGTCGCAGGCCGAGCTCCCGCCAGCAGCGTTCCTCTGGCGAGACGGCATCGGAGCGAAGCTGGGCGAGGGGCAGTTCGATCTGCTCAGCGCCCCCGGCCCGCACCACCTCGACGTTGACGCGTTCTCCAGCCTTACGGCCAAGCAGAGCACGTTCGATGTCGAGCTGGCTGGCAACCATCGAGTTGCCGATCCGCACGATGCGGTCGCCCGCTCGCACACCCACCTGCTCGGCAGGACTCGCTCGGTGAACGGTGGTCACGACGGCACCACCCTGCTGGTCACGACGGGCCACGATGCCATGCCAGGTGTGATCAAGCCGCTCAACCGAAAGCAGCTCCGAGACCACCTCAAGCACCTTGTCGACAGGAATCGCGAAGCCGATGCCCTGAGCACCCGCACGGACGGCGACATTGACGCCGATCATCTCACCGTCGATGTTCAGCAGGGGACCGCCGGAGTTGCCCGGGTTGATGCTGGCGTCGGTCTGCACGAGATCGTCATACCGCTGCGTGCGGCTGACCTCCACCGAGCGATGCAGGGCAGACACGATGCCACGGGTGACGGTGTGCTCGTAGCCATAGGCGTTGCCCAGGGCCAGCACCGTCTCGCCGATCATCAGGTCGCTCGAGGTTCCAATCCGCACCACCTGCAGCTGATGCGGTGGACTGATCTTGATGATTGCCAGATCCGTACGAAGGTCGTGTGAGATCAGCTTAGCTGAGGTCGTCGCACCGCTGGCGAGCGTAACCTCGATCCGCTCCACACCTTCCACCACATGGTAGTTGGTGACCACATAGCCACGGCTATCGATGATTGCGCCTGTGCCCATGCCGTTGACACGCTTGGGCTCATCCGTGTCTGCGGAGGTGATCACCTTCTGGCCATGAATGTTGACCACGGCATCACGCTGCGAGGCGATCGCCTGCACGATTGGCGTGTTACGGGCCTCCGACGCAACGGCTGCTGGCAGCACCGCACACCAGGTCAGAGCACAGAACACCAGGCCGACGAACGAGGACTGGAGGCTCGCGACCCGACTGGCGAGTCGCGCGGAAGAAGGCTGACGTCGCGGCATGGCAGGCAGATTCTTGTCGGGAGGCGAAACGGGGCAACCCGCGGCCCCCACCACAAGAATCGGACCCTCAGCCCCCCGATATCGACGGGCGGAGAGCCACCCGGGAGAAACTACCCACTCGCCCCAAATTTCCCGAATTCCATGCCGTAGGAGGGGGCGAGGCTACTAGTCAGAGGGCCCCTGCATGAGCAGCGGCAACACCTGGAGAGCGAGAAACATCCCCAAGGCAGCGAGTACGAGAAATGGCCAGACCGACATCAGCTGTTCGCCAAATGCCCAGCCTGCCTGATCGGCAATTCCACCGATGGTGGTTGCTACAACCAAGACCATCAGGGCCAGCATCACCAGCCCACAGCCCATCGAGGCCATCGTGCCTTTGAAGGTGCCCAGCTCAGTAAACTCCTCCTGATGGAGGTCAATCGCACGGCCTCGGGCCAGACTTCGCGGCACCGTTTCGGCCAGTTCAATCGCTCGGGCGGCGTCGCCCCAGCTTGCCTGAGGCGTGGGCCCCGCGGCAGTGTCGCCGGACAACGCTGAGGCAGGGATGTCGACATGGTCGCTCGTGGCCGCAAGCGACCGCTGCAGCGTGGAAAACATGACCCCGCCAGCGTCAAACGGTGGAGCTGCTTCGCTGCCCTCCAGGTCGTGCCACCGCCAGACCGCGGGCCCGCTGATGCTCTCTGGAATCTCGACACGGATCTGTCCGGTCGCGCCGATCAGCGTCAGTTCCGCTGCGGGAACGTCGCCACGAGCCACCTGCCAGCGGGCAGGCACCTGCGACTCTCCGCCAAACTCGACCGTCAGCGAGGCATAGGCTGCTTCGGAAGCGACACTCGCCAGGGTGGAGAGCCGTTGCGGCTCTCCGATCAACAGCCGCACGAGGTCGGCATCACGTGCAAGCCAGGCGAGCACCTCGTCTTTGGTTCGCTCGGGAATCCGGCGGACCATCCCGATCGACTCCAGACGGCCAAGCGGGCCAACCCCAAGCAGACTCGCTTCTACCGCCTCCACAAGCCGCTGGACCAGCGGATGCTGACGCTCTGCCAAAAACGGCAGCAGCAGCCCCCCAACATCAGCGCGAATCATGTCGATCTCGTAGGCCACAAGCATCGAGGGAGTCAGTGGCTGAGACACCAACAGCGGCCGACCCGCCTGCACAAGATGCCGCACGCCATCGACACGCGTGTCATCCCAGTCGCTCGTACCCACCAAAACGGCATCGCAGACGCGTTCATCAACGACGGCCTCCCACGAATCACCGACCACCGCGTCACGCAGCTCAGCCGTCTGCCTTGCCTCTTCTGACAGATGGCAGGCGACCGCGACAGGCACCCCCTCCTGTTGGGCTGCTCGCACCACGGCCGCGATCTGCGGATCCCATCCATACACGCCAAGTCTCATACTGGCATTGTTTCCACTGAGCTTCACGGTGACCAGAGCGCCGCATCCGCTGCGAGCAGGCCGCCACACGGCTGCCTGCCAAGGCCTGAGCGGACTATGGTAAAGGCATCCAATGGCCCATGGTTGAAAGGAACGTGGTGAGCATGAAGGCAGAGATTCTCGCGATTGGTGACGAACTGACCACCGGCCAACGCCTCGACACCAACAGCCGTTGGCTCTCGCGGGAGCTCGGCCTCCTCGGCGTTGTCGTCTGCGGCCACACCACCGTGCCCGACACTGTGGCCGATGGCGTGCGGGCGTTCGCCGCGGCCCGCGAACGTGCCGACATCGTGCTCGCCACCGGCGGCCTCGGCCCCACGGCAGACGACCTCACCCGTGAGGTGCTTGCAGAGGTTGCCGGCGAGCCCCTGGAACTGGTGCCAAAAGCCCTGCAGGCGATCGAGGCGATGTTTGCAGCCCGCGGCCGGGCGATGACCGACAACAACCGGCTCCAGGCAATGCTGCCGCGGTCTGCGGCCATGATCCCCAACCCCACGGGCACCGCTCCTGGCATCGACCTGCCAGCCACAACCGCCCCCAGACCGCTGGGGCGGGTGTTTGCCCTGCCGGGAGTGCCCTCCGAGATGTTTCGGATGTGGGCCGACTCTGTGCAGCCGGCGATCCTGGCGATGGCGCCCGACGGAGGCACGATGCAGTTTCGCGTACTGAAGTGCTTCGGAGCCGGTGAGAGCGCGATCGAGGCGATGCTGCCAGACCTGATTCGACGAGGACGGGATCCGCTCGTGGGAATCACGGCCCATGAGGCCACGATCACCCTGCGAATCGCAGCCCGCAGTGCAAGCGACGAGGCCTGTCGGGCTGCGATCGCCCCGGTGGAGGCAACGATTCGAGAATGTCTCGGCGACCTGGTGTTTGGCGAGCAGGCAGATGAACTCGAAGACGCCACCGTTCGCTTCTGCCAGACGTCTGGCCTGCGGGTGGCCGTCGTGGAAGGAGCAACGCAGGGCAGGGTCGCTACCCTGCTGGCCGAGGCGGATGGCCGCCAAGAGACCTGCGTGTTTGCGGGGGCGAATCAGCGTGGCACCGGCACGGCATGTGGCGACATGGTAGAGACCGCACAGGCATGCCGCCGAGAGCTGCAGGCGAATGTGGCCCTGGCCGTGGGTGATCTGTCCTCGGACGCCGAAGGCCGCGAATGGCTCCCGATAGCGATTGTGACCGACGAGACCGTTTCCCGGCATGAGCATCTTCTCGGCGGGGCCGGCAGCCTGCGTCTCTCGCGAGCAGCCAAGACCGCCCTCGACATGCTCCGACGGCATGCCGCTGGCCTCCCGCCGCTCACCTAGCGACCAGGCTGGCCACGGCCCTCGTCATCGCTGACGTGCTCGTCGCCAAGGGGTGTCAGTGGCCAGCAGCAGGGCAGCCGTCGAGCAACCGCGAGCATGCGACGGAAGTCATCTCGATCGACTTCGATCACCCCAAACTGACTGAGATGCTCGCTGGCCATCTGCACATCAAACAGGCAGCAGCCTCGTGCCGCGAGCGTCTGCACCAGCCACACCAGCGCCACCTTCGACGCATCCCGCTCCCGCGAGAACATCGACTCGCCCGCAAACATGCCACCGAGGCAGATTCCATACAGCCCGCCAACCAGTCGCCCCTCGCGGCGAACCTCCACGCTGTGAGCGATGCCGGCTCGAAAGGCGGCGTGGTAACACTGGCGAATCTGTGGAGTGATCCAGGTCCCTTCGGCACGGTCTCCACTGGAACCGCAGCCGTCGACCACGCCGAGAAAGTCGGTGTCAGTCGTGATCGTGAACCGCTGCTGGCGGAGCGTACGGGCCAGCCGCCGTGGCACATGTAGGCATGCCGGCAGCAACACCGCCCGTGGATTGGGTGACCACCAGAGCAGGCCGGACGGGCTCTCATCGACCGGCCAGGGAAAAATCCCCTGGCGGTAGGCCGCGAGCAGACGCTCCGGCGTGAGTGGTCCACCAACGGCCACGAGCCCGTCTGGACTCCAGCGGTGCGGCGGTGGGAAATGCGGTGCAGCCATCACGTTAAGATATCGCTCATGAATGTACCTGCAGCCAGCCCTCCGCCACCGCGTTCCCAGACCCGCACCGCCGTGCTGATGCTGGGCCTTGTGATTCTGGTCACCCTGATCGTCTGGCCCTCGCTTCAGGGCCGGATTCAGTACGCTCGCACCCGCGCCGAACTGGCCGCCATTCGAGATGCCGCAGGGCAGGCTGAACTGACGTCGGTGGGCAAGTTGTTTACCACGCTGGTGCGGGTGGTGGGGCCTGCCGTTGTCCAGGTGGAGGCGAGCCGACAGATCCGCACTCTGGCCGACGAGATCAATGCCCTGCGTGGCATCGACTCCAGCTCGGCCACAGATGAAACCCTCGGCTCCGGTGTGATCGTCGATGAGTCGGGGGTGATCGTGACCAACTACCATGTGGTGGCTCAGGCGGATGAGATTGGAGTCAATCTTGCCGACGGCCGTGAGCTGCCGGCCACACTCGTCGGTTCCGACGCCGCAAGCGATCTCGCTGTGCTCCGGATCGATGCCGACAACCTCGTCGCCGCGACCTGGGGCGATAGCAACGACCTCGAAGTGGGCGAGATGGTCTGGGCGATTGGCAATCCCTTCGGCCTCGATCGCACCGTGACCTACGGGATCGTCAGCGGCACGGGCCGGCGTGGCGTTCTCGACAATCCGTTCCAAGAGTTCTTGCAGACTGACGCCTCGGTCAATCCGGGCAACTCTGGAGGACCGCTGGTGGACGTGCACGGGTCGATCGTGGGCATCACCACCGCCATCGTGGGCCGCGACTTCCGCGGTATCGGTTTCGCGATTCCGAGTGTCACCGCCCGCACGGTCTGCGAGGAGATCCTCGCCAACGGCCATGTCGAACGTGGCTACATCGGCATCTCATTGCGGAGCCTCCCAACGAACCTCGATGCCACCGCCGGGGCGATCGTGCTCAAGGTGGAACCAGGCTCTCCCGCGGCACTCGCCGGCCTACAGGAGGGCGACCTCGTCGTGGGCTTCGATGGACAGCTGGTCGCTGAACCGGCGATCCTCGTGCTCCTGCTGACCCGCGCCCCGATTGGCACGGTGGTCGATCTCGACGTGATCCGCAACGGTGCGTCGGTCTCGATTCCGATTCGAATCGGCCGCCGGCCCACCGACGACTAGCAGCTGCAGGGCACCTGTTGTGAGCCAGCCTGCGGTCACAGGGTGTGCACCATTCAGGCGGAGCCGTCTCCCTCAGGCGTGTCGGCATCTGGGGCTGGACTCTCCAGCGGCGGAGGATCATCCAGGAACGAGCCGAAGTTGAAGGAGCCTCCGTCGTCAGCAGGCTTGGCAGCTGGCTTTGGAGGGGGAGGGGGTGGATCATCGACCGGGGTGCCCTGCGGACGTGCACGCATCGCCTCCACCACCCCGGAGAGCCACTCACCGCCCGGAAAGGCGTAGGGGCGGAACTTCTCCAGTGTGCCGGTCTCTTCATGGACAAACAGGGCCCGCTGCGGCCCAAGCTTGCTGGCGATCGGCGTCTCGACAAGCTGACTGGAGTCGCTGCCACTCATCTGGAATAGCACCCGCAGCTCAAACTCCTTGAGCGTGCCCCGATCGAAGGTCCGCATCAGGTTCGTCAGCGAATCGCACCAGACAATCGTGTGGACACCAACGGTCGGCCCATCCTTGAGGATCTCAAGAAACCGCTGGCCAGGCCCCACCTTCTGCTCGCCACCGAAGGAGAACCCGTAGTCTCCCTCCGCCTTTCGAAGTTCACGGAAGCGGGCAAGGTCGCGGACAATGACGAAAATCGACTCACCGTCGAGGATCTGGTCATCGAGCCGCCGCTGAATCTCTCCAGCGAGCCGCTCAATCGCATCCGCCACGCCGAGTCGGCCCACGCACTCGATGCGGTGGGGCAGCAGGTCGGCAAACTGCGAGAGCATCGTCTCGGGATGCTCTTCAGCGATGGCTGGCTCAAACAGCACAAACCGGCCGGAGCGTCCCAGGCCGCCGCCAGGAAATGGGTCGTGGCCCGCAGCCAGGCCGACCATCGACATCGCCAGAAGACTCGTGGCGAGATCCTGACGCTGGCCCACGATCAGTACGTTCGAACCACCCTGCCGACGGAACGGAGCCGCGGTCGGATCCTTGATCGCGATCGCATCCCCGAGCCAGGCCATGGCGACCGCCAGATCCCTGCCATCGAGCGGTCCGGTTTCTGCAGTGCCCTTGGTGAGCACCTCGCCCAACAGGGTGTTGCCCGCGGGATCTGCCGCCTGGTTACCATCAAACACAATTCGTGGGAGCGGCTTGATGTCGGTCCGCTTCGCAGCGAGCCGCTGCAGAGCGCTGAGATACTTTTCACGACGCTCATCCCCCAGCCAGACAACCTGAAACGGGTTGTTGCCCTCAACCATGCCGTTGGCATCGTTGTAGATCGCCTCACCAGGCCGGGTCAGCAGCCTCGCAGCGGAGTTGTCTTCGCTCAGGATCAGTGAACTGTCTGCCTCATTGCACTGCAGGGCGATGCGAACGGCCATCTGGCCCATCGTGCTGCGCGGCAGGCTATAGGATCCACCGAGCGTCTGCGAGCCGAGCAGCACATGCATGCCAAACGCTCGGCCCTGTCGCACCAGGCGGTCAAGCACGAGCGACGCATCCTGGGCAATCTTGTCGTCCTCGATGAAGATCTCTTGAAACTCGTCGATGATCAGCAGGATTCGCGGCATTGGCTCGGGGTGACCGCTGGCCCGGTAGCCAGCCAGGTTCTGCACCGCCAGGTCGCGAAACAGGTCGCCACGACGTTTGAGTTCCTGATCGAGCTGCTGCAGCACCGAGAGACCAAACTCACGCTCACTCTCGATCGCGATCACGCGAGCGTGTGGCAGATGGTAGTGATCATAGACCTTAAACTCGACGCCCTTCTTAAAGTCGATCAGGTAGAACTGCACCTCGTCTGGGCTGTAGTTCAGGGCGAGGTTAGTAATCAACGCATGCATCATCGTTGACTTACCCGAACCGGTCTTACCGGCAATCAACACATGCTGGCTCGTTCCCTTGCCGAGCTTCATGTGCTGCATTTTCTTGGCTCCCGCCGGGCCCAGCGGAACGTCGATCAGGTCTGCCGTGCTACCGGTCCACCATTCCGACTCAGGCGGAGCCACCCGTTCAAACGGCACCTCCACCCGCTTCGCTGACTTCGCCAGCCGACCTGCGTTGTGCACGATCTTCGTGATGACATCGTCTTGCGGCGACTGCTCGACCGTCAGCGGCCAGTTCGAAAACTCGGGGTCACTCCAGCGGAAGCGGCCATCCTCCAGATCGAGCACCGTCGCATACTTCGCCAGTTCTTCGAGGCTAAAGTTGGGCGGCATCTGCTGCTTCGTGTCGACCGAGACGATCGTGTAGACACCACAGCGGGCGCCTGAAGCCGCGATGCTCATCAGCCGACGTGCCGATGTCTCGGTGAAGTTGGCTGGAAAGTTGGCCACCACCACAAAGCGATACGGCTCCGGCACCTCCGCATCCGCGTTGTAGTCACCGATCGACGGATACTCATTGCGTAGATACTTCTGAATCACCAGTTCCATCTGCTCGGTGATGTCGGCCAGCCGCTGCTCGATCTGCGTCGGCTCGGTCCAGATCCGGCTGGTGACGAGCAGCTCGTCGTAATCGGCTAAGTGCATGAAGCCGGCAAAATGTTTTCCGAGGCCCACGGGATCGATGATTGTGAAGCGGGTCTGGCCCGCAGGAATGCCAGTGGCCACCCGCAGCATCATCGCCTGCATCATTTCTGAAGCGGCGTCTGCCTGGGATGCTGGAGCCTTAATGACCAGCGAGGCTGCATCAGG
>Ga0075475_10001733_pt1 | contig 10905 bp, 10 predicted proteins | sample DEB08_DNA_10_FD_76342 | JGI IMG/M metagenome (GOLD analysis project Ga0075475, IMG submission 76342) | Aqueous microbial communities from the Delaware River and Bay under freshwater to marine salinity gradient to study organic matter... | ecosystem: Environmental > Aquatic > Marine > Coastal ... | reverse complement strand
ACCAGCCTTATCAGATGCAAACATATAAGACTAACCCAACTACTATCAACAGCACTGCCTATCAAGGTTGGGGCTTTAACGATGGGAAATAGAAATGGCTGGTATTTTATATGACCCAAATAACCCCTTAGGTCTGATTGAAACTGCAGTTCCATTACCTCCAATTATGCCAACTTTAGGTCAACGTAATAACAATTACGGAAATCTACGGACCACAGATGCTTTTCTTGGAAAGACTGGAAGTAACAGCAGTTACGATACTTACGAAACACCAGAAATGGGATTAAGGGCATTAGCCAGAGTTCTAGATACTTATTCAACCAAGCATGGCATCAACACTATTGACGCTTTGGTCAACAGATATGCCCCAGCTTCAGATAACACTGGCGGCTCTCACGAGAACTACAAGAAGTTCCTTTCGCAACAACTAGGCATAGGCATCAACGACCCAGTTGATGTTCGAGGTCGCCGTGCAGAAATAATGGACGCCATTATTCGCTTTGAAAACAAGAACAGAGCTTTGGCTTCCCAAGACCAAATTCAACAAGCAATTCTTGCAGCAGATAGCGGAAGTTCTTCGCCAGTAGGAGAAACAAAAATGGTAGAGGCAAATGGAACTCTGTCTTTAGAAGACGACTACAGAATTGGTATTCAATATAACCCACCATTTTTTGTGTACGATGAAAACTACAGACGGTACGAGCAAGAGAACGGCAACAAGCGTAATGAAGCTCTTCTAAATCTTCTTGATGAAGTTAATGTTCCAATAAACCAGTCGTCAGGTGTTTTGTCTAACTATCCTGACGCAATCATGGATGGTCGAAATCCTCAGAACCAACTAGCGCAGAAACCTAGTATTGGTATTCTTGAAGATGACCCAGCATTGAATAACCCATCTACACCAGCATCATCGAGTTATCCTGATGCAATCATGGATGGTCGAAATCCTCAGAACCAATCAACGACAAGCTATGGTAACGCAAGTTTGATGCGTCCATTTATTAATGACCCATCGATTAATCAAGTTCAGCCTAACATTGGTATTCTGCAAGATGACCCTTCACTTTTTACAGACCCAAGTCAGCTTCACGCTAATGAAACCATGGGCATTATAACGCCTAGCCCTAACGCTCAGGCAAATACTCAACAACAAGTCACAAAGATGCTTCCAGCATCAGGATACAGGAATTACATCCAGAACGTTGGTAACAGACGTGATAAGACAGAAATGAGCCTGTCACCACAGCCTATCTCTCCAAACATAGACACTAATGAAATGCTTATTCGTGTTGGCTTAGCTGGAGTAGGCGGCTCACAAAGAGGCGGTCTACAAGCTTTGTCAGATATGGGTTCAACCTACGGAGCAATCCAAGATGCTAACAGAGCATCTGGATTAGAAGCTTACAAAGCGAGCTTGAGAAACAAGCCTGACACTGCGAAAGCTGATGCAGATACTATCGAAAAAATAGCCCAAATGGACCAAGTCCTTCTCGATTTTGATAGAGCTAAAGCTTATCTCAATGAAGGTGATATTACTGGTCCAATTGATTATGGCTTCTTTGGCTATTGGGATATGGCTGTAGGTAATGAAGACCAAAATGCTCGATTACTGCTTCAGAAACTTCGAGTCGACTATACGTTATTACAAATTGCACAAACCAAAGGTGCGATTTCTAACCAAGAAATGGACCTTTTCTTATCTCCTGCACCAAGCCTCAACGACCAAGAGTCTGTATGGATAGATTGGATTGATAAGCGACAGAAAGCTGTAAAGTCTATCAGAGACAGATTAGCTAATGGGGTGGTTTTACCAGAAGGACAAGTGGCCTCTGCTAACCAAGTTGAACAATTTAATAAACCAACAGTCGAAGTATCCCCTAACGTCAAAGCAGCAAGAGAAGCCCTAAAGCAATAAAGGAATAAGTATTATGAGCCAGCAAGACTTAAACGATTTTGCCGACTGGCTAGTAGCTAATCCTGATAAAAAGGGAACACCACAATACGAAACCATCGCTAAAGCTTTTAAGGAACTCGATGCTCAAATTAATCCACCTAATACCAGCTTTTCCTCTGCTTTTGCATCAGGAATAGATGCGCCATTGGAAAACATGGCAACTACTTTTGATTTACTAGGTTTTAAAGGAACTGCAGATACCTTAAGTGGTCTTACAGACGCTCCTGAAAACTACGAGTCAGCATCTAATAGATTTATGAACCCAGAAGAGGGCGATTTTACTGTAGGCGGTTTTGGGGTTGGTTATTTACCAAGAGCTGCAACAGAGCAATCAGGGCAAGTATTAGGCTCATTGGCAACAAGGGCAGGTGGAGCTATTGTAGGTTCGGCTGGTGGTCCTGTAGGAACTGCAACTGGTGCATTAGCTGGTCCAGCACTATTTGAATTTATTCAACAGTTAGGTCCAGTCGCTTTACAACGAGCGAAAAACAATGGCAGAGACGAACCAAGTTGGGATGACTGGACAGCAGCAGCTTCGACAGCTGGTGTATCTGGTTTACTAAACTCAATTGGTGTCAAAGGCGGTTCAGGTGCGAGTATCCTTAATAGAACCTTAAGAGAAGGGTCTACAGAGGCCACTCAAAGTGTAGTTGAGCAAACTGGCTCTAGTTTAGGTACAGAAGCAGGTTTACAAATTGACCCAAAACAAGCTGTAGGCGAAGGTATTATTGGCGGTACGTCTGCTGGTGGAATACAAGTTGGGACTAATACCATCTCAGGTACTGTGTCTGGGGTTAAAAACCTAGGCAGCAGAGTTCTTAATCCTGTCGATAATACTCCTACTGACCCAGAAGCTGCAGCTGACTTAGCTGAACGCCTAGTCGAGATAGCTGAACAGAATGGCTACAAGCTAAATGATATCGATAAGATGAGTACAAAAGGTGCTAGAGAAACAGTCGATAAGGCTCACGTTCAATTAGCTGAAGAGCTAAAACAAGTATCTAAAGAACTCAAAGAAAAGCTTGATATCAAAGACACAGACAGCGCAGCTACAGAAGTAAACAAAATCTTAGCAAAGGCTGCACAGCGACAAGCTAGAAACAAAACTAAGAACACAGTCGGACAACAAGAACTAGACGCCGTTCAAAAGCTAGTAGGCAATACAGCTGAAGGCCAGCGTTTGCTTCGTATTCTTCGTCAGATGAACGAGCTGACTGAGCTTCATAACTCAGGTTACCAAGGCGGTGTTTCTCGCATCACAGACCAGTTTATGCCTTTTGGTGGTACAGCTGGTTATGACGCAGGAGCTGCAGCGACTGAGAGAGTTCTTAGGCCACTGATTACTGGTGGTGCAGCTGTGCAAACTGGCGGTGCTTCCCTAGTTGGACAGGCAGCAGTAGCTGGTGCAGGACGCCTCATCGACAAAATGACTGGTCGAAGAAGCAAAGTCAGACGTTATGTCGAACAGAATATTGGCAACAAAGGCATCACAGTTCTTAAAAAACCAAGCCTTAAGAATAAGCGCATCTTAGAAGCACAGAAGGCTCAAGAAGCTCGTGACGCTGAAAGACGCAGGGTAGAGCAAGAGCGTAAGGACCTAGAAGCTGCAAATCTTGAAGCAGCTAGGCAGAACGCTGCACCTACACCTAATTCACCTCAAGACGTTATGGAACGCTCAACTGGACTAGACAGAGCTGGCGTAGCTGCTGCAATAAGAGCAATCCAAAAACGCAGCAAAGGTAACCGTGCTATTCAAAGAGCCATCAAGGATTACAAACGTACAGTAGGTAAAGGCGGTAGGGTCTTCGCTCTGTCACCACTTATCAGACAAGTTAACCAACTAGCAGACTCTAATGCAGAATTTGGTAATAAGCGTATAGCAGAGCCTGACCGTAACACCCAAAACCAACAAGCCCAGCTTGATGCAAGGCGTGAGCAGGGCAGAAGAGACAACCAAGCAATAAACAGAGAACTCTATAATGCTGTTGATGCTGACCCAAATCTGTCTGATGCAGACAAAGCTATCGCTAAGGTGGCACTTGATAAACTCAACAAGAACTTAGGTCTCTATCCAGCTGAAGCTGCCCAGAAGATTTTAGATGACGTTAACGTCAGAGCATCTTCTCCATATGTAGGTATGACTTACGTCAAACCGTATGTTGATAGGGTACTTCAACAACAACGAGAAGAATAACAATTACAATATAATAAGGAGCAAAGCTAGATGAATACATCAGCTTATGACCTCTTGCGTCTACTGCCTGAGGTCGAACGAATATCCGTGGCAAAGATTGATGACAACAATAAGAGGAAAATCCTCTTTGAGCTACTTAACGCAGTTCCACAGCCTGTCTTTTGTGGAGCTGCCATTGCCACCAGAGAACTCGTTATTGAAACAATTGAAGGAGCCATTAATGGGTGCGCCGAAAACACCAAGAAAGAAATCTCCACCAAAGAAGGGAAACGGACCAGCCCCACACAAAGCTCCCAAGAAGAACTATTTCCAGTCTCTAATGGAGACGGAAGAGGGCAGAGCCTTGAGACGATATTGGTCGACAAAACCCCGAAAAAACGGCGGTCGACCAAGAGGAGTACCTGATGGGTATCGAAAAGAAACCATTGAGCCTCTTCGAAAGAAGATTAGGGCTGAAGCCAAAGAGGTAGTTAAGATTATGTCAGAAAAATACAATATCGAAGATGAGTACGCTAAAACTGCGCTTGAAACTGCAGTTGAGGTTATGAAAACCCCAGGCGAAAATAGAGAGCGTGTAGCCGCAGCGAGACTTGTCCTAGACTTCACAAAATCCAAGCCAGTAGCCAAAAATGAGCTGTCTATCAGCAAAGCTGAAGACTTCCTTGCGTCACTGGTTACCGATGATGAGGACGATGGATAGCAAACTTAAAGCAGTACGACATCGTCTGCTTACCGACTTTCCTTTCTACTCCAAATCTGCTCTCAAAATACGAACCAAGACTGGTGAAATCGCACCACTCAAGCTCAACCCAGCACAAAAGCTTCTTCAAGACGCCATCGACAAACAGATGGCTGAAGAAGGCAAAATCAGGGTCATCATTCTTAAAGCCCGACAACAGGGATTAAGTACATACACAGGTGGCTATCTGTATTTCTCTGTGTCTCAACAGAAAGCACGAAAAGCAATGGTGATTACTCACCACGCTGATAGCACTCGTGCGTTATTTGACTTAACCAAGCGTTATCATGAAAACTGTCCAGAGATATTGAAGCCCCACACCAAATACAGCTCCAGACGAGAACTCAGCTTTGATGTTCTTGATAGCAGCTATGTGGTTGCTACAGCTGGCGGTGAGGCTGTGGGTCGAGGTGAGACCTTATCTCACGTTCACGCATCAGAACTTGCGTTCTGGCCCAAGTCTACAGCTGAAGACATCTGGAATGGCTTGGCACAGGCGGTTCCTAATAATAAAGGCACAGCGATATTCATCGAAAGCACAGCTAACGGTGTCTCAGGCATCTTTTATGACCTCTGGAAAGGGGCTGTAGAAGGTAAGAACGGTTATGTCCCAGTATTCATTCCGTGGTTTACTGACCCAGAATACAGAGAAACCGTGCCTAAGAACTTCGAGCGTACTCCTGAAGAAGAAGACCTCGTTAAGAAATACAATCTAGATGACGAACAGCTCATGTTCCGTAGGCGTAAGATAGCTCAGAACGGACTAGACTTATGGAACCAAGAGTATCCTGATACTCCAGAAACAGCGTTCTTAACTACTGGTCGTCCAGTGTTCAATCCAGCGCAGCTTCAAGATTGCCTTAAAGATGCTCGTGACATTCACCAGAAGTTAGCCTTAGAAGGCGATGAGTGGGTAGAACACCATAGAGGTGAGCTTCAAACCTATTATCCGCATGACGCTGGTGAGAGATACACCATCGCAGCAGACGTTGCTATGGGCATCAGAGATGGTGATTATTCAGTCGCTCAGGTTCTCGACAGTAAGAAAAGACAAGTTGCTGTTTGGAGAGGCCATGTCCACCCAGATTACTTCAGTGAAGTCCTGCGAGAGCTGGGTAACTACTACAATGAAGCTTTTATTATCGTAGAAAACAACTCACATGGGATACTTACCTGTACAAGGCTAGGCAAAGACTTTGCCTACCCAAACTTCTACTTCGAAACCTCAGTAGACAAGCTCACAGAAAAAGAAACCATAAAGCTTGGTTTTACCACCACAGCAAAAACCAAGCCTCTCGTCATTGACCAGCTAAGAGCTGCAATGCGTGAAGGCGAAATTGAACTCAACGACAAAACGACAATCAGAGAAATGCTGACTTACATCGTAAGCCCAACAGGCGCAATGGAAGCAGAACAAGGGTGTTTTGATGACTGCGTTATGAGCCTAGCTCTAGCAAATCATGTCCATGAAGGCGCATGGGAACCAGTGGAGACACCGAATGAACTCTTTATCGAAATGGTATAAGCACAATGGCTAAATTAGAAGATTACAAAAAGCTTGATGATGCTGAGATTGTAACAATAGTAGAAGACAACATCAAAATGAGTGTTGGTTACTACGACAGTGACTTATCTCGTGAGCGTCAGCGTGTAACTCAGTATATGAACGCCACGCTGCCTAAGCCAGCTCACGATGGAAACAGCAAATACGTCTCACAGACAGTCTTTGATGCCGTATCCAGTATGAGTGCAGCTCTTCTTGAGACATTCTCAGCTGGCAATCGTATCTGCAAGTTTGCCCCACAAGGCCCTGAAGATGTCCAAATGGCATCTGTGTGTTCTGCTTATACTGACTACGTCTTATTTAGACAAAACGATGGCTTCAGCATCTTCAGAGACGTCATTCAAGACGGATTAACCAGTAGAGTAGGTGTAGCCAAAGTCTTCTGGGATGAACGCTATGAGGACGAGCTTTCCGACTTTGATAGTCTTAACCAAGATGAACTTGATATGCTTCTTGCTCAGGATGATATCGAGCTTGTTGATAGTGAAGTTAATGAATTAGGACTTATCTCAGGCACAGTCTCAAAGTTAGTAGATAAAAGCCAAGTCTGCATTGAGTCTATTCCACCAGAACAGTTTCTGATTGAACCTCAAGCAAACTCATTGAATGTAAACTTCCTTGCTCACCGTGAACCTAAGTCCATCTCCGAGCTTCGTGAGATGTATCCTGATAAACAGGACGAAATAGACCGCATTGGTGACCATGAAGACATCCAATTAGAGACAGACCCAGAAATCCTAGCTAGACATGAAGATATCGGCTCAGACCGTGGCTTTAATGCGACTGGATATCAAGACCAAGTCAGAACGGTTCTGGTCTACGAAGCTTACATCATGCTCGACCCTGATGGCACAGGCATAGCTAAGCTCCATAAGGTCTGCAAAGCAGGAAACGTCTTACTTGATATCCAAAAGGTAGACAGGCATCCGTTTATTGCATTTGCGCCACTGCCTATTCCACACGCTTTCTATGGTGCGAACTTTGCAGATAAGCTCATTCATACCCAGAACGCTAAGACTATTCTTACACGGTCTATTCTTGACCACACTGTGATATCAAACAACCCAAGATATGTGGTTGTTAAAGGCGGCTTAACTAACCCAAGAGAGCTGATTGATAACAGAGTAGGGGGAATCGTAAACACAACTCGCCCTGATGCTATTAGTCCAATGCCACAGGCTAGCTTGAACCCATTTGTGTTCCAAACTATTCAGCTGCTTGATGAAGACCTCGAAAATAACACTGGTGTAAGCAAACTAAGCCAAGGTCTTAATAAAGACGCTATTAGCAAACAGAACTCTGCAGCTATGGTCGAGCAGTTGGCGACAATGAGTCAGCAGCGGCAGAAAATCATAGCTCGTAATTTCGCAAATCAGTTTATTAAGCCACTCTTTCATGAAATCTACCGTCTATGTGTAGAAAACGAAGACCAAGAAAAGATAATTGAACTCTCTGGCAGCTACGTCACCATCAACCCTTCAACATGGGATGACAAACGTGACGTAATGGTTGAGCTGCGGCTTGGCTACGGTGAACAAGAGAAAGAAGCAGAAAAGCTACTGTCTCTTCACGCTTTATTCAGCCAAGACCCATCAGTGCAACCTCTATATGGCCTCGAAGGCCGCTACCAGATGCTCAAAGCTCTTCTGGAAAAGCAGGGTATCCTTAATGTTGAGGATTACCTAACTCCACCAGAACAATTGCCTCCACCTCAGCCTGACCCAATGGCAGAGATGCAGATGCAAATGCAACAGAAGCAGCTTGAACTGCAAGAACGTCAAATTGCTATTGCTGAACAACGTTTGGCACATGACAAGATGATGGATGCAGCCAAGCTAGAGACAGAGCAAGGCAAAGTCCAAGCTCAACACGCTCTTCAGTCTGACAATCAAGACTTAAGAGAAGCACAGTTCCAGCACAAAGTCAGAATTGACGAAGGTGAACTAGAAATCCTGAGAAGGACTGAAGACGTCCGTGGGATTGCTAGTCCGACTGGGTAGATAAAGCATCATTAAGTTTATCAATATCCAAAGAGCTATTATCTACAGGAATATCTTCTTTTATAAGGTTTTGAAATTCTTCGTCCAATTTACCCTGAGGTAGTAAAAGGCCTTGTTTACATTTGAATGCTGTACTTCCAAATCGGCTATCAAATTCACAATAGAAAGCAGCATATCCAATCATGAAAACAGAAGTATGCATACCTTCAACTAGTTTGTATTGGCCTGAAGAAATAAGCTTTCCATTCTGAAGAACATCCAAAGATTCTGAAGCATTTAACCATTCATCATCGTCTGCTGATACGTTTGATGAAATAAAAATGCTTAGCAATAAGCAGATTAACCATTTTTTCATAACTACAACCTCCAAGGAGAAGCGATGACTGTTGATAGAGACAGCATAACGGAAGAGGACACCCTCGACCAACAAGATAAAGAAAACCACTTATGCCGATTAGGAGATGAAGCAGAACTTCTATTACAGACTTCTGCTTTCAACTCCACTGTAAACCAACTGGTAGAAATGTCTTACCAAGGCTTCGTAAACAGCAAACCTAATGATTACGAAGAACGTGAGCAATTTTACCACCACTATAGAGCCTTAGTAGACATCGTCTCGACCCTACAACAGCGGGTCGCAATCAGAGACGAAATCATGATGAAAAACGAGGCTGATAACAACAATCAAGAGGAACAATAAGGACCATGAACAACGTCCAAACGATAGAAGATACCTCAACTAACAATAATGAACCGCTAGCTTTGTCTGTCGATGAAGCAGCGGATGCCATTCTGGCACGTTGGGAAAAGGACGCTGCAGCTGAAGAAGCTAGCAAGCCATCTACTCCAGACGAGACAGAGGCGGCTCTCGATATCAAACAAGAAGAGACTACAGATGTCGATGAGTTAGAAGACCTAGAAGAAGTCACTGATGAAGATGACGAAGAACAAACAGACCGTTCTAATGAGGAACCAGATGATGATGAAGATACTGAAGAAGATGAAAGCGAAGACGATGCGGATGATACAGAAGCTGAAGTCTTGGCTGATGACGCTAAAGTTGAAGTTGTCGTCAATGGTGAAACAAAGACCGTATCTGTCAAAGCTCTTAAGCGTCTTTATGGACAAGAAGCTAGTCTTACACAAAAGTCTCAACGAGTTGCTGAACAGCGTAAAGAGCTGGATGATGCAATCGGCAAAAATCATATCGCTTTCCAAAAAATGCTGGAGAAAGCTAATGAGCGTTATAAGCCCTATTCTGAGGTGGATATGCTTGTTGCTTCAAAAGCTATGGAAACGGAAGACTTCGCAGCATTAAGAAAAGAAGCTGAAGAAGCTTATAATGAGCTGAAGTTTCTGCAAGAAGAAGCAGATGCTTTCTACTCAGATGTTAAGAACCAACAACAAGCCAATCTGCAAAAAGCAGCTAAAGAGTGCGTTAAGGTTCTTCAAGAAGAAATGCCTGACTGGAGTAACAAACTCTACAACGACATTAGAACCTATGCTGTAGAGCAGGGGTTACCAGAAGAAGACGTTAATAATTACGTTGACCCTAAGGTAATCATGCTCATCAACAAAGCACGGCTCTATGACGCTGGTAAGAAAATAGCTACTACCAAAAAGAAGTCAGCCACCACTAAGAAAACCCTTCGCTCAACAAAAGCTCCTGAGCCTGAGAAACAACGTAAACAGGCCAAGCTAAACGAAGCGAAGCTAAGACTTAAGTCTAGTGGAAATGATTTAGACGACATTGCTGAAGCTCTTCTAAGTCGCTGGGAAGCTTAATAACCCAACGAAACAGAAGGAATAAAACCTATGGCAACATACACCTCGTATGACCAAGTAGGTATCAAGGAAGATGTAAGTGATATCATTACTGATATCTCCCCAACCGATACCCCCATGGTCTCAATGATTAAGACACAAAAGGTTGCAAACCGTGTCTACCAATACCAAACCGATGCTCTTGAAGCAGCCGCTTCAAATGCTCAAGTTGAAGGAGCCGACCCAACAATTGGTTCATTGACTCCAACAACCATGATTTCGGGTAACACCCAAATCTTGACTAAAGCCTTAACTAGAAGGGCCGCAGCGTAGTAATACGTTGTTTAACTCCATGTGAATTGCTGGGAACCCCCACCGCTATCAGCGAGGGCAATCAGCAGCCAAGCCTCATTAGAGGAAGGTTCAACGACTATCCCTAAAGGGAGTAGGGCCAAGTGGTCCGAAGCGCATGGCATCCCTAGTGGATGAAGATATAGTCTGTTCTCACAGGTAACTGTGAGCAGCCGAAAGGCGGCGAGTAATTAACGACTTCTCGTGAACATCTAAAGTTCAAGTCAGTGCCACAAGCGATGCAGTGGCAACATACGGCAGAGCCAAAGAAACAGCTTATGCTCTAGGTCGTGCTTTGAAAGCTATCAAGCGTGACCTTGAATTTGCATATGTTGGTGC
>Ga0075475_10001730_pt1 | contig 10911 bp, 3 predicted proteins | sample DEB08_DNA_10_FD_76342 | JGI IMG/M metagenome (GOLD analysis project Ga0075475, IMG submission 76342) | Aqueous microbial communities from the Delaware River and Bay under freshwater to marine salinity gradient to study organic matter... | ecosystem: Environmental > Aquatic > Marine > Coastal ... | reverse complement strand
CTGATCCCCTTCCTCGAGCACGACGACGCCAACCGCGCCTTGATGGGCTCCAACATGCAGCGGCAGGCGGTGCCCCTGATCAAGGTGGATCCGCCGCTCGTCGGCACGGGCATGGAGCACGTCGTCGGCCAGTCCTCCGGCATGATCGTGCGGGCACGGCGCGGCGGCACCGTGACCTACGTCGACAGCGAGCGGATCATCGTCGACAACGCCGACGAGTACGTCCTCCGCAAGTTCGTCGGCCTCAACGAGCGGACCTGCCAGAACCAGAAGCCGATCGTCGCCCTCGGGGCGAAGGTGCAGAGCGGGCAGATCCTCGCCGACGGAGCGAGCACGCGACAGGGCGAGCTCGCCCTGGGCAAGAACGTGCTCGTCGCGTTCAACACCTTCGATGGATACAACTTCGAGGACGCGATCGTCATCAGCGAGAAGCTGGTGAAGGACGACGTGTTCACCTCGATCCACATCGAGAGCTTCGACGTCGAGATCCGCGAGACCAAGCTCGGCCGCGAGGAGTTCACGCGAGACATCCCCAACGTCAGCGAGCGGATGCTCCGCAACCTCGACGACAACGGCGTGATCCGGATCGGCGCCCGCGTCGGCCCCGGCGACATCCTCGTCGGCAAGGTCAGCCCGAAGAGCAAGTCCGAACTGAGTCCCGAGGAGAAGCTGCTTCACGCCATCTTCGGCCGCGCCGGCGAGGACGTGAAGAACGACTCCCTCGAGGTGCCCGCGGGAACCGAGGGCATCGTGATCGGCACGCGTCGCTTCAGCCGTCGCATGCACCTCACCGACGAGCAGAAGAAGGAGCTCAAGAAGGATCAGGACGCCTACGAGGCGGAGATGGATGCGAAGCGCATCGCCCTGTTCCGGCAGATGGTCGACCGCATCAACGAGATCGTCGGCACCGAGATGGTCGACCCGTCCTCCCGCCAGAAGGTCGGACGCAGCGACATCCCGGCGGTCATCATCGAGCAGATCGACAGCTTCAACGCCAAGTGGATCAAGGGATCCAAGGAGCTCCGCGAGCAGGCCGAGGTCGTCCGCGGACAGTTCTGGCCGCGCGTCGAGGCCCTCGAGCGCGAGAAGGAGCGGCGTCTCGCCCACATGAAGCGCGGCGACGAACTCCAGTCCGGCGTGCTGGAGATGGTCAAGGTCTATCTCGCCACCCGACGGCAGCTGTCGGTCGGCGACAAGATGGCCGGCCGCCACGGCAACAAGGGCGTCATCGCCCGCATCGTTCCCGAGGAGGACATGCCCTTCCTCGAGGACGGCACCTCCGTCGAGATCCTGCTCAATCCGCTCGGCGTGCCGAGCCGCATGAACGTCGGCCAGATCCTCGAGACCCACCTCGGCTGGGCCGCGGCGGTGCTCGGTTTTCAGGCGGTGACGCCCGTCTTCGACGGCGCCACCGAGGCCGAGATCTTCGACGCCATCCATGCGGCCAACGACCACGTGCGCACCCGGGTGGAGACCTTCGAGAAGGACGGCACCGATCCCGGCGGTCCGAGGGAGATCCTCGCGACCATGCCCGACAGCGCGAAGATCCAGCTCTACGACGGGCGGACCGGCGAAGCGTTCAGCCAGCGCACCACGGTGGGCTACATGTACATGTTGAAGCTCCACCACCTCGTCGACGACAAGATCCACGCCCGGGCGACGGGGCCGTACAGCCTCATCACCCAGCAGCCTCTCGGCGGCAAGGCCCGCACCGGCGGCCAGCGCTTCGGGGAGATGGAGGTCTGGGCGTTGGAGGCCTACGGCGCCGCCTACGTCTTGCAGGAACTCCTCACCGTCAAGAGCGACGACGTCGAGGGTCGCACCAAGATCTACGACAGCATGGTCAAGGGCACCAACATGCTCGAGGCCGGCATGCCCGTCGTCTTCGACGTCCTGTGCCACGAGATCAAGGGTCTCGGCATGAACATCGTGCCCGAGAAGGACCAGCAGGAGCCGGTCGCGCTTCTTTGACCGCTCCCGAACCGTCCCCCACTTCGCCCGCCCCGCCCCATCACCGCACCCGCCACGAGAGCCGCATCCCATGAACGACAACGTCTACGACCGCGTCAACGACTACGGGTCGGTCAAGATCACCCTCGCGAGCCCCAACGACATCCGGAGCTGGAGCTTCGGAGAGGTCAAGAAGCCCGAGACCATCAACTACCGCACCTACCGCCCCGAGCGGGACGGCTTGTTCTGCGAGCGGATCTTCGGACCCGAGCGGGACTACGAGTGCGCCTGCGGCAAGTACCGAGGCACCAAGTACAAGGGCATCATCTGCGATCGCTGCGGCGTCAAGGTGACCCACTCCCGCGTCCGACGGAAGCGGATGGGCCACATCAACCTCGCCGCGCCCATCGTGCACATCTGGTTCTTCAAGGCGATGCCGAGCCGCCTCGGCACGCTGCTGGGGATGAAGGTCAGCGACCTCGAGAAGGTCATCTACTTCCAGGACTACGTCGTCACCTTCCCCGGCGACACCGACCTCGAGCACCAGCAGGTGCTGACCGAGGACGACTATCGCGAGGCCGTCGCGAAGCACGGCAGCGCCTTCACCGCCATGACCGGCGCCGAGGCGGTCCGCGAGCTGCTGGGCCAGATGGACCTGCGATCGCTGGCCGGCGAGCTTCGCGAGGAGCTCGACACCACCAAGAGCAAGGCCACCCACAAGAAGGTGTCGCAACGCCTCCGACTGGTCGAGCAGATCCGCCAGAGCGAGAACGACCCGACCTGGATGGTGCTGGACGTGGTGCCGGTGATTCCGCCGGATCTCCGCCCGCTGGTGCTGCTGGAGAGCGGCAACTTCGCGACCAGCGACCTCAACGACCTGTACCGCCGGATCATCAACCGCAACAACCGCCTCAAGAAGCTGATGGACCTCAACGCCCCCGAGGTCATCATCCGCAACGAGAAGCGGATGCTGCAGCAGGCCGTCGACGCCCTGTTCGACAACGGTCGTTGCCGCCGTCCGGTCTCGGGGTCCAGCAACCGCCCGCTCAAGTCGATCACCGACATGATCAAGGGCAAGCAGGGCCGGTTCCGCGAGAACCTGCTCGGCAAGCGGGTCGACTACTCGGCGCGATCGGTGATCGTCGTCGGTCCCGAACTGAAGCTGCACCAGTGCGGCCTGCCCAAGAAGATCGCGCTGGAGCTCTTCCAGCCGTTCATCATCCGGCGCCTCAAGGAGCATGGCCTCGCCGACACCATCAAGAGCGCGAAGAAGATGCTCGAGCGTCGGGATCCCGAGGTCTGGGACATCCTCGAGCAGGTGATCCGCAACCACCCCGTGCTGCTCAACCGCGCCCCGACCCTTCACCGCATGGGCATCCAGGCGTTCGAGCCGGTGCTGGTCGAAGGCAACGCCATCAAGATCCATCCGCTCGTCTGCACCGGCTACAACGCCGACTTCGACGGCGATCAGATGGCCGTCCACCTTCCGCTGTCGGTCGAGGCGCAGGCCGAGGCCCACGTGCTGATGATGTCGACGCACAACATCTTCAGCCCCGCCAACGGCAATCCCATCATGAGTCCCAGCCAGGACATCGTGATGGGCGTCTACTTCCTCACCGCGGCCTCGCTCGAGGACACCCGTCCCGACGAGGAACTGCGGCGGTTCAAGGATCTCGAGGAGGCGCTGCTCGCCCATGAGCGGGGCGTCATCGGCCTGCACGAACCGATCCTCGTCCGCCTGCCCCGCTTCTCCGAGCAGATCGTGAAGGAGAAGGGTCAGCCCGAGCCGATGCCTCGCAATCGCCGGATCCGCACGACCGTCGGACGGGTGATCTTCAGCGACATCCTTCCCGACGGGATGCCCTTCTACAACTGCGCCCTGGGCAAGAAGGGCGCCGCCCGGGTCATCGACGACACCTACGAGCGACTCGGACGACCCGCGACCATCGTCCTGCTCGACGCGATGAAGGAGGCCGGATTCAAGGCCTCGACCACGTCGGGTCTCTCCTTCGGCATCTCCGACCTGCGCATCCCGGCCGCCAAGCAGCGCCTCCTCGACGAGACCCAGAAGAAGGTCGACCGCGTCGAGAAGAGCTACAACTCCGGCGCCATCACCGAGCGGGAGCGGCACAACCAGCTGCTCGACCTCTGGGCGCAGTGCCGCGAGCAGATCACCAAGGAACTCACCAAGACGCTTCAGGAGGATCGCCGCGACGCGAACGGCGCCCAGGTGCCGATCGACGGCAACGAAGGTCGGCGGTACCTCAACCCCGTCTATCTGTTCATCACCTCCGGCGCTCGCGGCAATGCGAGCCAGATGCAGCAGCTCGCAGGCATGCGAGGCCTGATGGCCAAGCCCAGCGGCGAGATCATCGAGACGCCGATCCGCGCCAACTTCCGCGAGGGTCTCAACGTCCTCGAGTACTTCTCCTCGACCCACGGTGCCCGCAAGGGACTCGCCGACACCGCGCTCAAGACCGCCGACTCGGGCTACCTGACGCGCCGCCTCTGCGACGTCGCCCAGTCGCTCGTCGTCATCGAGCGCGAATGCGGCACCTCGGCCGGCCTTCCCAAGCGCGCCCTCTACAAGGGCGACGAGGTCGACGTCCCGCTTCGGGAGTCGATCACCGGCCGCACCAGTCGACAGACCATCATCGATCCGCGGACCGACGAGGTCATCGTCAAGGAGAACGGGCTGATCACCTCGGAGATCGCCCGACGCATCGAGGATCTCGGCATCGACACCGTGGTCATCCGCAGCCCGCTGACCTGCCAGACGCCGCGCGGCGTGTGCGCCCACTGCTACGGCATGGACATGTCCACCGGCGACCGCGTCGAGGAGGGCATGGCCGTCGGCATCATCGCCGCCCAGTCGATCGGCGAGCCGGGCACGCAGCTCACCATGCGGACCTTCCACACCGGCGGCATCGCCAGCCAGGGACTCGTGGACAACGAGATCCGCGCGATGAACGCCGGATCCATCTCCCTTCGCGACTGCAATGCCGTCTCCGTCGAGGAGGAAGGCGTCGAGAAGCTCCGAGCGCTCAAGCGCAACGGCGAGCTCGTGGTCCTCGACGATCTCGGCCGCGAGCTCGAGAAGCACAAGGTCCCCTACGGGGCGGTGATCCTCGTCCGCGAGGGCGAGAGCGTCCGCAAGGGCCAGTCGATGGTGCAGTGGGATGCGTTCATGACGCCGATCCTCGCCGAGAAGTCCGGTGTGGTGCGTTTCAAGGACGTCGTCGAGGGCGAGACCTGCCGCCGCGAGGATCAGAAGGGTGGACACACCTCGCTCGTGGTGACCCCACACACCGGCGAGAAGCACCCGCAGATCACCATCGAGGACGAGACCGGCAACATCCTCGACTTCCACCACCTCCCCGCCAAGGCCCGCATCGAGGTCGCGGAAGGCCAGGAGATTCCAGCGGGTGGCCTGCTCGCCCGTCAGCCCAAGGAGGGCGGACGAACGCAGGACATCGTGGGCGGTCTGCCCCGCGTCACCGAGATCTTCGAGGCTCGCATCCCGAAGGACCCGACGGTCCTCGCGGAGATCTCGGGCCGGGTCGAGCTTCACAGCGACAAGCGCAAGGGCAAGATGACCATCAAGGTCGTCTCCGATGCCGGGGTCGAGCACGACCACCACGTGCCGCAGGGCAAGCAGCTGCTCGTCCACACCGGCGATCTCGTGGAGGCCGGCGACGCCCTCACCGAAGGACCGCAGATCCCCGCGGACATCCTCCGGATCAAGGGGGAGGAGGCGCTCTACCTCTACATGCTCGACGAGGTCCAGAACGTCTACCGCGCCCAGGGCGTGCCGATCAGCGACAAGCACATCGAGGTGATCCTGCGTCAGATGCTCGGCAAGGTGAAGGTCGTCAAGCCCGGCGACACCGACCTGCTGCCCAACGACGTCATCGATCGCTTCGAGTTCCAGCGGAAGAACAAGGCGGTCATGTCGATGGTCCGCATCAAGGATCCCGGCGGCACCGATCTCGTCACCGGCACCCTCGTGGACAAGGCCGAGGTCAAGGAGGCCAACGCCATGGCCGACGCCGCGGGCAAGGACACCGCCAAGACCGAGAAGGCCCGCCCCGCTCAGGCCAAGACGCTGCTGCTGGGCATCACCAAGGCGAGCCTCCAGTCCGAGTCGTTCCTCTCCGGAGCCAGCTTCCAGGAGACCACCAAGGTGCTCACCGAGGCGTCTCTGAAGGGTGCCGTGGACACGCTCGAGGGCCTCAAGGAGAACGTGCTGCTCGGACACCTCATCCCCGCAGGCACCGGGTTCCGGGCGTACTCCAAGATGACCGTTCACAAGCACGCCCCCGCCCCGGGCGAACTCGACGGCGAGGAGTCGGTGCTGACCGAACTCGCCGAGGAGGCCGAAGCGCTCGGTGCCCAGCGGGCCCAGGAGGGCGTATCGCTGGTGGACGTGGTTCGCCAGAGCGAGGCCGCTCCCGTCGCCGAGGGCGATGGCGGTTCGATGGTCAACTGATCGCTTCGGAACGGCCTCGGGTCGTTCAACCCCCAGGCGCTCGCGACGCCCCTCGATTCTCCTTCACCGCCTCCGTTCCCGGGGGCGGTGTTCTCTTGCGCCGGCGGCGTGGCGGCCTCTCGGATCAGGCGGCATCTCCCATGCCCGCGACAGCGGTCCTCCTGCGCGCTACCGCGTTCCGCATCGGAGCATGCGACCCTCCGGCGCGATGCGAACAACCGCCGGCGGCGACGCGTTCGATCGCCGAAGTCGCCCCCTCGACTTGTGCCGAACCGCCGCTCCCCCGATCATCTGGCGGGGAACATGCGCCGGTGTGGCGGAACTGGCAGACGCGACGGATTCAAAATCCGTTGCCCCGGAAGGGGCGTGCAGGTTCGATTCCTGTCACCGGCATGATCCAACCTCGAGCCGATCTCGATCCGATCTCGTACCGACCCGTCTCGATCCGAGTCGGGTCGGCCGGCGTTCGGGGGGGCATCGGTCTTCGACGCCCGTCGGGGCGTTCGGATCACCCCCGCTCGCGCATCGACGCGGCGAGTCGTCGAGACCGACGATGCTGGTCGTTGAAGGGCTCGGCTCGGAGTGATCTTCGGCCGTTCCAACCCCCTCGCGGCGATCTTGCGGCGCCGACCGCCTGCGCACCCCGCAATCACTACTCCTCGACGGCCGCCACCGTGTAGTTGGAGCTCTCTCGAGTGATCACGATGTCGTGGGGATGGCTCTCGACGACGCTCGCAGCCGAGACCCGGACGAAGCGTGCCTCGCGGCGAAACTCCTCGATGGTCGCGGTGCCGCAGTAGCCCATGGCCGCCCGGACGCCGCCGACCATCTGGTAGACGAACTCCGACAAGGTGCCGCGATACGGCACGCGCCCCTCGACGCCTTCGGGAACGAACTTCCGGCTTCCCTCGCGCTGGCCGTACCGATCCGCACTTCCGGCGGCCATGGCGCCCTCGCTGCCCATGCCGCGGTAGGCCTTGAATCGCCGACCTCGATGCAGCACGAGTTCCCCGGGACTCTCCTCGAGGCCCGCGAACAGGCCGCCGAGCATCACCGCCGAGGCGCCGGCGGCGAGGGCCTTGGCGATGTCTCCGCTCTGACGAATGCCGCCGTCGGCGATGACCGGGACGCCCGCGGGCTCCGCCGCCCGCACCGCGTTCATGATCGCGGTGATCTGGGGAACGCCGACCCCCGTCACCACGCGGGTCGTGCAGATCGAGCCGGGGCCGATGCCGACCTTGATCGCGTCGGCGCCGGCGTCGATCAGCGCCTTCGCTCCCTCTTCGGTCGCGACGTTTCCTGCGATCACCTCGATCGGCGCGCGGGACTTGATCCAGCGCAAGGTCTCCAGCACGTTGCGGCTGTGACCGTGGGCCGTGTCCACGACCAGCACATCCGCCTCGGCTTCGAGCAGCGCTTCGACCCGATCGAACGCCAGAACGCCGACGGCGCCGCCCACCCGAAGACGACCGCGGTCGTCCCGGCAGGCCTGGGGATGCGTCCGCAGGTTGTCGATGTCCCGCATGGTGATCATGCCGGCGAGACGCCCTTCGCCATCGACGAGAAGCAGCTTCTCGACCCGGGCCTCGTTGAGGATGCCCTCCGCCTCGGCCAGCGTCGTCGCCGGCGAAGCGGTGACGAGGTTGCGGCCGGTCATGATCTCGTCGACTCGTGTCTGGGCGGGATCGCCCTGCAGGAACTTCATGTCCCGTCGGGTCAGGATGCCGACGACGCGGCTCCGCCCCCCGCCATCCTCGGTCACCGGGAATCCGCTGACGCGGTGTTCCCGCATCAACTCCATGGCCCGGGCCGCCGAGTCGCGAGGCGCCAACGCCACCGGATCCGCAATGACGCCATTCTCGCTGCGCTTGACGGTGGCGACCTCGCGGGCCTCCCGCTCGGGCGGCATGTTGCGATGGACGAGGCCGATGCCGCCCTCCTGGGCGAGGGCGATGGCAAGGCCCGCCTCGGTGACGGTGTCCATGGGGGCCGAGATCACGGGGATCTCGAGACGGATGGATCGGGTGAGGCGGGTGGAGACGTCGGCCGCGTCCGGGGTGACCTCGCTGGCCCGCGGCAGCAGCAGCACGTCGTCGAAGGTGATTCCGTCCTGGACGATCTTGTCGCTCATCCGCGGATGATCCTCCGACCCCCGTCCGCCTGTCAATCGAAGACGCCGCAACCCCTTCGAGCCGAGGGGCGGATCTGCTACTCTTGTGGGCTCGGCGCCGGTCGCCGAGGGACCCCCGCGGCACGCGTAAGCCACCCCCTCGAGCAGGACCCACGCCGGCCCCGCCGGCCACGGAGCGAGACGAGCTTGGAAGCGACGGAACTGACCAGCCGCCCCGTGCACCACGACCGCGGAACCACCGCGGGCGAGGGCACCAAGAACTGGCGGTCGTACCTCAAGGCCTCGATCGAACTTGGAGCGAGCGATCTGATCCTCAAGGTCGATCAGCCGCCCCGCGTCCGAGTCCGGGGTTCGTTGAAGCCCCTGTCCACGGGCGCGATCCCGATCGATCTGATGTTCCAGATCGCCAAGGACGTGCTGGACGTCAACCAGTACGAGATCTTCTGCCGCAAGGGCTCGATCGACTTCGCCTACGACTACGACGATCGCAACCGCTTCCGAGTGAATCTGTTCATGGCCCGGGGCAAGCCGTCGTTCGCGGCCCGACTGATCACCTCGAACATCAAGCGGTTCGAGGACCTCTACCTTCCGCCGGTGCTCGGCGACATCGCGATGAGCGCCCAGGGGCTCATCCTGTTCTCCGGCGTGACCGGTTCGGGCAAGAGCACCTCGATCGCCTCGATGCTGCAGTACGTGAACGAGCGCAAGCGCGTCCACATCGTCACCATCGAGGACCCGATCGAGTACATCTTCAACGACGACAAGGCCATCATCAACCAGCGAGAGGTCGGGATCGACTGCGTCAACTTCAACGAGGCGCTCCGAGCCCTCGTTCGCGAGAATCCCGACGTGGTCCTCGTCGGCGAGATGCGCGACTACGAGACGTTCGAGGCCGCCATCCGCGCCGCCGAGACCGGTCACCTCGTGTTCGGAACCATCCACGCCAGTTCGGCCTGGCAGACCTTCGGTCGCATCTACGACCTCTTTCCCGAAGGCGAACGCGATCAGATCCGCAAACTGCTCGCGTACAACCTCCGGGCGATCGTCTACCAGAAGCTGCTCCCGACCCTGCACGAGGACATCGCCCGGATCCCGGCCCTCGAGATCCTGATCAACACCCCGATCGTCCAGAAGTACATTCTCGAGGCTCGCGAGGGCGAACTGCTCGAGATCATCAAGCAGAGCCACGAGGAGGGGATGCTGGACTTCACCAGCGCCCTCGTGAACCTCGTCGAGTCGGAGTACATCCACCACAAGGTGGCGCTCTCCAACACGCCCAAGCCCGAGGAGCTCAAGATGCGCCTCAAGGGCATCTCCTGACTCCGGACCCGCACGCTCGAGGGAGGCCCCCCCGGTGCCCATCGCGTTCGAACCGAACATCCCATCCATCCTTGCGGCGACCGCCGACGCGGCGTTCCTCGCAAGCTTCATCAAGCCGGTGCTGCTGCTGGCGTCGTTCCTCCCCTTCGCCTGGGTGATCTCCTCGCGATTGGAGCCCGACGCCCGCATCAATCGGATGAACGTCGCGGCGTGGAACGCGGCGTTCGTGGGCACCGCCATCGCGGCGCTCGCTGCGGCACTTCTGATCCCGATCTTCTGGGTGGGCTGGCCGATCGCGGTTCTGCTGCTCGTCGGTGTGCTCTTCGCCTACTGGAAGATCCGCGACGCCAAGGTCCCCGAGGATCGCCGTTTCAAGCTCTTCAGCGGCGAGATGCAGGCGAAGCTCGAGGCCCGGCGGGCCCGTCGGGGCATCGCCGCGGCGCAGATCGCCTTCACGGGCCCCGATGGGGTGGCGCGCAACGTGCCCGAAAAGGACGACGAGCTCTTCCCGATCCACATGCGGGTGGAGGATCTGCTCGTTCCGGCACTCGAGCGTCGTGCGAGTCGCGTCGAGATCCTGCCGGGCCGCAACGGCATCGTCGCGTCGGCGCTCGTCGATGGGGTCCGGGTGGCGCTCGCCAAGCTCTCCCCCGAGGAGACGCCGCCGATCCTGGACTACATCAAGCGACAGGCGGACCTCGACGTCGAGGATCGCCGCAGGCTTCAGGAGGCCGAGTTCAGACTCCGAGGGCCGACCGGCGATGCCGCGGTGACCCTGACCACATCCGGGTCCTCCGCGGGGCAGACCCTCCGGCTGGAGTTCGATCGGCGAACCCGCCTCGGCCGCAGCTACGACACCCTCGGCCTGCATCAGAACCAGAAGGCCGTGCTCGCCCCGCTCACCGAGCCGGAGCACCGTCATGGCGTGGTGCTGGTGACGGCGCCGGCGGGACAGGGACTGACCACCACCGGATACGCGCTGCTCGGCCGGCACGACGCGTTCACGTGCAACATCAAGACC
>Ga0075475_10001727_pt1 | contig 10913 bp, 14 predicted proteins | sample DEB08_DNA_10_FD_76342 | JGI IMG/M metagenome (GOLD analysis project Ga0075475, IMG submission 76342) | Aqueous microbial communities from the Delaware River and Bay under freshwater to marine salinity gradient to study organic matter... | ecosystem: Environmental > Aquatic > Marine > Coastal ... | reverse complement strand
TGTTTAGTAACAAAGGATATACCTTCTCTCATAACTACGGAGTTAAGAATAAAGAGACTCAGGAGATAGAAGCAGATAATCCGAAAGAAGCTATTCAGTTATTGAATAAACTTTACGGATTTAACTTAACCAGAGAAGTACTTCAGAACTACTTCAAACTTCAAGAGTATCTACGAGAGCAGCTATCAGAGGAAGAACTTAATAATATTTACGATACGTATATTAAGATACTGGACAGAACCAGAGCTGACATACCAGAAGATTTACAACAGTATTGGATTGACAATCAAGACCGGCTAAGCCTAACCGGTAAGTTTCTACCTGATGAGTCTAACCTTAAAAAATACGCTGTAGCATGAGCGGAGTAGCAGGCGGAAATAGAATTAAAAAACAGGACGTACAACGTACCTTCTCTACCTATTATAATAAAGTACTAAAGAAGATACCTGGATTTAAAAAAGCCTCCCTTTCAGGAAGTGTTAAGGTCGGCAGTAAACCGGATTACGGTGATTTAGATCTTATTGTCTTATTTGATGGAGATGATAAAAAGGAAGTCAAGCAAAGAATAATAGATTTCGTTACTAAGCAACCTGACTCCGTAATAGTACCTTTTAAGTCTCAAAGATATTCAGGCAAGAAGTACTATAACGCAGGAGAGCTTATTTCCGTTCTTTTCCCAATAGATAATAAAGAAGGAGAAGAATTTATTCAGATAGACAATATCATAGCGCTTGATCCTACCGAACATACCTTCAAGGGTAGCTTTCTAGATCTACCTGCCGAGAAGCAGGGATTGTTAATTGGATTAGCAAAAACTATCTTCTTAGAAGAACCTGCTCAAAAGATATTTAAGAAGCTTGGTATTACGGATGTTCCTGCTCTCAAAAAAGGACAAGAGTATGAGTTTAATCTTTCTTCAAATAAACTTACTTTACGTATAGTAGATTTAGAAGGATACAAAGAAGTAGGTAGACAGGAGGTATGGTCTACTACAGATTGGAATTTAGTTGATAAGCTTTTTGACCGTTATAAGACGGACGGTTCGTTTGAACAGCTTCTACGGTCGATTAATACTAAAGTACGAAATCCTAGATCGAAGAGAAGAATAGCAGGAGTATTTAAAACAATGGTTACAGTGAAGTCTGGTGAAGAAGGAACTCCTAAAGGAGACAATAAAAGAGCTGCTATATCGAAAGTAGATCAAGTATTGGCTGAGGCAGCAGGTAATGAAGTAGTTGCTCTTTACGGCGGCGGTTTTAAACCTCCACATAAAGGACACTTTAAAATTGCTTCTCGATTAGCAGAAAAAGCAGACAGATTAGTAATCTTCATCGGACCAAAAGTAAGAGGCGGTGAAACTATTACTGCCGAACAAGCCGAAGATATCTGGAGAATCTATTCTAAACACCTCCCAGTATCGATAGTGGATATAATCATTGCCCCCGTCACACCTATTAGAAGTATTTACGAATGGGTTGATGAACACCAGGACAGTGTTGGCCAGGTACTTGTAGGAGCAATGAAAGGAGAATCTGAAAGACGCTATTCCTACTTTGCAAAACATGCAGAAAAGTACCCTAAAGTAAAAATTGTAGAGTTTAGTCCGGTACTTGCTGCCGAGGATGAAAAACTCTCAGCTACTAACATTCGTAATAATCCAGATTACATGGCGGGTATGAAATGGGCTCCTGATAGCTTGAAGAAAGTAGAGCAAAGAGAAATTATTAAGATATTGAAATCAGCTGCAAATGAAGCCATAAACGAGCAGATGAGAGATGGTTTAGATGATGTTCTGGATAGATTTGTAGGGGAGGATACAACCGAAGAAGGATCCTCAGGAACACCTATAGCTGCAACATCAGCCGTGCCTTCCAAACTAAGACAAAAAGTAGTATTCATGTATAATTACTTGAGGAATCTAATACCTAGAGATAGTTGGGATATAGAATTCCAAAAAGACAAAATTGTAATCTCTCCTAAGGATAAAGCTAGAATCAGCTACGACTATACTCCCTATATGGGATCTATCCTTGAATATATGATGAGTGAGGGTATGAAAATTACTCCTCTACCAGAAATTAAGATTCGTAGAGATGTAGTAGAATCAGTTGATTTCTTTGGAAAAACTGCGTATTATGATCCCACTGCTAAGGAAGTTGTTCTCTACGTAGAAGGACGTCACCCTAAAGATGTCATGAGATCATTTGTTCATGAAATGATTCATCACATGCAGAACCTAGAAGGACGTTTACATAATATTGGAACAACTAATACAAACGAAGACGGTAAGCTTAACGAATTAGAACAAGAAGCATACCTCAAAGGAAATATAACTTTCAGAAACTGGGAAGATAAGGTTAAAAATGAGCACCATTGATCCTATAGACAAACTTATTACTGAATGGTCTTGGAGATGTGAGAAGGGATACCCCGATCTTAACAACCCTAAGGACATGGCTATTCTTAAAGAAGTACTTTATCAGTATGATATCACTCTAGAGGAGGTTGAAGAGAGAATAGAAGAGCAGGAAGATTCTTTATTCATAGAAAAATTACCTCTTTCGCAGGACGATATAGCTTTAATTGTTCAAACTTTTAATAAACTAAACGACAAAGACAAGCAGGTAGTAAGAGATAATTTTAGAAAGCACTCTATTGAGTCTTTTTCTAAGCTTATGAAAACTGCTTATAATTCGTACAAACCTTTTTTTCCTATAAGTAAGAAAAAAGGTAGAGGTAGGGGCGAGTTTATTCCTCTACTTTGTATTAAAGACTCTAAATCCGGAGGAACAGAAGATAAGGATATTATTGTAGGAGATACTGTTTTAGAAATTAAAGAACTTGAAGGTGGTAGCAAGTTTCTCACTGGTAAGTCTGGATCTATAAAAAAGTCCAAATTTTCTATCAATATAGAGACGTACTGCAGGTACTTAGAGCAGTTAGGTATTGAGAAGGGTAAAAACGAAAGTGTAGACTTTGTCATAAAGTACTTTCACAACCAGTACGTAAGTGGAAATGTAAGTAATCAGTTTATAGCAGCAATTAAAGACTCAGTTGATATAGTACGGGACTTATCACCAGATGATTTAGAAGATAATAACCTTAACTATGTTAAAGTTGGTAACAGGCGATTTGAATTTATTATAGAACCAGGTAAGGAAGTACAATCTGGAGAAATAATAAAACTTGGTAGAGAATTAGAAAAATCAGAAGCTGCCCTTAGTAAACTAGGTAAACATCCCGTTGTCAAAGACCCGGATGTTTTATACGATAACTATTACCAAGTAGTAGATAAGTATTTAGCGTCTATTAACTATTTTGGAATTTACCCGGTAGGTGGGTCTAGAGGTCCTGACATACTTACAGCCCCCGAACTTAAAGAAAGACTTAGAAAAAACTACATATCTACAGTCCAGCATAACCTAAGACTGACACTATCACGAAATGGGTGAATCGTTACTTAAAAAAGAGTTTAAACAATCTGACGTACAGCGGGTAAGAAACTTAGTAAATAAAGACTTTACTGCTAAGACGTCTATTAAATCCGGTTACGGTGCAACTCACGTTTCTCGAAAAGAAGGAGATACGTGGGAAGAGGATGGTAGAACCTGGACTATAAAAAACGGTATACGCCAGAACATTACCAAATTGGACTCTGTTAAAGAAGCAACTAGAATACCTCTCCGGTGCCCTAAGTGTAAAGGTTCAATGAGCCATTGGCTTGCAAAGAAGATGTACCGTATACATGGATTCTGTTTCGACTGCACCGTCGATTACGAAGCTCAGTTAAGAAAAGCAGGATTATACGAACAATATGAAAAAAACATGGTTCAAGGTAATATGAAAGCTTTTACCAGGGACATAGAAGATTGGGTACTTAGTACAATAGATTATCAAGATACCTACGTTACCGAGCAAGGAGATGTAGAAGATTGGAAGAATGATACTTCTAATAGTAAAGAGAAAATAATGGAGAACTTGAAAGAGTTTCTCGATGTTATGAAAACTCATCTAGAAGAATAGATTTGTTACGGAGCTAACGCTATTTATAACCGATACTCTTTAATCTAAGCTCCGTAATGACACAAAAAGAATTATTAGAATCTCTACATAGTGAGCTGCTTACGATAAAGCAGCATATGCCAAACGGCGAACTCAAAGCAATGGCAGAAGACATGAAAGAGATGAAAGAAGATATCTCCGATTTAAAATACACCCTATTGAACCCAGAAGACGGTGTAATCGTAAAGACAAATCAAAATACCTATTTCCGTAAGACTGTACAAGACAAAGTCGAAAGGATAGACGAATTAGTTGCTTGGAAAGATACTGTCACTAAAGCCCTTTGGATTCTTTTCACAGCCATTGTCGGACTTATAGTTAAGATAGTAACAATGTCATGAACAGATCAGAGTTAGAGAAAATAGTTAGAGAGGTTATTAGAAAAGTAGGAGATGAGTATGCCGTGTACCCTAAAGGCGGTGGGAAGAGATTAGGAACGCATTCTACAAAAGCAGCAGCCGAAAAACAATTAACTGCTATTCATCTGAATAAAGAAGGTAGAGAAAACGTATACAAAGGCATCCCCAGAACGGCGCTACCGCAGATACATACAAAAGATATTAAAGACCAGTATATGTACAGAGAGGGGAACGTACTACTCTCTGAAATGATCCCGGTACAGATTGAAAGAGTGAAGGAAGAGTTTGAAAGTGCATTAGAGGGAATTAAAAAAGGGGATAAGATTAAGCCCATAATGCTCGATAAGAGAGGATTTATTGTAAACGGACATCATAGATATGATGCATATAAAGCTTTAGGATACGAAAGAGCACCTGCCGTAGTTGTTAATGCCTCCTTAAAGGAGCTTATGATTAAGTTCACTAATGAAAGCCTACACAGCTGGTTCAATAAAGAAAAGTGGGTCAGAATTACAACAGCCGGAAACATAGCCGGACCTTGCGGTACATCTAAAAATAAAAAGAACCCAGATAGATGTCTACCTAAAGCAAAAGCTCAATCGTTAACTAAAGCTCAAAGAGCAGCAACTGCAAGAAAAAAGAAAGCCGCCGGAGCAAAAGGAAAGCAAGTCGTGAGTAATACGGAAAAAGCCAAAGTTACCAGAGAAGATATTACAAATCTAATCGTTGGAATGATATATGAAGCTAGAGGAATAGAAGTGCTGACAGAAGAAGATGATAGATGTACTAGACTTGCGAAACAAAAATATGATACCTGGCCATCTGCGTATGCCTCAGGAGCAGTGGTAAGATGTAGAAGAGGAGAAATCTGGAAAAAGAAATGAAATTTACAATAGAAGAACAATTACGTAAGATCTTATTTGCTTTCGATCTTGATGATACCCTCATTAAGACCGATTCTAAAGTTATAGTCAGAAACGGAGATAACGTCAAGGAACTTACTCCTGCTGAATATGCGGTCTACGAACCTCAAGAAGGAGATCAGTTCGACTACTCTCAGTTTGCCAGCATTAAAGAACCTGAGGTAATAAAAGGCACATTTGACCTTTTTGCAAAAGTTTTAAAATCTACCAATAGACTAATGAACGCAGAAACGATTATTCTTACAGCCAGAGATAACGTTATTGCAAAAGACTTACAGAAGTTTTTAGATTCTAGAGGATTAACAGGAGTCGAGCTTTTTGCTGTCGGTACTTCTGACCCGCAAAAGAAAGCAGATGTGATTCAAGACTTTATTGAACAGGGTTATAATACAATCAGATTTTATGATGATAGTCCTAAGAATATAGCAGCGGTAAAAGCGCTAAAAGACACTAACCCAAAAGTAGATATCCAAGCTAAACTAATCAGACAAAGATGAAAACATTACTACAGATTATTCTTAACGAAGGCGAAGCCGATACAGAGATTAAAATCGGTGATTATCAGACCAAACACTACCATATGTGCCCTGGAGCTAAGACACTATATCAGGATATCGAGGATAAAGTAGAGGATATGGATCTTGCCGTCCGTACAGCCAAGCTCCAAGATGCTCTTTTTGCCTTAGAAATGAGAGCATTAGAGCATGGAGCCGTAGAAGCAGATGTAGATGCAGCCGAGCTCATTGCAGATCAAATTATGAATATGGCTGGAATGTTAGGATTAGAGAAAGAGCATGGATACATTCAGGGACATGTAGACAAGATTAAAGGCGCTGTAAAGTGAAAAAGTCTGATTTGAAAGAGATTGTTTTAGAAATTCTCTACGAGGATGTTCACGATCCGGTGAAGCCCGGTATACTGAAAAAACGTTTAGGTGATTTATCCTGTACTAAGGTTCGTAAAGAACGGTCTAAACTTAAAGATAAAGGAACTCATTACGCTAAAGCTCTCCAGAGATACCTTAATTATCATTGTCAATGAAAAAAGTAGTTTTACATCCAACAGGTTTTGATACTAGAATGAGATGGGATATCCCGCTCAGGAATATTAAGGTACTGGATAACTACGATGGTCTGGATCTATTTGATCAGAATGGATTTCACCTTACTAAAGTAGAACAGGCGTACGCTGATGTAAATGGATACCCACTACAGATTAGACGTGCGGAAACAGTGCTAAGACAGAATTGGATGTCCATGGTTGGAGACAAGTATGGAGCTCACTTCAATCACTGTGATCTATTTGAGAGAAAAGGTTATACCGGAAAGGCTTTAGACCAACTTAAGGAGTACGCTCAATACAATCCTCTCCTATGGAAGCTTATTAAAATGAATCCTAAATACGGTATTGACGTAAGTATAGATTACGTAGATGATGAAGGAAATGTATTTGAGGTATTTCATTTTGAATGGGACGGATTTGAGTTTAGCTCAGTAGCAGAGAAAAAAGTACTTATCGAAAATTTAGTACTCACAACAGACTGGGATGAAAAAGCAAAAGAACTGTTAGCGCGTAAAGACGAATGGTATGATCTAGAATTCTTCGAACAGAGTAAATGGAAAACCGACTTCTACGGGCTTCCCCCAGAGAAGTTCAAACAGGTTATTTGGGAAGAATAACTATTTATTTGAAAGTAATCAAAGATCGTTAGATATGAAAGAAGCATACGTTGGCAAAGACGCCAGAGACGACATTAAGAAAGATCCTAAGTTCGCAAGACTTCCTTCCGACACTAAGAAGAATGTAGACAAAGAACTACAGAAAGGTAACATTGTAGATCTGGGAGAGGATACTCTGGATGAAATGGAATTCTTTCCAGTTGCTGTCAACGTACCTGAAGAACTTCCCACACCAGGTAAGATCTATAGCGCTCTAGTAAAAGAGGCTGAGGGTCTAGTAGATAGAAGCTACATTGATGCTAACGATGCCGAGCTTTCTGTTTTAGTAACTTTTATGAGAAAATCAGATGCCGAAAACTATAAGGAATTTGCCGGCAGTTTAGGTGTTCCGGAAGAATATATTGAAGAACCAAAAACCGAAGATGAGCCTAGTATGGAAGACGAACTTTATGAAGTAGTGATGGATTCAAACGGAAACGAACTTTTCATTGATGATATTATTTCGGTGAAAGGAAAGACATTTAAAATCGCTGAAGGCAAGAACGGTAAAGCATACCTTACATCTCCATCAGGCAAAGAGCTACTTGAAATCTCAGATCCCCGGGCCCACGTTCTTTTAGCTGCATCCATTAAAGAAGATATTGATTTAGGACATCAGGATGATGAGCCGGACATGCTTAAGCAATACGTTTATGATATTGCAACATATGCAGCTAAACTTTATAAGCAGTTAGATAAGTACGATAGAATGCCGGAGGAGGTTGATTTTCCTAACTGGTGGCAGGCTAAAGTAATAAAAGCAAGAGATTATATTTCTAAAGCCCAGCACTACTTAGAGTTTGAAGAAAAACAGCCGGCCTTAGATGCAATGGCTTTAGAAAATCAGATTAACGAACGAGCCCCTGAAGATCTAAACATTATAGTACAGAACATAAGAACTCACGGTGAAGAATCAGGAGACGTACAAGGCACTGCAGCCGAGTATATTTTTTATATAGCTAATGCTTTTGACATTAATCTTAATGATATTAAGGACTATCTTTTTGAAGAACAAAAGTCTTACGATGATATAGCTAAAGCTCTTTTTGGATTAGAATATGATCAGTTGAGCGATACTGAGAAGGAAGAAATTCAAATGATTGCTGATGATGAAGAAAACGATCCACATCCATACGCAGATATTGACGAAGGAGAATCAGAAGGAAAGATCAGAGTAGAAAAATCAGATTGGTCTAAAGGAGTTCAATACCCAGTTGTTACCATTAACGGTAAGGAATACGAGCTGGAGTTAGTTGATCGAGAAAGAGGTGATGATCCCGGTACTTATATGTTCACTTATGAAACCGATGAACTACCACAATATACCTTCGATACCTTAGGACTTTCCGATGATCCGACGTACTATTATGGAGACAAGGGCTGGGAAATATGGAATAAAGAAACTAAAAAGTGGGCAAACGAAGTGCAGAAAAGAGACTACGATTCTAATAGAGCCGCAGCAAGAAGAGCTTTCAAAAAAAAAGAGCTTGAGGCTGAGCTAGGACATGAAACTAATGATATTGGTATCTTTATAAACAATAAGCTCTGGAAAAGACTTGAAGTAGGATACGGATACACCGAACAAGATCAAAGAAGAAGAGCTGCTAGAATGAAGAATAGTATAGAGTTAAATGCTGAACGAAAAGGATGGAAAGTTCCTAAGGTAGACATCTCATTAATTGGCTCAGAACAATGAATAGAAATGAACTTAAAGATATAATCTTTGAAGCCTACGTTGAGGTTCTAAGAGAACAAGAGGCTTTAGAAACCGGTACAGAAGAACTCTTACGTAAGTTTCCTACTCTTCATAGAACTATGGTTAATCTAATGACCAGAGAGTTCGAAAACTTTATTGAAGATATTCAATGGGTTGCTCCTAAACCTACCACGTTTAAAATAGTTCTTAAAAACGATCAAGTATTTTTCCTTAAGTGGACAGGAAAAGGATTTGAAGCACAGATTGGCGGTAAGCGGTATTACCTTAAGAATCTACCAGAGTTTCAGCAAGCTGTAGATAAGCTTTCCGAATACCTTAAATACACACCTTCTCAAACCTCAGGTGAAGAAGGATTTGAAGATGGAGGAGCAGATGATGCCGGCTTCGGTGGTACGGGAGGAGATTTTCCCGGAGAAGAAGGAGGAGAAGATTTAGGAGGAGAAGAAGGTGAAGAAGAAGTTGAATTTGAAGAACCTGGCGAAGAGCCAGAAGAAGAAGGTCCAGTAGGATAATGAAAAATAAAGAACGTTTTATTTATATTGCGATAATTTTAAGCCTCGGATTGGGGTTATTCTATTTCGGTTTCTATTACGATGATGATTATTTTGAACTTTATCAAAAAGAAATCGATGCATTGAGTGCTAAAATAGATTCCCTCCATAACATCAACGACGGACTTACCGCACACATCGACTCATTAAATTCCGAAATCTCAGCATTAGATATTGAGATTGATAAACAAGACGAAGAAATAGACAGAATAAGAGAAGACGCAAATGAAAAAACTGCTGCTGTTGATAACTTTACTGTTAGCGAGCTCTCCGAGTTTTTCACAAACCGTTACACCGCCCCCGGCGGACAGCTCGGTAGTGATTCTACAGGAACGGATAGCACGGGCGGTAATTAAAGACTTATTACTAGGAGACGCTACTAAAGCAGAGTTACAGGCTACTTTGGTTAAGTTAGACTTAATCGAACAAAAAGTAGTATTGAAAGATAGTGTCATCTCAACTCTCAACCTGAAATTAGATAACCTAAACTCAGTAATGTCTTCTAAAGATCAGCAATTAGGACTTCAAGGAGAACTGGTTGAGAAGACTAGAAAGGATCTTAGAGCAACTAAATTACAAAATAGTGTACTAAAAGCATCCAATGCCATCGCAATTGTTGGTATTGTTTTATCTTTAGTTTTATAACATATGGCAAAACGTCAATTCGATAACGTAACTGTAGGAAAACCTAAAAGGAAAAATCCTGGAGTTCACTCTAAAAACAAATCAAGCAAACTTAAAAACTCACGCAACTATAGAAAGCGTTACCGGGGTCAAGGTAGATAGTTGGTATTCTGATTCGTTTTATATAAATTCTAAATTAAGATATGTATATATATGAGTCAAGCAGATATCAAAAAAGTTATAGCGCAAGAGTACGTTAAGTGCATGCAGAATCCGGCATACTTCATGAAGAAGTATTGCTATATTCAACATCCGAACAGAGGTAGAATCCTCTTTCACCTATATCCTTTTCAGGATAAAGTACTTCATTTATTTAAGGATAATAGTAATATTATCACTCTCAAGTCTAGACAGCTCGGTATCTCGACATTAGCCGCTGCTTACTCATTATGGCTGATGTTATTTCATAAAGATAAAAACGTTCTTGCTCTTGCTACGACTCAGGCAACGGCTAGGAACCTTGTCTCTAAAACTATCTTTATGTACGATCAGTTACCTAAATGGCTTAGGTTAAAATCTGTAGAAAAGAATAAACTATCCTTAAGACTCAAAAACGGCTCTAGAATAAAAGCAGCTTCTTCTAGTTCTGATGCAGCACGTTCTGAAGCAGTATCGCTACTTGTAATTGATGAGGCTGCCTTTATAGACAACATTGAAGAGACTTTTGCCTCCGCTCAACAGACCCTTGCTACCGGTGGACAAGCTCTTGTTCTCTCAACTCCTAACGGTGTTGGTAACTGGTTCCATAGAACATGGCAGAAAGCAGAGACCGGAGAAAATACCTTCGTACCAGTCAGACTACCTTGGACGGTACATCCGGAGAGAAATGAAGCTTGGAGAGAGCAGCAAGATGCAGACCTAGGCCCCAGACTAGCAGCTCAGGAATGTGACTGCGATTT
>Ga0075475_10001722_pt1 | contig 10917 bp, 10 predicted proteins | sample DEB08_DNA_10_FD_76342 | JGI IMG/M metagenome (GOLD analysis project Ga0075475, IMG submission 76342) | Aqueous microbial communities from the Delaware River and Bay under freshwater to marine salinity gradient to study organic matter... | ecosystem: Environmental > Aquatic > Marine > Coastal ... | reverse complement strand
AAATTATTGCAAAAGTACTAGGTATTGAGAAAGGTGTCTTTTATGACCTTTTAACTTCTAGACTTGTTGGTGCTGCATTGGGAGCCGCCATCGGTAAAAAGTTCTGATTTGAATTACGTAGCAATAGACTTTTCACTTAACTCGCCTGGCATTTGTATATACAATGACAAGAGCAAGAAGTACCATTTTATATCTTATATTAAACCAAAGACAGGTACAAAGGTTGAGCAAAAATTCCAAGAAGAAATATCTCAGCTTAAAGACGTCACCGTAGTTTATCAACCCGATTTTACACAAGATGCAGAATATTCTAGTCAAGAGCTAGCTAAGATTAAAAGATATGATAAGATGGCTAGCGATATAATTAATATTATACAACAACACTCGTACGAGAATGATGGTTACCATATAGCATTTGAAGGATCATCATATGGATCTAAGATGGGTACCAATAATATTATTGATATGGCTGCAGGTGCTGCTGTACTTAAACTTAAGATGCTTAAGACTATGGAACCCGAAGATATAGAAACTATTGCGCCTACTACAATTAAGAAACATGCAGGTAAGGGTAATATGAGTAAACAAGATCTTTGCTTAGCTTTCCTTAATAATGTTAATGGCGATCTTTCTTTGCTTAAAGGTGAATTATTTCATTATTGTTCGAAGACTGAGATTGACCCAAAGGTGAAAAAGATTCCTAAACCACTAGATGACCTTATCGATGCTTACTTCCTTGTAAGTCTTATATCAAATAGAAATTAAGGTACCTAATCTGTCTCTCAGACTTAAAGACATTTGTTGTATGCTAGTTCAAAGATTTTGTTTCAGAATTAATGAACTTTTTTTTCATATAAACAAATTGTATAAGAGATATATAAATTATGAATGCAATTTTTAGCAGTGATATCAAAAAAATGGTCACCATTGACTACATCCATTTAAATAGAGTTCTCACCAAAATGGTAGGGTTAAATACAATTTCTATTAAAGAAAAAGAAAGTATACTCAACAAAGCAGGGCTACTTAAGCTTAGTGAGACAGAATGGATTGAAAAAGATGGTTCTATTTTAAGATTAAACTGAAACTTTTGTATTTCAAAATATATTAAAGGTACTTAAAGAGTTTTTAAGGATTAAATAAATTAAAAGTTTTTATTATGGCAGATTTTGATATTTTCAATCTTGGTGTAGAAGACGTTGAAACGCACGCACCACAACAAACAGCCTCAGCTAATGAGGTCTACAAACCTACCGCAGATGACGGTAAGGATGGAACTTATAAAGCGCTAGTTCGCTTCGTTCCAAACCCAGCTAACCCACGTAAATCTCTTATTCAGAAATACGTCCACTGGCTGGTAAATTCAAACGGCGACGGTAAGATCGTCGATTCACCATCAACAATTGGTGAGCATTGTCCAATCGCAGATGTATTCTGGAAGCTTCGCAAGTCTGACTCGGCAGTTGACCGTAAGTCTTCTGAGAAGCTTAAGCGCCGTCAGCAATACTATGCATTGATTAAGATTATTAAGGACCCACAAAACCCAGAGTTTGAGGGACAATATAAAGTATTCAAGTTTGGCTATAAAATCAAGGAGAAGATCGATGCAGAATTGAAGCCAGATTTTGGTGAACCAACACAAGTATTTGACCTATTTGAAGGTAAAAACTTTGAGTTGATTATTACTCGCCAGGGTGAATACAACAATTATGATAAGTCTAAGTTTTCTGCATCTCGTTCTGCTATTATCATGGATGGAAGTCCAGCAGAGCGTAGCAAAGAAACTATGGAGTCTATCAAAGAAGAGTTGAATAACGCACCTGATTTGTCTATGTATGACTATCAGGCGTGGGATGAAGATACACGCGAATTTGTTAATTCAGTACTTCGTATGTACTTGAATCCAGGACACTCTATTACAGAAGTCGTTAACAATGATGCTCCTACTAAGACTGAGAGCAAGAAAAAAGAGAAAGCTAAAGAGCCAGTAGCAGCTGAAAATTCAGTTAATACTGATGATGATCTAGATTCTTTCTTGAATGACCTTGATATCTAACGATCTTAAGCACAATATACGGATCGCATTAGAGGAGATTACCGCACAAGAGCATAGTTCTCCTAGAAAGCAAGAAGTAAGGGACATGTCAGGCCGTTTGGTTCTGGCATGTCCTTATTGTGGTGATTCCCATTCTGATGACTCTAAAAAAAGAGGTAATCTGTATTGGGACACCTTACAGTATCATTGTTATAACTGTTCAAAGCATACTAATGTGCACCTTATGTTTAAGGATTTTAACGTTAAGATGCGAAATATAGAAGATACGTTTGACGTTATTGAGTTTATTAAAAGTAAAGAACGTGAAGTTAAACGAGTCGATACAGTTAGGCCTGTCATATTTTCAAGAGCAGATGAACTTGCAATTACTTTACAAGAGTTTAAGGATGGATTTGGGGCTAGAGAGATAGAACCTGGTGAATGGATATGGTTAAAACTTAAAGAAAGGCTATTACACTTTAAATACGATGAGTTTTTGTATTCTGAAAAGAATAATAAATTATGGATTCTTAATAGAACACCCAGTGGTAATATACTTGCAGCACAAAGCCGTAGAATGAAGGGTAAAGGATCTAGGTATCTTACATATGATCTTCCTAAGCTTTATCAAGAGTTTGGAAAAGAATTAGAGATTGATCCAGATGAGAAGCTAAAGATAAGTAAATTATCAACTCTATTTGGAATTATGCAAGTTAACTTTCAGAGAACAGTTACTCTATTTGAAGGGCCGCTTGATGCCAAGTTTATGCAGAATTCTATAGCACTTGCAACGGCTGGTAGGGCTACTGATGAATTTGATGAAATGGAGACAGTAAGATATATGTTTGATAATGATGATACTGGTAAAAAGAAGATGGCAGAAAAGCTTAAAAGGGGTCGACCTGTATTTATGTGGTCTAAATTCATAGATGAAATGAAATTAGATAAATATAATATAAAGGATTTAAATGACTTAATTAAGGTCTGCTATAATAATAAGCTTAATGCTTATAAGCGATTAAATGATTATTTCACAACAAGTCAGTTAGATCTATGGTATGTATAAATGAGATAACAAGGATGGTTGAAGACGATTTAGATGGATTTTATAAGGACCGGGAACGGTTTAAAGGCATGAAAATGTTTATTGACTTTGACGCATCCGACTATAAGATAAAACAACCTGAAACAGAAAATATAAAACCAAAGTTTAAAAAGAAACAAAAGGCAAGTAAGTTTATTAAACCAAGAGGAGATCATAAAAATCTCTTTTAAAGAAACTAGATGAGTAAAGAAAAGATAATAGAGCTAGATGAGAGATTAGGAAATCAAAGAAGCGAGTGGTCTTCTAAGATTAAAGAACTTGCCGATAGCTTAAAGTATATTAATGGTATGGAAGAGACGATTGCAATGGTGCTTTCGTCTAGACAATCATTAATAGATCAGATTGCATATATGAATACAAAAATTCGTGACCAGAAGTCTAGATTGGCCACCCGTCATAGAGAAGCGTATATAAGGTACTACGAGTATGATTATAAATTAGGAGAAAAACAAAAGGAAAGGTTTATGGAAGCAGACCTTGCCGATGACTATACAATTTTAGCTCACTTAGAGAATCAGCTTGACTTTCTAAAGGAGTCGGTAAAAACCCTAGATAATATGGGATTTGCCATCCGAAACAGATTAGCACTAAAAGATCTGTAAGGAGAACAAAAAGATTTCTATGTATTGGAACTTAGCTTAACCGAAAATAAGCAGTTTCTTAGAGTAGATTCTGCAACAGAGCTGGAAATAGAACAGCTCAACATCTCATTGACTAAAAGGATTGATTCTTGGAGATTCAACCCTTTGGTTAAAAAAGGTGTGTGGGATGGTTATGTATCATATATAAAGGATAATAAATGGATTCCATCAGGTCTTTGGAAAGATATCATGGATTTATGTAAGGACTATAAGTTTGATCTTAAGCTTAATGGAATCACAGAGATATTTGATAAGTCTATAAAGCAGGATGAGTTTGAAGCATGGTCATTAGAGTTCTTTAAGGACAGTGAGATAACTCCTAGGGACTATCAGATAGATGCCGCTTATAATATATTAAAGTTTAGAAGATGCCTTGCCGAGTTAGCTACATCAGCAGGTAAGACTCTTATATCATTTCTTACGGTTGCCTATATATTAGAAAAGCAGAAGGCTAACAAAATTCTATTTATAGTTCCTAATGTATCTCTTGTAGTTCAGGCAACTGAAGACTTTCTTGATTATAATTATGAAAATAGGGTAAGCATAAAGGTTCAACAAATTTATTCTGGTCAAAAGATACGTCAAGGCCGAAATGTAGTTATAGGTACATATCAGTCGCTTGTTAAGAAGAAAGCTGAGTACTTCGAGCAGTTTGATGCGGTTATCATTGACGAGACACACAAGGCAAAGTCGACTTCTATTAAAACAATTTTACAGAAGTGTATTAACGCAGAATATCGATATGGTTTATCTGGAACTATACCTAAAAAAGGAAAATTAGATAGGCTTACTTTAATGGCTTATACTGGTCCAGTTATTACAGAGGTTAGTGCAAATTATCTACAGAAAGAAGGCCATATTGCAGGATGCAAAGTCAAGGTTATAGAGATGGATTATGCACCCGAGTCTGCAAAAAAAGCTTTTAGTGAAATGGCTTTAAACAAGTATGAAAGCAAGGATGTATTTAAATTTGAACAAAATTATATTATAAATTCCCCAGGAAGACTTAGCTTTATAAATTCAGTTGTAGCTAAGATTCCAGGTAACTCATTAGTCTTGTTTCACCGAATAGAACACGGTAAAAAGCTATACGATAGACTTAGATCAGATAGCGATAAAATAGTATATTATGTAGATGGTTCAACTGATAAAGACATACGAGAGGAATATAAGAAAAAAATGGAGGCAGGTGAAGAAGTAGTGATTGTGGCATCTTATGGTACATTTTCAACTGGTATTTCTATTAAAAAGATTCATAATATATTCTTTACAGAGTCATTTAAATCAGAGGTTATTATTAGGCAGTCCATAGGGCGTGGGTTACGACAACATGAATCAAAAGATAGCGTTACTATTATTGATTTTGTTGATGATTTATCTTCTGATGAATGGACAAATTACCTAATGCGACACGCTATAGAACGCCGCAGAATTTATAAAGAACAAAAGTTTGAATACGTTATTAAAAAGATTAAATTTGATGGGGATATATAAAAATATAATATTCTAAAAATATAATATAAATATGGAAAAATTACATGACTTTAACTCTTTTTCACGGGTTAGAAGAGATCAACAAATCGCAAAAATTGAAGAGGAAAAAGAAGCAAGAAGGGCATCTAGTGCACAGAGCTTTAAGAACCTATTGTCTGAATATGGTGTTTCTGAAATTTCAGAGCTAAATGACAACGACAAGTCATCTTTCTTTGAAAGGCTAAAGGAAAACTCAAGTTCTGATGATGTAAGCTATATGATCGATAGATTAGAAGAGGCTTATATTACAGAAGGTAATGCATTTAGTGCTGCAAGAGCAAAAGCTATTGCTAACGGTGATTCAGAGTTTACTGTTGATGGCGAAACGTACCCAGTTGAAGGCGTTGACAAAGAAGACAAAGAAAATGCTGAAGAATTTGCTGGAGAATCTAAAGAATTTAATGAAGCAGTTGATACTGAAACAGTTGTACAAATAGAGCTCGAAGATGGTATTTATTATATTAAGCCATATGGCGATTCAACGCACTTCTATATGTCAATTATGAAAGATGGTATCGAGAATGCAATACCTAGCCATATTGGTCAACACAGAAATAGACCATACTATAATGATCTTCGTAAATACTTAAAGGGTGGTGCAAATATTGATGGTAATAGTTATGTGGACGAATCTGTAACAAATGAAACAAGATTCTATGCATTCCATAAAGACCAAAAGCATGAAATTGAAGCAGATAGTCTATGGGCTGCAAAGCAAAAGGCTATCACAGACTTAAAAGTTAAAAAGAAAGATGTTGGTCTATTAGCTGTTGTAAACGCAGATCTGCATGATGATTTTTCTAGTGGTAAGAACGCTGCTTTTGCATTTGAGAATGAAGTCAATGAAGCAGAAGTTAAGTCAGCTGACGAATTTAAAGAATACGCATTCACAGTACTTAAAAAGGCATTTGGCGATGATTTTGACGAAGACAAAGCACAAGAAACAATAGATGGAATACTTTCAAAAGCAAAAGAAGATTATGGTGTTGCGGTAGGTATGTTACAGAGTTCTTTAGGATAATGTATAGATTTTTTACATATAAGGAGTTCTTATTTGAGAAGGAGAAGCCCGCAGTAGCGGGCCATTCTCTTATTATGGAGGGCGGTGCAGCTGGTCATATGGCTCACCCTTTTGAAGACAAGTCACTAACGTTTGGAGACTTTAAAAAACTAGTTGAAGTTGGACTGCAAGGTGAGTTAAACTTTGAAGAAGAAGCTACTGAAAAAACAGATGGCCAAAATCTATTTGCCACGATTCAAGATGGAGAAGTAAAGTTTGCTAGAGGCGTTAAAGATATGCGATATCCAATGGATCTTAAAGCTATTAAGCAAAAATTTGATGGCCATACAAGTAAAGGAGTAGAAGACACTTTCAAATTTGCAGCAGAGGATTTGGCGCGCCAATTAATAAAGCTTTCACCTAAAGACCAAGAGGTTTTTAACAATGGTAAAAACTTTATGAATATGGAATTAATTTATTCTAAGAATCCAAACGTAATTAGGTATGATCATGACGTAATTCAATTCCATGGTATTAAAGAAACTGATGGTGAAGGTAATCTCACTGGCGATGTTAGAGGTTCGGGAAAAGCTATTGTAGATGCTCTATCTAAGGTGGAAGCAAATATTGGAAAAACATTTACAATTATTCCTCCGCAAATTATAAAATTAGGAAAGGATATTAACTTTGAAGAAAATAAAGATAAATTCTTTAAGAAAATTGAAGTCCTAAGAAAGCAATATAATCTTGAAGACCATGATGAGGTATCTAAATACCATGAAGCATGGTGGAGAGAACAAATTGAAAAATACTTTAAGGATTTAACACAGGACGTTAAAGAAGGTCTACTTCTAAGATGGGCATATGGTGACAAGCAAACTTTAGATATGCGAGCAATCGGTAAACTAGTAAACAAGGAACAAATCACTGCAATTAAAAAGTTTGATAAAGAGGACGTTAAAAAGAAATATAAAGAAAATATTAGACCATTTGAAGATTTATTTTTAGAACTAGGGTCTATTATTTTAAAAAATGCTTCTAATTTTATAGCAGTAAATCCAAGTAAAGAAATGCAAAGATTGCATAAATATTTTAAAGAAGAAGCTGCAAAAATTAAAAAGGGGGGAGACATAGATCAAATTAAAAAAATAGAAACTGAACTTGCAAGGCTTGAAAGAATTGGCGGCATTGAATCAGTTGTCCCATCTGAAGGTTTGGTATTTATATACAAGGGAAAAACATACAAACTAACCGGTACATTTGCACCATTTAACCAACTATTGGGAATCATTAAATACGGAAGATAATGGCACTACAAGACTTAAGAACATATTTTAATTCTTCTAATAGAAACGAGTTTATGGACTTGTTAAAAAACAAGTGTATAGTTACTGAAAAAATACAGGCTTCTTCATTTCATGCTAGAAGAACTAAAGAGGGATACGAATTTTATAAAAGTGGTTTAAAACATGCTATGACTTTAGTAGATAGAACTATTGTTAGGTATTATGAAAACGCAATAGATCACTTTGAATCTATTTCAGAAGAATTGAGATCTGAGATGCCAACTGATTGGAAGTTTGGATTTGACTATATGACAAATAAAAAGACAGTCGATATCGAGTATGATAAGCTTCCTAAGAACCATCTTATATTAACACATATTCAAATTCTTAATCCAGTAGACCCTACTCAGATTAAAAAAGTTATTAGAGATCCTAAAGTTTTAGAAACGTGGGCTAAAAAATTAGACGTAGAATGTATACCTGTTATTTTTGAAGGTGTATTACAATCAGATCAAAAAGAAGAGCTTATTAATCTACTTGAAATGAGTAAAGATGCATATGATAGCGTATTTGAAAACAAATCATTTACTAGAAAAGTTTATAGCATTTTCAATAAGCAATTAACTAGAACAGCTTTAAATGAAAACTTAGACACCGATATTGATTCTCTTATAATCTATTTCATAGATGGTAAAAACATTAAAAACTTTAAGTTGTGTAAATATAATAATGGAGTAGCTGAAAATAGAGAAGCATCTGATATGTATCAAATAGCAATATTAGATCTTGTAGAATATCTTACAGATTATGACTTCAAATCAATAGAATTAGTTGAAGAAAGAACAGATATGAGATATTTAGAGATAATGTCAATTATCTTTAATGATTATATAAACAAAAACGCAGTAAAATATATTGGGGCTGATTTTGATTCAGCTGGATTTTCAAGTAAACCGGGGTTTGAGCTTAATAAAACCTTTATAACTAATGAAAAGACTATTGAATTAGTTAATAATGAAGACCTTTCTGAATTATTTAAAATAATGCTTGGTTCTTTTAGAAAAAAAAGAACAAAAGAAAGTAAGATTATTAACGCAGATCTTATGTCACAAATGAATGAAATAGTAGAAAAAATCGAAGATAAAATAATGATGGCCCCTTCAGAATCAGAGATTATGACATACAATACCTTTTTAAGGGCTGAAAAGGTAAAAGTACAAGACAGTCCTATTACAGAGGCATTAGATGTTCAATATAAAGAACAGGGTAAAATTCCAGTAAATATGTTTGTTGGTAGATTTCAGCCATTTACATTAGGGCATGCAAAGGTTATTAATGCAATTTATAAACAAAACAAATATCCTGTTGTTATATTCTTGGTTAAATCTAAGAATAAAAAGAAAGAAGATGCATTTAAAAGACCTTATTCTGAAGAACTGCAAATAGAAATGCTTAATAAACTAAAGAAGACGTATCCAATAGCGGAAGTTTATATTGTTCCTTCAGCAGCTATTGATAAAATGTTTAATATGATGAGACCCAAGTATGAACCAGTATTATGGGGTACTGGTACTGATAGAATAAAGGTGTATTCATATCAAGTAGATAAACAAGAATATAGAAATGATTTAGGTGTTAGACCTGACTTTGGTTTATTTGAAATACCTAGAACTGGAAATAATATTTCAGCAACGCAAGTTAGAGAAGCAATATTAGATGGAGATGAAAAATTATTTAAAAAATTGACTCCTAAAGAAATACATGGCATGTATAATGAACTTAAAACAAAATTAGAAAATTCTATGGCTATGGCAGAGTCAATACAAATAGTCGAAAATGTAATGACATTTTCTGAATTTATATCTAATGATTAATATATAAAGTATAAAAAAAACTATACAAATATGAAGTTTGAAGAATTCTTAAATGAAAAAAAGAAAATAACTCTAAAAAGACGTTATACTGAAAATCACCCAGCGATAGAAGCAGGTTTAACTGCAAAAGTCAGAAATAAAATTATAGAAGCAATTTCTGATGGTAAGTTAACTAAAGAAGAATTCAACTCACTTGTTTCTGAGCTGAGCGGTGATTCTAAAAGATGGTTAAGAAGAAATGCAAAGTACTTCAATGTATCTGAAGATGGTGTTGTTTTATCTAAATTTGGAAAAAGAGTACTTAGATCAGTTTCTATTAATGAAAATAGTGATGTAGTTTTTGAATCTACTCGTTCACAAATAGGTATTATTGATAGAAGAGGCGTCATTCACTCTACATATATTCATAGTGATGGCTATCCAGATGGTGTTGGTCAAATGGCAAAAGATCATTTTTCTGACACTAAAAAGATGAAAGAACTATTAAAACTTGGAAAGAATGGTATTTCATATTTAGAACCTGGTATTGAAGGAGGTGAAGGCCATAGTTTTGATTCTCCAATAGAAGGTCAAACTGTATTTTACGGTAGAGATAGGGGGCAAACTAAATATGATATGACTCAAAAAAGAAAGCTAGAAGATATAGATGATTATTTACAAGACGTTGCTAATGATGGGGCTGAATATGTTTATCTTTGGGATGAAAAAGAAAAAGAGTGGAAGTATGCTGTTGCTAAAACCAAAGACGGTAGACAATTGGGACTTCAAGTTTTAGAGTCAGAACTAATAGAAGATATAGTTGAAGAGGGCAGAAATGCATTTATTACTGCAGCTAGAGCTGCTAAAGCTAAAGGATTAAAGGAGTTTGAATTTAAAGGAAAAACATTTCCTGTTACAGTGAAAGATATAAGTGAGGAAGAAGGCTCTATTGAAGAAGAATCAAATAAAAATAAAGAAGAAATGAACGAAAAAGTAAATTATAGCAATAAACGAGGTGCTAATAAAGTCTCAAATAAAATATCTAAAATATTTATGGATTTGCCTATCTTTTTAGAAGATAAAAATTTACATTTAGCAGCAATAAAATATTTATTTACATTAGCAATGGAAGACGCTAATTTTTCAAGAGAGGCGTCAACAGTTGCTAATAAAATTCCAAGAGGTAAATTTTCTACTGTTGCAATTCCAGTTGCTGAGATTGGTGGACTTCCAGTAAAAGTTTCTGAGTCTATGTTGAAAGCTTCATTAGATCCATGGTACCACCAAATTTCAGCAGCTGCTGATTGGGCAGGTGTTACAATCGTTGAAGGTACTGCACAATATTTAGAAACACTAGGATATAGTAAAGAAGCAGAAGCGATGGTTATGACATTTAATCAATATTTTGAGTCTAAATTAGTTACCAGTGATTTTGATGTATTTAGTTCTATGCTAAGCAAATCA
>Ga0075475_10001711_pt1 | contig 10957 bp, 10 predicted proteins | sample DEB08_DNA_10_FD_76342 | JGI IMG/M metagenome (GOLD analysis project Ga0075475, IMG submission 76342) | Aqueous microbial communities from the Delaware River and Bay under freshwater to marine salinity gradient to study organic matter... | ecosystem: Environmental > Aquatic > Marine > Coastal ... | reverse complement strand
ATACAAAGCGCTTTTCGGCATAGCCATGGGGTTGTTTGCACAAATATAACCTAAGGCATTTAAAAACAAAATGCTTTTGTACGCGAACTCTATTATTTGCCTTTATTTTGTAAAAGTTCCATTTGCTCATTACGAACTTGGCAGCAATAGCATCATGATTAATTTTAACTCTTTTCGATACGCCCTTTCGAGCTATTTAAAATTTCTTTGGCAGTCTACCAATGCCCACGGAATCCATTCGCCCTTTGTCTATGACCTGGTCACCAAATGTTTTTATGACCAAAATAAAAATCCTAACTACCAAATACTTGACAACATCCGAAAGGAACTCACCCACTCAAATGACTCCATTCAAGTGCTGGATTTCGGTGCTGGCTCCAGAGAACAGGTTTTGCAAAAAAGTCATATACGCCGAGTAAATAAGATGCTCAGTAGCGCATCGACCTCTGAAAAAAGACAGAAGCTATTGCTGCGTTTGGTTCAATATTTAGAGCACAAAAATATACTCGAACTTGGCACCCATCTCGGGATGGGCATATTGGCCATGAAACTTGGGGCTCCGATGGCCACAATAACCAGTATTGAAGGCTGTACGAATACTTTTGACTTCACAAAAAATAATATTGAACGTTGGCAGGCCATGGCCTTGCCCTCGTCAAAAAATCTCAAATCCGATCAAATAAAACTCATAAACAGCTCCTTTGCTAATTACTTTGAAAAGCACAGTAGAGATAAGGATGCTCAGCAGGCCAAATCATGCCAAAAATTCGATTTAATCTACCTCGATGGTCATCACGACGGTCCTGCAACTCTAGATTATTTTGAACAAATTAAAAATCTAGCGCACCAAGATTCCTTGGTCATCATTGACGACATTCACTGGTCAAAAAGCATGACCGCGGCATGGAATGAAATAATAAAAGACCCCCAGGTCACGGTAAGCATCGATACCTACTTTTGGGGGTTCATTTTTTTCCGAAAAGAACAGGCTAAAGAGCACTTTGTGGTGCGCGTCTAAATAAAATAAGTAACTTTATCACTCAAAAAAAATTACATGAGCAGTGTCATAAAAATACGCTCGATCACCCGCGATTTTCCGCTCGGTCAAGAGATTGTTAAAGTACTAAAAGGAATAGATTTAGATATTCAAAAGGGAGAGTATGTCGCCCTTATGGGCCCTTCTGGGTCGGGCAAATCAACCCTTATGAACCTGCTGGGTTGTTTAGACACACCAACCTCGGGCTATTACGAGCTCAACGGAGTCGATGTGAGCAGTATGAGCGACGATGCGCTGGCAGAAATTCGTAACAAAGAAATTGGATTTGTCTTTCAGACCTTTAATCTATTACCGCGAACCACGGCTTTGGATAATGTCGCGCTCCCCATGGTTTATGCCGGGGCGCCCAAATCACAGCGACACAAAAGAGCCAGTGAAGTTTTGGAAGATGTGGGCTTAGCGGACAGAATGGACCACAAACCTAATCAGCTCTCAGGAGGCCAAAGGCAACGCGTTGCTGTAGGGCGCGCACTAGTCAACAAACCCTCAATCATTTTAGCGGATGAACCCACGGGGAATCTCGATTCGAAAACGTCATTAGAAATAATGGAGCTATTTGGCGATATCCACAAAGCAGGCAACACTGTTATTCTCGTAACCCACGAAGAAGATATCGCCGCTCATGCCCACCGCGTGATTCGTTTGCGTGACGGGGTCATCGAAAGCGACACTAAAACAAAATAACCCATGCTTACCTGGACCTTAATCGCGTTTTTACTTTTGGCTGTGGTAGTTTGGAATAACTTCCGCGTACAAAAAGCCAGACGCAAGCGCAGTCAGCGTAATTTTCGCCACGGTCTGCGCCAAAAACGTCAAAATAAAAACTAGCTCATGAAAATCTATACCAAAACCGGAGACCAAGGCAATACCTCACTTTTTGACGGAGCACGTGTGCCAAAGCACCATCAACGCATTGAAGCCTACGGAACTCTTGATGAGCTAAATGCCTATCTGGGCCTTCTGATCAGTCAAGGCATTGCACAGGAATACAAAAAACAACTCGGTGCCATCCAAAACGAACTCTTTGTACTTGGCGCACAACTCGCGAACCCGCAGGACGATTCCACCACAAAATCGCGTAAAACCCCCGCGATCGGTCCGCAGCACATCACCGCCCTCGAAACTGCGATCGATCAGATGAACGAGGTTCTCCCTGCGATGACTCATTTTATATTACCCGGCGGCCACAGCATTGTGTCATATTGTCACATTGCCCGAACCATTTGCCGGCGCGGCGAACGCCGCGCCACACTTTTGGCCGAAAACCACAGCGTTCCACCCCTGGTTATCCAATACCTAAACCGCCTTTCTGACTACCTTTTTGTCTTGGCACGAATGTTGACTTTTGACCTGGGTATTGAAGAAGTAAAATGGGAGCCTGAACGCTAAAGGACCATTCAGCGAAAGCCCCCAATAAAACCTGAGAAATTCGCACAATATTGCCCGCAAAGGCGATAAATGAGAACGAAGTCACTCAAATTAAAAGACTGAATTTCAATACATTGAACTTGTTCTTTTAAATTATGATGAATAAAATATCTTTTTACTTGACTTTCTAGAGTAAAAATTTATTTTTGCAAAAACTAAACGGAATTCTGTTATGTACTGGACATTAGAATTAGCATCCTACTTAAGTGATGCGCCTTGGCCGGCAACCAAAGACGAATTGATTGATTATGCGATCCGTACAGGAGCTCCTCTTGAGGTTGTAGAAAACCTTCAATCTATTGAAGATGAAGGCGATTCTTACGACTCAATCGAAGAGATTTGGCCAGATTATCCCACAGACGATGATTATCTGTGGAATGAAGATGAATATTAAACAACAGTATCATTACTGTGAAAAGTCTCAGGCCTGTGTGTTTTGAGACTTTTTTTTTACCTTAACCAAAGCCAATTAAATGGCCTAAACCCTTTGAATTTGTGGGTTTTTGTCGTTTTTTTGTGGCGCTAAGCGCATGGATAATAAATTACAAGCACTTAGGCCGAAATCCAACGATAATGGGAATATTAGACAGTGTTTTAAAAATATTTGTAGGGGATAAATCAAAACAAGATTTAGGGCAAATTCAGCCTCTGGTCGAACAAATCAAAAAATTTGAAGCCAGTACCGCCACCCTTACGCTCGATGAATTACGCGCTAAGTCAGATGCATTTCGTCAGCGCATTAAGGACGATCAAAAGGAAATAGAGGAACAAATACAGGAACTGCACAAGGCCATTGAAGCAGAACCAGATATTGACAAAAAGGAAGACCTCTACAATGAAATAGATCGCCTCAAGGACGAGCGCTACGGCATTGAAAAAACAACTCTAGACGATATTTTACCCGAGGCTTTTGCGGTGATTAAAGAAACCGCAAAGCGTTTCAAAGAAAATAAAGTACTCGAAGTAACCGCAACAGCCAAGGACCGAGAATTCTCGGCCACTAAAAACTACATTACTTTGGTTGGTGACCAAGCGCACTGGTCCAACAGTTGGGATGCCGCAGGCAAACAAGTTACTTGGGACATGGTCCACTATGATGTTCAGCTCATCGGGGGGATCGCACTGCATCAAGGAAAGGTTGCCGAGATGCAAACCGGTGAAGGAAAAACTTTAGTGGCTACGCTTCCGGTTTACCTCAACGCACTTGCGGGCCACGGAGTGCATTTAGTGACGGTAAACGACTATTTGGCCAAACGAGACAGCGCTTGGATGGCCCCCATTTTTGAATTTCACGGCATGAGCGTTGATTGTATTGACCTACATCAACCGAATTCTCCGGCGCGCCGCAAGGCCTATAATTCCGACATTACTTACGGAACCAATAACGAATTCGGTTTTGACTATCTGCGCGATAATATGGCGCATGCTCCAGACGATTTGGTTCAGAAACCGCACCACTATGCCATTGTCGATGAGGTGGATAGTGTACTGATTGACGATGCGCGTACACCCCTGATTATTTCTGGAGCAGTACCTCAAGGCGATCGCCATGAGTTTAACGAACTTAAGCCAAAAATTAGCTCCATAGTCGATGTTCAGCGTAAATATCTTACTGGAGTTTTAGCTGAGGCAAAAAAGCTAATTGCCAGTGGCGACACCAAAGAAGGAGGCTTTCAACTCTTACGCGTCTATCGAGGACTCCCCAAGAACAAAGCACTCATCAAGTTCCTTTCAGAAGAAGGTGTACGTCAAATACTGCAAAAGACCGAAAACTTTTACATGCAGGACAACAATCGGGAGATGCCCAAAGTGGATGCCGAATTGTATTTTGTGATCGATGAAAAAAACAACCAGATCGAGCTCACTGATAAGGGGGTAAATTACCTCTCTGGTAGTGATGATCCAGACTTTTTCGTCATGCCTGAGATTGGTACAGAAATCGCAAAAATTGAAAGTAAAGGCTTGTCCCTGGAAGAGGAAGCCAAAGAAAAAGAAGTCTTGTTCCGCGAGTTTGGGATCAAAAGTGAACGCATCCATACGCTAAATCAATTGCTCAAGGCTTATACCCTTTTTGAAAAAGACACCCAATATGTGGTTATGGACAATCGCGTAATGATTGTCGATGAACAAACGGGAAGGATCATGGACGGTCGTCGCTATAGCGATGGTTTACACCAAGCGATTGAGGCTAAAGAAAATGTGAAAATTGAAGCGGCCACCCAGACTTTCGCGACCATTACCCTTCAGAATTATTTCCGTATGTATCGCAAGCTCTCTGGAATGACGGGTACTGCGGTAACTGAAGCAGGAGAACTTTGGGAAATCTACAAACTCGATGTGGTTGAAATCCCCACAAACCGTCCTATTGCCCGAGACGATCGTGATGATAAGATTTACAAAACCAAGCGAGAGAAATACAATGCCGTGATTGAAGAAGTCGTGCAACTTTCTCAAGCGGGTCGTCCGGTGCTGATCGGAACCACTTCAGTTGAAATTTCTGAACTATTAAGCCGTATGCTTGGTATTCGCAACATCAAGCATAACGTTTTGAACGCTAAGCTGCACAAAAAAGAGGCCGATATTGTGGCCGAAGCTGGAGATGCTGGTATTGTGACCATTGCCACCAATATGGCCGGTCGTGGAACGGATATTAAACTTACTGATGCCGTAAAGAAAGCCGGTGGTTTAGCCATCATCGGAACAGAGCGTCATGACTCTCGACGGGTGGATCGTCAGTTGCGTGGGCGTAGTGGTCGTCAGGGAGACCCAGGAAGCTCACAGTTTTATGTTTCACTTGAGGACAACCTCATGCGTCTTTTTGGAAGCGAGCGCATCTCCAAAATGATGGACCGTTTAGGCCTTCAAGAAGGTGAAGTGATCCAACATTCTATGATCTCTAAATCAATCGAACGCGCCCAGAAGAAAGTCGAGGAAAATAACTTTGGCATCAGAAAACGCCTTCTAGAATACGATGATGTGATGAACGCTCAGCGTGAAGTCGTCTATAAAAGACGCTACAATGCATTATTTGGCGAGCGCTTGCGTGTAGACATCGCAAATATGATTTACGATACTGCCGAGGTCATTACGCAGAGCAACAAGTTAGCTGGGGACTACAAAAACTTTGAGTTCGAACTCATTCGTTATTTTTCGATGAGTGCCCCTGTAGATGTCGTTGCCTTTGAAAAAATGAGTGAAAAAGACATCACCGCACTCATTTATAAGGAAGCCTATGAACACTACCAAGAAAAAATGACCGCTAATGCGGCTATCGCCTTTCCGGTAATTAAAAATGTCTTTGAAACCCAAGGAGATAAATTCAAACGAATTTTGGTACCCTTTACCGATGGAGTCAAAACACTAAATGTGGCGACCGATCTCGAAAAAGCTTATAAAACTCAAGGGGCAGGACTTATTACTGACTTTGAAAAGAATATTTCACTTGCCATTATTGACGATGCTTGGAAAACTCATTTACGTAAAATGGATGAGCTAAAACAAAGTGTTCAACTCGCCGTACACGAGCAAAAAGATCCCCTATTGATCTATAAGTTCGAGGCATTTGAGCTCTTCAAATCCATGATTGAAACGGTCAATAAAGATGTCATTTCTTTCTTATTTAAAGGAGAGCTGCCGCAAGAGCAGCAGCAACAAATTCGCGAGGCAAAACAAGTCCGCCAAAAGGAAAATTACAGCGAACAAAAAGAAGAAATACAAAATCTAGATGAACGCTCTGCACAGGCAAGAGCAGCAGGCCAAACACAAAATAAAGCCCAAGCTGTTGAGACGGTCGTGCGTGAGCAACCAAAGATTGGGCGCAATGACAAAGTGACCATCAAACATGTCCTTAACGGCCAAACCAAAACCCTTAAATACAAACAAGCCATTCCACTGATCCAAAAAGGAGAATGGGTAATTCAATCAAATGCGTAATTAAAAACAAGAAAAATGAAAAAAACATTACTTATTGCTGCTCTAATTGGCGCGAGCACTTGGACTAATGTTCAGGCGCAATACACCAATATCGGTTTTCTGTATGCTGCCTCAGGAGTTAATTATGATGGAACTGTCGTTGTTGGAGATGATGGAACAGAGCTGTTTATGTGGACAGAGCAAAATGGAGCAATGACTATAGGCGGGGTCGCGCCCCAAGGCTATGGCGGTCGCCCTGATGTAAGCGCAGATGGCAGTAAAATCGCTGGGACGAGTATCAACCCAAGTACTGGTCTTGGTGAATTAAGTATTTATGATGTCGATAGTGGACTCTGGACTAATCTTGGAGGTATCGGTGGATCCTCTGGAAACTCGACGAGTTCTTCATGGGGTATTTCTCAAGACGGAACGTCAATTGTAGGCTTAGGCTGGGTCAATGCTGGATCGGCGCATGCCATTCAATGGACCGCTGCTAACGGTATGGTTGACCTTGGGAGTACTGTTTCTGGAAGTAGCTCAAGAGCCAATGACTGTAATGGAGATGGCAGTGTGGTCGTAGGGTGGCAAGACAGCACCACAGGTTTTCGCCAAGGCGCTATTTGGGTCAATGGTGTTCAACAGTTATTAACCCATCCAGGTGGTGGAGCTTCTGAAGCGGGCTGTGTTTCATTTGATGGAACTTTTGTCGGGGGAAGCGGTAACTCAAGTAACAACTATGAAGCTTGGCGATACAATACAAACACAGGAATGGAAAACATCGGACCGGCACCGGTAAATGGATGGCGTGGGGCGACGACCGGACTATCCGATGATGGTTCAGTGGTCGTTGGATTTTATCGTCCTTGGCCAGGACCAGCGCTTCAAGGGCGTGGATTCTATTATAAAGATGGTCTCGGTTATCAAGACCTTAATGACGTGGCTACCGACCTCGGTATTGATACTCAAGGACGCATTCTTGCACTCCCTTTAGCCGTTTCAGGAGATGGAACTACCGTTGTTGGATTGGCTGATGACGCTACCGGATTCGTTTTGCGACTTGCACAAAGTACAGCCATTAATGATGCCTGTACGAATGCGATCTTTTTGTCTTGTAACGAAACGCTTGCCGGGTCTACCACAAACGCAACAGATTCAGGTGGAAATGGAACTAACGACGTATTTTATAAATATGTTGGTGATGGAGAGGCGCAAATGGTTACTGCATCTTTATGCAATGGAAACACGAACTTCGATACCGTTATTCGCGTTTATGACAACTGTGATTTGACCAATGAAATCGCCTCAAACGATGATTTTTGTGGGGTCCAAAGTGCGGTAACCTTTGAGAGTGACGGAGTCAGCAGCTATTTCATCATGATTGAAGGCACCAATGATTCTGGAGACTTCGAGGTTACTATCGATTGTACCAATATCATGAGTGTTGACCAAAACGCCTTTGTGAATTTCGCCTTGGCACCAAACCCAGCTCGTGAAAATGTCTCTGTACGTAATACCCTTCCCATGGATCATATTTCGATTTACAATGTTATGGGGCAAAACCTAATGAATATAGAAAATGCCGGTTTGGAGCAGTCTATCTCAATCAAACATTTGACGCCAGGGGTATACTTTGTTACTGCTGAGATTCAAGGCGCAAAACATACCGTACCTGTGGTCAAACAATAAACCATAGGTCAGGTTTTTTTATGACCAAAAAACCAACACATAAAACAATGCAGTCAGAAGCATCCGCGAGCGCTCAAAGCGCGAGGGATGCTTCTATTGCTTTGGTTCGTCAGGCACGTCTTACTGAGCTCAGCCCAGAGGAGATTGTCGATGAGCTAAAAAATGGCAACAAAACGGCACTGAGTCGAGCCATTACCCTGATTGAAAGCACCGCATCAAAACACCAGGCACAGGCTAAAGAAATACTCAAATTGGCCTTTGGCTCAAGTAATTCTCTACGTATTGGCATCACTGGAGTCCCCGGAGTGGGTAAAAGCACCTTTATAGAGCAACTGGGTATGACGCTCACTAAAGCGGGGCATCGGGTGGCTGTTTTGGCAGTGGATCCGAGCAGTAGTATAAGTGGCGGCAGTATTTTGGGAGACAAAACCAGAATGCAGGAACTCACTCAATCTCCATTAGCTTTTATCCGGCCCACCCCTAGCCGACTCACCTTAGGGGGCGTGGCGCGTCATACTCGTGAAAGCATTATCTTGTGTGAAGCCGCCGGTTACGACCTTATTTTAATTGAAACTGTTGGTGTAGGTCAAAGCGAAACAGCTGTTCATGATTTATGTGATTTTTTCTTATTGCTCCAACTCGCGGGTGCTGGAGACGAACTTCAAGGCATTAAACGCGGGATCATAGAGATGGCTGATGCCATTGTGATCAATAAGGCCGATAACGAGGCTCAATTAAAGACTGCTCGATCGGCACAATTAGAATATCAACGGGCTCTAGGCTTATTTCCGCACAAATCCAGTGGATGGCAACCCAAAACAATGACCTGTTCTGCACTTCATAATATCGGTATTGATGAGATATGGTCCATGATCCAGGAGTACGCCGCCTTGACCAAAGCAAATGGCCATTTTGCTCAAAAACGCATTGATCAGAATTTAAGTTGGTTGGAAAAAACAGTGATTGAATCGCTCCGAGAAACCTTATTATTACAGCCTGAGGTTATCGATCAATGGGAGCAACTCAAAAAACAAGTATCTGAGGATAAAATAACGCCAGTAGACGCCGCAGAAATACTTTTAAAAACGGCGCTTAGGACAAAGACTTAAACCACTCAATTTGCGCCTTTAAGCCTTCTTCGAGACTGGTTTTTGGGGCATAACCCAATAAACGTTGCGCCTTATCAATAACGGCCAGAGTCCGGTCTTGATCTCCAGGTCTTGGGGGCATAATTTTTTTGATTATTGTCCGACCTAGCAAACGCTCTACCGTTTCAATGCCCTCACCTGTACTGTGTTCGCGGTCTGAACCTAAATTAATGATCTCGCCACTGCAAGCCTGAGCGGCCTCCATCACCGACACAATACCTGAAACGATATCCCCGACAAAAGTAAAACTTCTTCTGTGCTGCTCGCTGCCCTGGTAAAGGGTAAATTCTTTTTGATTTAGCCCACAATCAATGAGTCTAGTATACAACTTATCTGGGCGCTCTCTTGGACCATAAACTGAATAAAGACGCAGTGAAGTTCCATTTATAAACCCGCGACGCACATAGGCCAAAACCAGTTGTTCGGCGGCTAATTTTGTGACCCCATACCAAGAGGCTGGTTCTGGCGCTGATGACTCATCTTTGGTCGCCACAAGACCATAAACGGAAGAGGTCGCAATATTGACCATATATGGCGGTGTATCCAGTAGTTCTAAAACGGAGAGGATACGCTGAGTCCCCACAAAATTATTGTCTAAATAAGCCTCAAACGTGCTCGATTGCGATATCCCGGGTTGGGCAGCAAAGTGAAAAATATACGCTACACCCTCAGGCCAAATTGCCCGCAAATCATCTTTTACAAGATCCACACGATGCATGATGACCCCCTGTGCTTCAAGAGCTTTTGCCGTGTGCTCCTTTAAGGCAACATCATAATAATTTGAGAAGTTATCCCACCCTATCACTTCATGCCCCATAGCTTGGAGTCGTTCTGCAGTATGTGAGCCGATAAATCCAGCAGCCCCTGTGACCAGTATTTTCATGGGTAATTTATTCTCTTGCAAAGAAACCACTTTTTTAGGTTTCCCTTTTTATTCCTGATAAAGAATTACTTTTGCACCAAACGCCTGACAAAAATGAACTACGCGCTGACCATAATCGTTCCTGTATACAATGAGCAGGACAACCTACAACGCCTAGAAAAGGAATTATTAAAATATCTCGCCATTGCGGCAAAACCCGCATGTGTTCTCTTGGTCAACGACGGTTCTACCGATGAGAGTCTTGCGATGATGAAAGAAATATGTCAGCGCAACACTGCCTTTAGCTACCTGAGCTTTGTGAAAAATTGTGGATTGAGTGCGGCCATTAAAGCTGGTTTTGATGCGGCTACCACACCTTGGGTGGGCTATATCGATAGTGATCTTCAGACAGACCCAGAGGATTTTAATGCCCTTTTGGCCCATGCAGAAACCCATGCTCTAGTCACAGGAGTTCGGGCCAACCGCAAAGACAGTTTTGTCAAGAATATGTCCTCTAAAATAGCCAATGGTATTCGTCGGGCATTTACCCATGACGGTATGGATGATACGGGTTGCCCTCTTAAAATCATCCGAACCGACTGCGCCAAGAAAATACCTATGTTTAAAGGACTGCACCGCTTTTTACCCGCAATGATTCTGTTACAAAACGAAAAAATCATACAAATCCCCGTAAGGCATTACCCAAGAATCGCGGGCCAGGCAAAATTCGGGGTATGGAACCGACTTTTGGGTCCTTTAATGGATTGCTTTGCTTACCTCTGGATGAAGAAAAAGTACATTAATTATCAGGTTAAAGAGCAAGGATGAGTCAAGGGCTGATTTACAGTATTGGATTTTTGGCCC
>Ga0075475_10001708_pt1 | contig 10965 bp, 6 predicted proteins | sample DEB08_DNA_10_FD_76342 | JGI IMG/M metagenome (GOLD analysis project Ga0075475, IMG submission 76342) | Aqueous microbial communities from the Delaware River and Bay under freshwater to marine salinity gradient to study organic matter... | ecosystem: Environmental > Aquatic > Marine > Coastal ... | reverse complement strand
CAGCATTTGGGCCTTTCGTGCTGACCATTGTCCGGCTTTTCCGCCTTTGTCACCGGCTTTAATTTGTTCGAAGAGGCGTTTCCGCATAGTCGGCTTTGTATAGTTACCAGCTTCATTGACTCGGCTTTCTCCCCCCTTGCTTTTTGTTACACGTTTTTTCATTACCATTTCACCTTGTCAGCCCAATAGGCTGCACTCATCTTACCCTTCGCAATGTTCTTAGCGTGTCGAGCTTTGAACGATGCCCTTTTCTTCTTCATGGCCTCAGACTCACCCGCCTTGGGTTTCCCCGCAGTCTTAGCGCCCTGCTCACCAAACCGGATTACCTTTTCTTTACCGCCTTCACAGGCCTTAACCACATGGGATTTCTTGGGGTGCCCTGGAGTCCGCTTAGGTTTGTTACACGGCATCTTGCTTTTATCTACACGATTAGACATACTCACCGCTCCTGATCATGTGAGTGACTTCAAGGGCCCTGGTACCTACCTGCTTGGCCCAGCGGCTGTCAAGAAACTCTACTGCAGCTTCTTGATAGTTACCGGCCTCCATAGCCGCCAGAGCCTTTACAAACTTCTTCAAGCGAGGAAGGCCTAGGTTAAACACCAAGTTGATCATAGCGTCCCTGCGGGCCTCACAGAGGTTCCTATACCACGGGAAACTAGCATCCAGTTCCTCAATGCAACGATTAACATCATTCTGCAATAGGTATTCAATCTCGTCGTGAGATAGCCCAAGGCCTACGTTCTTATCAACACAGCGGCCAACACCAATGGTGGCATAGCCTAGGTGGTCATCGTATACATAGTGCTTGACGCCTTCATGGCGCTTGAGCATGTCGAGTAGTTTTTGCATTTAGTCCTCTTGATCGCCTACAAAGAATGGAACAGCCGCAGTAGAAGTAGCTGCCCTTCTAGCAACATCTTTATAGTCTTGAGCTAAAATTTCAGGATTATCTTTGATGTATTCCAATATCTTGATGGTTGCAGGAACAACATCATTCAAAGCAGTTTCGTATTTTGTAGGGTCTTTGTTAATGATTTTATCCAGTTCTTTATTCATTCCCTTGAAATATTTTTCTTCAAAAGCCTTACCAGCTTTCTCGCCCCCTCGTTTAACGGCTAAATTATAGACCTCATTAAAAAGTTTTTTAGCTTCCTGAGCTTCAGCAACAAAATCCCTTCGCTTAAATCCGCCAATAAGACCAGTCTTAAAGTTCTTACTGATCATCGGTTGAACCGTTAGCAAGGATCGTCCCCGAATAGGATCAATGTCTTTGAAGATATCGTGTTTATCAGACACCATTGAGAACACATCTCCAGTCCTAGTGTTCACGGCACTAAAGACATTTACCCCTCCGATTTCTTTTGCTACTGATGAAACATAGCTTTCTTTGATGTATATGAAATCATCAGGGCCTTCAACAAAATTTACTTTCTCTTTTTTAAGATAGGACTTTAAAACTTCTGGTGGTATAGACTCAAGAGAGTCCACAGGCTCTTGACCATTTTTCTTTCTTTGTTGATTATAAAAAGCAAGCATCTTTTTTTGCGCACCACCTCGTCCACCTTTAGGGGGAGCTAGTAACAATTTTAGTTTTTTAGCGCCTTGTTCGTAGCCGGTTGTAAAAAGTTCATCTCCTAAATTTTGAGGACCGTCAGGTCTTTTATAGACTATAAAAGTTTCGTCTGGTTTTTTAACTTCCCAGGCTTTAAATAGATGCTCAATTGCATCTTCTTGTACTTTTGTAGGTACAGCCTTTCCAACATTGCCGCCCTCTTCAATCGATGCAAACACATTACGCTTAAAACTTGCATCATCGAATGCGTCATCGTATCCATATTCATGTACCATAACTAGTGGATTTCGATCATGAATAAGGCCAATTTTTTCACCGCTCTGAAGACCGATGTAGCGCCCAGTAAGTATTTCTGCAAGAGCGTCACCAACTTTAAGCTTAGACTTTTTAGCTAAGGCCTTTACAGCCGTAGAGATTTTAGCGGGCGAAAGACCCGTAGTTCTCCTAACAGCGCTGTACCCTGGCCCTAGTGCTTCAACAACAGCCCCAGGAATCCTCTTTCCAAAAGCCTCACCAGCGAGTAAAATCTTATTTAAGGCAGTAGCCGTTGCACCATAAAAACCTGTAATATTTGTGTCTACAGATGAAGCAGTTCGATTAACGCCTCGTTCAATTACTTTAAACGCAGGGACAACACCAAGGATTTCTACGATGGCTAGTATGTTTTCTGCTGATCTCGGGTTTTCTTTAGCCCAAGTTGCAAGTCCCTGAGCTGCCTCGGTTTCAGAAATAGCCTGAGCAGCCTCATCCAAATATGGAATATATTCAGCAACACCACCAATAAGATCAGCGACAGGGGCAGTCACAAGAGAAATATCTGCGGCAGCTAAACGAGCGCCACGCTCTGCTTCGGTGATCTCTCCTTTTTCGTAAAGCGCGTTAGTTTGATTACGTTTTTCTTTAAACTCTTCCCACTTATCGTCCATGTAAGGAAACATAACGCCTTCAGAAAAATCTTGTGCCAGTTTAGCAGGAGTACCAACAACAGCCATAGTATTGTTGAAGTAACGTTCCGTGTCTGATATTTCTCCAGACTCAGAAAGCTCTTTGTTTCTTTCAAACTCAGACTCTAAATCTTCACCTACGCCTTGAACATAATTAACTGTAGCATTGGCTGCGCTTTCAATAGGTTCAAAATTAACCTCGCCTTCTGTTTGAGGATTAAACCCTCCGGGGATGTTAGCCATAGAAGCAACGCCCCTGAACTCTTCACGAATATTAGAATCTCCAAAGAGTTTTTCAGTTATGGCTGAGCTTAAAGCATCAAAGAATCCATCCTCTTCTTCCTCAACGCCACCACCCTCGACATACCCCCGCCGTTGGCGGCTTTCCTGAGGCGTAAAGAACGTAGCATCTCCAGAGCTGATCATATCCATGATCTTCTGCTCTGCCTCTTGGCGATCTGCTGCGGTCAGATTGAACCCCCGCTTGTTGTTCTCAACGTCCATAGGACCGCCCTTGAAATCTAACTCAAGGACTTCACGGGCATTGATAGCAAACTTAGTCAGGCTAGGGTAGTTGGACTTCTTGGCTAGCCAGCCTAAGGCTAGGTGCCGCGCAGCATCCCCACGGCCATCAAGCTCTTCAGCTTTGCCGTACTTCTTGCCTAAGCTCTTAGCCCATTCAAGGTCTTCTGGGTCTATGCCAAGCATCTGGGCAATACCGCCCTTGTTAAACATCATGCGCTTCTCAGGGTCTTCTTCATCGATGAAGGCCGATCCAGCCTGGATGTTGTAGGGTAGCCCCGTCATCTTGTCGATACGCTCGTCAGGCTCAGTAGGCGCCTGAGGAACAAAGACCTCGCCGCCCTTTGCAAAGCCTGCACGGCCTTCTTGAGAAGCCCTGGGCGCCTCTACAGGCTTAATCAGGGGGGTACGATAGTATTCAGAATACTTTTGATACATCTCCATGATTGCTTCACGATTAGCTCGCTGCTGTTCAACAGGAAGCTTTTCGAACATATCAATCATGGTATTCATGCTGGGCTTTTCGGGCCTGAAGATGTTACCAACCAAGAAGCCTACTTGCTCTTTGGACATACCGTTGTCCAACAAGACCTTGATAGCTTCATCTCGCCCTAGCAGTTGCTCTGCTGCCATATACTTCGTGTATAAATCTTGCTGATATTCATATAGTTTGTTTTGGCGTTGCTCGTAACGAGTCCCAACGGCCTTGGCTTCCATTCCAAACTTAACCTGAGGCCGCACAACATTTTGAGATTTGTAGTTGTAGTCTCTAATTGCATACATCAAAGCGTCTTTAGGGTTCAGCTCAGTAAACCGAATACCTGTAAAGTTAGTAAACAGCTCCGCCCGTAAGTCTTTAGGCTGTCCAGTGTTCTTGTTAGGAATCTCAAGAGCGGCGCCTGCAAGGTCTCGGAGACTTTTGATGCTTCCCGGCTCAAAGGCAAGGGCAATGTGTTCAAAAGCATTAATAGCTTTTTCAGTTTTAGGAATCCCTGGAGTAAAAAGCTGCTTACCGTCAAGAGTTCTACCGCTATCAGAATAATAGGCAACGCCTACATCCGCCACTGCTTTTGTGAAAATAGCCTCTTCAATATAGGGAGCTAATAGTGCTTTAGAGCCTTCAAATATTGCATCACCTAGTACCTGATCTAATTCGTTTTCTCTTATTGTCCCGTCTTGAATAGACTTGTAAGCGTTCCTAAATGGAGTAGAAACAGCACTGTAAGAATTTATGAACTGAGTATCATTGGCATACAGCTTACCATCAATCCTCACAAAATTACGAGGCGCCCGAGACCAAGGAGTTTCAGATAGATATTGAGCAGCCTCTGCTTCATCTGGAGTTAGACCCGCCAGTTGAGCAGAACCCTGTGCAATGGCTTCCCAGCCATACATAGTAGCTACATACCCGCCAAGACGCTTTAGACCACGATTTCTTAAAGTACCGTTACCTGATTTTACTTCCCTGTATCCTTGCTTAAGGATGTTGGCACTGGTACGCCAAATCTCAGTCGGGAATGAAACGAAGTTACCAATGGGCAGATACTTAACAGCCTTGATACCCTTTGGCACCCTGTCATAATTAGGGAACGTGTTCTGTACAATGTCGGCTGCACGGGCTTCAAGAACTTCTAACGGCTCGTCTGGAAAAGCTTTCTTTAATACGTCCAGCTCATATTCAAAATTAGTTACTTTATAGAAGTCGTCTACGGCCATGTAGATTTCTTCGGGAAGTTTCTGAGCTTCTTCACTGAGGCCATAGCCTTTGAGTTTTTCAGAAACCTTCCGAGCAAAGGTGTCTGCCTTAGTCTCAAAACCAGTATCTAACAAAGCCCGGAATTCGTTAACTCGGACGTTGGTGTTGATGATTCCTAGGCGCAGATATTTCTGATATAGTTCGTCTAAGGCTTCATCTCCACCCTGAGAGATGCGGTTCTTCAATACCGACAAGGTTTGCATGCCCTCGCGGCCAAAGGGATTAGTACCGTTAGCCATGCCAAACTGCGCACCGCCAAGAATATTCCTTAGGTGAGTAACGTGACTATAGATGGTCTTAACCATCTGTGTCCCGCCCTTTAAGGTCAGGAAGTTTTTATATAGTTCTGCAATAGCCAAATCACTATCCCCGAACAACATTGATTCTTTTTCTTTTAGGGCCGTAAAAATTTCAGGAGTGGTGTATTTACCATCAAGTACAGAATTAGTACCTGTAATTTCTTTAGTAAAAGATACACCATCAATAGAAATCTGACTATCAAAGATATAGTTATCTGCGCCTAGCTTATTAATAGACTCAAAGAACTTATTGGTCTCGACAAGTCTAGCCATCTTGCTGACAGTTAGTACAATGTTTTCTGAAGGCTCAGTGATCTCTCCCATGAGCTTTCGAATAGGCTCAGGGATATCTTTACGACCTTGAAGGATTTCGGTATTAACGCGCCGGATGCCTTGGTAATATTCAAATACTTTCTTTTCACCATCGACTTCCCCAAGGATACTTTCGACAACGCCTTTAGCTTTTTGGAAGGCCTTCTCAATGCTAATGTCTTTATCAGCACCAAGGATAGTATTGGCAATATAGTCAGTTGCGTTTTGTCGAATATTCTCTGAAGGCTTGTACCCAGTATCTTCAAATAATCGGTAAGACCTGCGGAGATAAGACCCTGCATTTTCGGCGATAGCCTCCCTAAATTCATCATTAGGGATAGATGAATTAATAATGCGGCCAGACATTTCATCGATAAGGTCACGAGCCTGTTGAACTTCTTTAGCAATATTCTCAGGCAAGGGAACATCTAGCTCCTCGCCAACAAGGGCCCTGTTGATCCTTTCAACTAGTTCTGAGCTATCTACTTCATCACCAATAGCCCGGATAGCTTTTTGTAATCGATTAGAAATACTTTCGGCCTGGGCTACAACCTGCCGTTGAGCGTACTGAGCGTCGTTAAAGGCATTATAAGCCTTTGGAGTAAAGTAACCCTCAGAACTAAACACCTGCTGCATAAAGCGCTTAACGCCTGAGCTGTTCTGTTGCAACACCTGAGCAACACCTTCAGGAGTCTCATTGAACTCTACGGGGTCAGGAACTGCCCGATAGTCAACAGTCTCCCTAGCCTGCTGAAGATAATCAACAACAAGTTTAGATTTTTCTTCGGTAGTTAGTTTACTTAGGGTTTTGTTGTATGTTGCCTTAGCGGCCTTGGCAGCGGCTGCTGCGCCCCCAAGAATAGCTTCAAAGGCCCCTCCAAGCACCACACCTTCAGCAATGAGTTTAGCTCGCCGCTCAAGAGTGCCATCGTCTTTCTTGACTGCAAAGAAGTCTACTAGGTCTTTGGTGATTCCTTCGGCCTGAGCAAGCCCTGCTTCATCAAGAACATTAGCAAGGTTATCTTCACCGTTATACAGAATTTGATCAACAGCAACACCAGAGGCAACACCCTGTACAAGGCGAGGTAGGGCTTTGACAAGCTTGGTGGACATAGAAGCCGCACCGCCAACAAGGTACGGTGCAGCACTGAACACCATGCCCCCTACGGTCTCAGGGCTTTTTATCTTTGCATCTGAAGTGATAATTTCTTCTACAGGGACTTCTGAGACTCCCTGGCTAACGTCACGAGCAATCGTCTCGGTCATGCGGCCTTTGTAGGCTTCCCCAACGCTAGTATCCATACCGGCGGCCTCGCGGGCCATCTGGATCAGCTCCATAGGTAAGTTAGCAATAGACGCGCCCGTGCGAGTAATAACACGAGCGTAGTCTTTGGCGAAGGTTTCTTCAGTTGCTGCGGGGACTTCTGGCCGAGTGTCTTCAAAGGCCTTGGGGATTTCATCCTCTAAAAGCCGTTTGCCTCGGTACTTTGCTATAACCTCGTCATCAGTAATATCTTCGGGTACGTCAGTAATAACGTGCCCGTCGGGCATGGTTACATTCCTCAATGCCATAGCTTAAGTACCTTTAAATTTGAGAAAAGGAGGTAGCGCCCGTCACTGCTTTTTCAGATCGTTCCATCAAACTATTTATCAAAGCGGCAACGCCCCGGATAGCTTCGTCCTTTTCTTCAGGAGTTCCTTGTTTCATGATGGCAAGAAACGCTTGAATATCTACAGCATCGTTAAGCAACAGTTCTTGGAAGTTGATGACCTGTTCTTGGCGGAAAGCATCGCGTAGATTATTCTTTTCAACAGTTAAGCCGTTATAAATTTCTGCAAGCTTTCGATATTCGGCAATAGAACGAGGCTGCTCAGGATTAATAGGTTCTTTCTGTCCAGTTACTTTTGGGTCTCGGGCTTGTCGAACAAACTCAGCAAAGGCTGGAGTAGTTAATTCATCACGAGCATTAGTCCCGTAGTTAAACGTAGACATAAGAGACTTAACGGCAGCCGATTCGGTTTCTTCATTGTTCTGAAGCTCAGTGGCTAGTACAGGTTTTTTCTGTTCTGTTTTAACTTCGCCAGTATTGCGGTCAGTGCGCTGAACGGTCTCGCGCTTATAGATGTTGTCACCTAGCTCAACGTATTCAACTTTAGTAGACTCTAGGAACCGCTCTTCTTCAGCAGGCTCAGGGACTACAAGGTTTGCAAAATCATAGGAGCCTTGAAGGTCTTTAGTGCGCTTGTATTCTTCCATAAAGACGTTTAGCTTTTCGGCATTCTGAGCCATGCGCCCATTAGTAATGGCATTCAACGCATCTTCTTCAACATCCTGGGCACTGCGTCCCGTGAAGAAACGGCCAACGCTACGGGTAGCCGCATCAAGAAGATTAGTTGCCCGTGCATCCTTAGCGTTAAGGGCGAGCATGTTGTCAAAGTCTTCTTGAGACCCCAGGTTACTAGCGGCTCCAAGAGCTTTCTCATAGGCTGCGGCTTGTTGCTCAGCCATCTTACGGACTTCGGCGGTTACCATTTCATCATAGGCCCCTGCAGGCCCAACACGATCAAAGGGAACAACTTCCTTTGCACGAGCCTCAAACTGAGGGCGCATGCGGTCAGCAAAGAAATCAGTCGAGGACATGCCTGAGTTTTCGATTTCTTTCTGAAGGCCATAAATGCTTGCTTGGTTGCTTAGGGCAGACTTGTATTGTGCCTTGGCTGCAAAGACATCTTCGTTATTAAGAAAGTTACTCATGTTGTTTGCAAGAACTTGATTACCTACTTTGTAACCAATCGTAACTCCAAGACCAGTCAGCGCTGCTTGTAGTTGTTCTTTTTCACGACGCTTGCGGTCTTTTTCTTGGCGGCTTCGCACCCCAGCAAGAATAGATTCACCAAACTGTTCAATAGCCATTATTCTTGTTCCTCTTCTTCAGCAGGAGGCGCTAACAGACTACCGGGGATAGGAACCTCTCCAGTCTCTTCTTGTTGTTTAATTTCGTTAAGAAGACTTTGAGGAGGCTCAATGTCCGTGATAGCCTCTTCCATCTTTTTGGTTAACACGCCTTTGGGAACAACACCAGTCTCACGCATCTTACGCATGCGCTCAACCTTCTCTTTTTCGAAAGTCACCCCAAGGACTTCTTCTTCTTCAAGATCGTCTTCGTCTTCGCCACGATAGATAACGGGGTCAATACCTGCTCGTTCTGCCAAGGCTAATAACATATAGGCTACCGGCTCTGCCAACATAAGCATCAAATCAGGATTCCACTTACCTTCAGTGAAGCCCGTGAAGATCAAGGTCTGAGCAATATCCATGATAGGCATGTCATCAAGCAACAAACGCATCAAGGGGATATAGTTTTCTTCTTGAATAAGATTATTGAAAATATATTCAGAAGCCTCATGAATGGAAGTATATTGAGGCGGTCGCTCATAGGGCGCAGGATTATTAGGATCAGAGGTTAGACTTTGACCCGGAATAGGCCGCCCAGTGTTCGTGATGACATTTAGATAATCTTGATTCATGTTTTATGCCATTCCATACATAGGGGTTTGGAAGCCATAGGCTTGCATGTTACGAGCGTAGGTTGCGTCATTGTAAATACGAGCATTAAAACCGAAGGGGTTTTCAGCAATAGATACTTGGTTTTGATCTAAGTAGCTAACAGGATCAAAGGCCGGTTGAGCATATTCTTGACCAATACTGGCAAAACCAATGTCAGGTACTGCAGACTGACGTACATCGTAGGTGACCTCAGGAGGCCCCTGAATGGCCGCCAGGGCTGCGTCACGGGGAAGGGTCGCTAGGCTTGCAACGCCCGTCTTAACAAATTGCTCAGGGGCGCCTACAATAGCCTCCTTGGTCCTAGAAACAATACTGGAGCCTGCCCGAGAAAGAAGACTGGGTTGAGTAGTTACCGCTGCCTGGGTAGTTGCTGCATCAACAACAGGCGCAGAAACCTCTTGAGCAGCCCTAAAGCCTTCAACAGCATCGCCCAGAGTTCCTTCAGGAACCGCAACTTTCATTGGGTCTTTATAAGGCTGCATTGTTTCTGGAAGGTCTTCAAGCATTGAATCGCTAAAGGTACTACCCGTATCAGTACCGGCTAAAGCTGTTTCTGCAGACCGAGTAGTAGAGAAAATATTTTCAGCAGTCAGCGTATCCATCTTAAACAAATCACCACCCTTTGCGGCAACATCATGGATAGCGGTTGAAGCAGTTTCCCAGATATCTCCAAAGTTCTGCATATTAGAAATATCCCAGCCCATCTTGCCAACAACATCGGTCAGACCAAGTTTATTAAGGGTAGTTCCTGCAACTTGTCCTACAACCTTAAAGACACCTTCGGTAATGCTTCTAAACATGCTTCCCGTTTTAGTGCCAATGTTAACTGCTGCGTTGATAACCTGTCCTGCACCACGAACAACAGCACCACCGATACCACCAAGGGTGCTTCCCATCAACGAGCCAGCTAAGTTTCCAAACATTGATCCCATCATTGAGCCAATGCCAGGGAGCAATAAACCTAAACCGATTTGGCCTACAATCCCCAACTTACCCATGAACTTTCCGACTTTGCCAACGGCTTTTTTAATGCCGCTTCCAATTTTTTTAAAAGCTTTTTTAACGCCTTTAAATACTTTCTTGAAGAATCCCATTATTAGCTCCCGAGCAAATTTGAAATGGTGTTAATCAAGGTAGAGATATTAGTGCTGCTTTCATTAGAAGCGCTTGTCTCGTTACCAATAGCCGTGGCATACAGTTGAGTCTTCCGAGTTTCTTCGTTCTCATAAGACTGTCGGATGTAGGCGGCTTCGTCCCTCAATTGCTGCCAAAGGTTTTGCTGTTCCATCATGGTCATGTTAAACAAATTCATGACGTTTTGTTGGTTAGCAGCATTGATGGCTGCAGTATTGATAGTGTTGGCTTGACGCCGCCACGCAACATCGGCCTGCTCAATAGCTTGACGATTAGCCGTATTAAACTGCTCTCGTTGTTGTTCAAGCTGAGTATTAAACTGATTAGTTTGGTTAATCATTTGAGAATTAGCCAACGAAACTTGCGTAGCGTTCTGAGCGTTCTGAGCAGCAATGCGGTTTTGTTCAGCGGCGTTAAACTGACTCATAGCATTCATTTGAGCAGTATTAAACTGCTGAGTCTGTGATGCAAGACTTGCCATGAACTGATCTGCTTGCTGTTGATTAGCAGCATTGAACTGACGCGCTGCATTCTCAGCGGCCTGATTAGACAACAAGGTTTGTTGGGCCTGTTGCTGATTCAACACACGAGCCTGCTGATCGTTCTGAAGGTTTGCCATGTCCATTTGCAGGAAGGCTTGGGCGTTCTGGGCTGCAAGGCGCGTATTGGCATCAAGGTTTGCAAGGTCCATAGAAGCCATAGCCGTTGCATTCTGCATAATGGCCTGTTGATTGGCGTCAAAGGACTTCACCGTCATGGTTTGCATGAACTGGCTGTTAGCTAGAGCTGCCTGCTGGTTTGCATCAAATTGTTTCATGTCCAGATTAGCATCAATCTGAGCATTAAACATTGCA
>Ga0075475_10001698_pt1 | contig 10983 bp, 12 predicted proteins | sample DEB08_DNA_10_FD_76342 | JGI IMG/M metagenome (GOLD analysis project Ga0075475, IMG submission 76342) | Aqueous microbial communities from the Delaware River and Bay under freshwater to marine salinity gradient to study organic matter... | ecosystem: Environmental > Aquatic > Marine > Coastal ... | reverse complement strand
CCCCGTCGTTGCAGGCGTCATTGGCCGACACAAGTTCACCTACGACCTCTGGGGCGACACCGTCAACCTGGCAAGCCGCATGGAATCACATGGGGAACCCTCTCGTATTCACGTCTCCCAGGCGACGCGAGAAATCCTCGGCAATCGCTTTCGTTTCACTGATCGTGGCGAAGTGCCGGTCAAGGGGAAGGGATTGGTGCGAACCTCATTTCTTTTGGGGCGGGCTGCCGCTTCAGAACTGGAGATCGGACGTCGATGATGGAGACAAAGCAGCCTCCCTCCCCACGCTCACCAGTCGGTGAAGCTTTGACCTGGGCTTCGCGGATCATGTCGGTGGGCATGGCGATGTTTTTGCCGGCAGTTCTCGGTGGCTGGCTGGATGACCGCATGGGAACAGAAGTCCTCGGGGCAGTTGGGCTCGTGTTCGGCTTCCTTGTGGGCCTCACATGGCTGGTTCGCATGACGGTTGGACAGCAACGATGACCGCATCCTCCTCGCTCCGGCTGACAGCCACCGGCTGCCTCGCCATTCTCCTGGTCCAGGCAGTCTTGGCCTGGTATGTGATCGCTCGCGGCGATGGCAGCCAGCAGCAGCTGATGGCCGTGGTGTTCGCCGCCACGATCACAGGCACCGGCAGCCTTGCCGGCTGGCTGGTGGCCCGCTGGAGCCGTGGCAAATCGGCTGGAATCGCAGCCGCAGGAGGCCTGGCCGCGACTGGACTTCGTCTGCTGCTTCCGCTGCTCGCACTCGCCTGGCTGACAGCGGCAAAGCCCCCTCTCGAAAAGGCCGGGGCCGGTGGCTTGCTCGTTGTCTTCTACCTAAGCATGCTTGTGCTGGCTATTGTTCTGCACATCCTTGAGGGACAACGAGAGCGTTCACGCGGCGGCAGCGGAGAAGTGATTTGACGCATTCGTCCCTGTACCCGACACTCTCGGCTCGTTCTCAGAGAACCATTAGGGAATCAAAACCGTTCCGCTGAAATGTGGAACGCTCTTCGACGCCTTTCCGTTCGCACTCCCCCTGCGCCGACAGTTTTCCATGGCAGACCACAATCCGATCTACCACCTCAAAGATGCCTACTACTTTGAGGTCCCCAAACTGGTTTGGAAACGGAACTGGAACACGCTTGAAGAGGTTCCTGAATGGCTCCGGCAGCCGTACGAGAAGTCTGGCGAGCCGATGCCGAGCGTTGACGAGTTCAACGAGGCCATGAGCGGCAAGGTGCTGATCCCGCAGCCCTTTGCGACCCACGAGAGTCTCTACACCGTCCGCGGCTTTGGCATTTCGAAGTACATGATCCTCGAGGTCGTCCTCGCGGTGATTCTCTATTTCCTCTTCACCAAGCTGGCCCGGCAGCTGGAAACAGGCCGACCCGCGAAGGGTCGGATGGCAAACCTGTTCGAGGCCTTCATTCTGTTCATTCGTGATCAGATCGCCCGCCCTGCGATCGATGCTCATGATGACCATGGGCACGATGACCACGGGCAGGCCGACCATGGGCATGATGACCACGGGCACAACAGTCACGCACACCATGGTGGTGGGGCCGTGGTGGCAGCCCACGAAGGCGATCGATTCGTGCCGCTGCTGCTGACCCTGTTTTTCTTCGTGCTCGGCTGCAATCTGCTGGGAATGGTGCCGTGGGCAGGCTCACCGACCGCGTCATTCTCTGTGACGTTGGCCCTCGCTGGCGTGACCTTTGCCACGGTGGTGGTAGCTGGCATGAAGCAGTTTGGGCCGCTGGGCTTCTTCGCGAACCAGGTTCCCAGCATGGACCTGCCACTGCCGTTGGCAATTCTGCTCAAGCCGATGATTTTCGCGATTGAGATGCTTGGCCTGTTCATCAAGCATCTGATTCTCGCCGTGCGGCTTCTGGCCAACATGGTGGCTGGGCACTTGGTGTTGCTCGGCATCATGGGGCTGATCTCAGCGGCAGCTGTTGGCCCGTCCGCAGGGCTGTGGGCCACGGTGACCGGTATTAGCGTTGTCAGCAGCACGCTGTTTAGTGTGCTGGAGCTGTTTGTGGCCTTCCTGCAGGCCTACATTTTCACCTTTTTGTCGGCGTTGTTCATCGGGGCGAGCGTGCATCAGCACTGATTCTGCCCCCCCCCTACAAACCATTGGCATTTTGCGTAGAACAAGAGTTCACGCGACCAGTTTCGAACTGTTTCAGTTTCTGACGCGGAGGGCCACCAGGCATCCGTTTCGTTTCCCTTTCCTGACCAAGGAGCATGTGCCCGTCATGATGCGTTCCCTCTATTCCGTCCGCAGCCTCAGCGTTTTGGCTGCTGTGGTCGTTACCGTCTTTGTCGCCGATGTTGCCAGCGCCCAGGAAACCGGATCGGCTTCGGCTCTGATCGACCTGACGCCAGCCTTCGGTGTCGGTCTGACCGTGATCGGTGCTGCGTTGGGCATCAGCCGCCTCGCAGCGTCGGCCTACGAGAGCATGTCGCGTCAGCCAGAGGTCGCCGGTAGCGTCCAGACCGCGATGATCATCGCCGCTGCCCTTATCGAAGGTTTCACCTTCTACGCGTTGTTTATCTGCTCAAGCCAGGGCTAGGACGCCTCCTCGTTGACGGACCGGGTCCGTGACGGGTTAGGGCACGAGTACGCAGCAGCGTTCCTGGAACACGCGGTTCTGGAACACTGCATCGCCAGCAACACTTTTTGTGTTGCATTCCGGATGCGGGACGGGGTCCACACGGGCATTCCGTCCCGCACCGGCTGGCAGTTGTTGACATCTTTACCTCTCACGGCGATCTCTCCACGGGAGCCTACTTCGATGCTTTCAGGCCTCTTTCTTCCGCGGCTCTTCTTGAGTGGCGGATCCGACGCACGTTTCGAATCATGGAAGACGCTGAGTGTGTTGACCGTTGCCGCTCTGGCTTCGTGTATGTGGCTTATCGCCACCACGCCGGTATTGGCAGCGGATGAGGAGCACCCTGAAGCAACGGAAGCATCTGCCGCAGCAGACGCTCACGGTGACTCGGATCATGGCGATGCTCACCACGACGACGCCCACCATGACGATGGGCACGGCGATGACCACGCTCATGGCCACCACCTCGAAATCGGCCACAGCGCACTCGATGGCGATGAGCTTCGCGCATTTGAAAGCCCGGCCTACTTCCAGGGCGATCTCGCGATCTGGTCTTTTGCTGTCTTCGTGCTGCTGCTGATGCTGCTCACGAAGTTCGCCTGGAAGCCGATCATGGAAGGGCTCGACAAGCGAGAGCAGAGCATCGCTGACACGATCGCCGCAACGCAGCGGGCCAATGACGAAGCACGGCAGATGCTCGCGTCCTACGAGAAGCGTCTTGCTGAAGCGGCTGATGAGGTGCGGGGCATGCTTGAGGAAGCACGCCGTGACGCCGATGCCACGAAGCAGACTATCATCACGGAAGCCCGCAAAGCGGCGGAGGAAGAGCAGAAGCGAGCCAAGCACGAGATTGCATTGGCGACCGACGAGGCACTCTCTTCGATTGCAGAACGTGCCGGCGAGCTCGCAGTAAGCGTGGCTGGCAAGTTTCTCAAGGAGAAGCTCTCTGGCGACGATCAACAACGGCTGATCCGCGACTCTGCCGCAGCGATTCATTCCACGCCGAGTGTGAACTGATCTGCCTGCGAGAGCAGCCCATCGTTTCTCGACCGACTATTTCTCCATTGCAACTCCAAAGCCATGGCCGACACAGCATCCAACAGTGATCCCGCAGCGAATGGTCTCAACCCCGCTGCGGAGAAGGTTGCCCGCGTCTACGCTCAGGCGATTCTCGAGGCAGCCGACCGAAAGGGCTGTCGCGATGAGGTTCTCGAGGAACTGCAGGCACTCGCCACCGAAGTGCTGCCCAAGGTGCCAAACGCGCGGTTTGTCTTTGACTCTCCGCGGGTGCCCTTGGATGAGAAGGATGCCATGATCGACCGCATTGCCGCCGGCCGCATGCAGCCGACGACAAGCCATGCCTTGCATGTGCTGGCTCGGCACGGCCGACTCGGCATTGTTGCGGAAGTCGCTGACGCCGCCCGGCGTCTTGCCAACGAGCTCGCCGGCCGTCACGAAGCCGTCCTCACGACGGCAGTCGCGCTCTCTGAGGATGATCAGCAGCAGGTAATCGCTGACGTTGAGCGAAAGCTGGGAGTGCCCTTGGCTGCAACCTTCGCCGTTGACCCTGCACTGATCGGCGGCCTTGTCGTCCGCGTTGGCGACACCGTCTACGACCAATCAATTGCTTCCAGCCTGGCGTCTCTGGGTGGAAAGCTGCACAGGAGGACCATCAATGAAATTCAACACGGACGAGATCGCCTCACTTCTGCGTGAGGAGATCGATCGCTTCGAATCAGGTATCGACGTCCGCGAGGTCGGCCGCGTCTTGGAAGTGGGCGACGGTATCGCTCGCGTCTGGGGACTCTCCGGTGTGATGGCCGGTGAGATGGTCGAGTTCCCTGGTGGGATCACCGGGCTGGCCTTCAACCTCGAAGAGAACTCTGTCGGCGTGATCATCCTCGGCGACTACCTGAAGGTCACCGAAGGCGACGAAGTCCGCAGCACCGGTCGACTGCTTTCGGTGCCCGTCGGCGATGCTGTGGTCGGCCGTGTGCTCGACCCGCTCGGCAACCCGCTCGACGGTAAGGGTCCGATCGTGACGGACCAGCGTCGTCCCGTGGAAACACTCGCTCCGGGTGTCGCTGATCGCCAGCCAGTTCGCGAGCCGCTCCAGACTGGCATCAAGGCGATTGACGCGATGACGCCGATTGGCCGAGGCCAGCGAGAGCTGATCATCGGTGACCGAAAGACTGGTAAGACCGCGATCGGCATCGACGCGATCATCAACCAGAAAAACAGCGGTGTGAAGTGCTTCTATGTGGCTGTTGGCCAGAAGGACTCGTCGGTCGCTGTGGCCATCGACGTGCTGCGGAAGTACGGCGCGATGGACTACACCACGGTGATCGTCGCTGGTGCCAGCACGGCTGCTCCGCTGCAGTACATCGCTCCCTATTCGGGCACGGCGATGGCTGAACACTTTATGTACAACGGCCAGCACGCCCTGATTGTTTATGACGACCTTTCCAAGCAGGCCACTGCCTACCGTGAGCTGTCGCTGCTGATGCGTCGTCCACCAGGACGCGAAGCCTTCCCGGGCGACGTGTTCTACGCCCATAGCCGTCTGCTTGAGCGTTCGGCGAAGCTCTCGGACGCTCATGGCGGTGGCTCCCTCACGAGCTTGCCGATCATTGAGACGCTTGAGGGTGAGGTCTCGGCCTACATTCCCACCAACGTGATCTCGATTACCGACGGCCAGATCTACCTGCAGCCCGACCTGTTCTTTGCTGGCCAGCGACCAGCCATGAACGTCGGCATCTCGGTATCACGCGTGGGTGGTGCAGCCCAGACGAAGGCGATGAAGAAGGTGGCTGGTGGTCTGCGACTCGACCTCGCGTCCTTCCGCGAACTGGAAGCTTTCGCGCAGCTCGGCACGGACCTCGACGCAGCCACGCAAGCCCGCCTCGACCGCGGCTACCGCATGGTGGAACTGCTCAAGCAGGGTCAGTATTCACCGATGGACGTCGTCGACCAGGTGATGAGCATCTACGCCGGCACCCGTGGTCATCTCGACAAGGTGCCACGCGAAGAGGTTGCTGACTGGGAGAAGGGCTTCCTGACCTTTGTGAGCGACCAGGTGCCGGAGCTGCGTAATCGGCTCGTTGAGACCGGAGCACTCGACGACGAGACCGAACGGCAGCTTGAGGCAGCCATCGCTGAGTTCAACCGTCAGCGTGCAGCGGGCAGTCGTGAACCGGCGGCTGTGGGTGGCTAAGGGCTTCACGAGGCAAGAGGAGAAGCCGAATGGCACAGGCGCGAGCACTCGATCGACGACGAAAGTCCGTGCGGAACATCCGTAAGATCACCCGCACGATGGAGTTGATCGCAACGGCACGGTTCAAGAAGGCGATGGACCGCTCCGTCGCCGCACGCGACTACACCAAGCATCTCGCCAAGATTCTTGAGAACATCGCGTCGGTCGGGGCGGACGTGGCTCATCCGTTGCTTGAGATCCGCCCCACTACGCGGACGGCGGTTCTCGTGTTGACGGGGAATCGTGGTCTGTGTGGTGGCTACAACGGCAATGTCGTGCGACAGTCGCTTGCCCTGCTCGGGCAGTGGCGAAGCGAGCAGGTCGCGACCCACGTGTCGGTGTCGGGCAAGCGGGGTATTTCTGCCCTGAAGTTCCGCGACATCAGCATCGACGAGTCGTACACGATCTTCGAAGACAAGCCGGAGTTCGCCCAGGTCGCTCCGATTGGTCAGGCATATCTCGCGGCCTACGCCGCAGGGGAGATTGACCGGCTCGATGTGGCCTACACCCGGTTTGATGGGATTGCTCGCCAAGAAGCGGTGACCGAGATGCTGCTGCCTCTCGCCCCACCGCAGGCAGCGGGCGAGACAGCCGCCAAACTCGCTTCAGACGAGTACGACTTCTATCCGTCGGCAGGAAGCATCCTGCAAGAGCTGCTTCCGGCAAGCTTCATGGCTCGCCTGTTCAAGTGCTTCCTCGACGCAGCCGTGAGTGAGCAGGTGGCACGCATGGTGGCCATGAAGGCGGCCACGGAAAATGCGGGTGGCCTGATCAAGAGCCTTTCCCGCCAATACAACCGGGCCCGACAGTCCCAGATCACCGGAGAGATCATGGAGATCCTCGGTGGTGTCGAGGCTCTGAAGCAGTAACACGTCGCGAACACAACACGTCACCAACACAACGCATTCATCGGATAACCAGCAGGAGCTCGAGACAAACATGGCAACCGCAACCCGTACCGGTCGTATCACCCAGGTCATCGGATCGACGTTCGATGTCGAGTTTCCTGAGAATGCGCTGCCGTTGATCTACAACGCGGTGAAGATCGATTCCGACAACAAGGGCGTTGAGCTTCACCTCACCGGTGAGGTCCAGCAGCATCTCGGTGGTGGAAAAGTTCGCTGTGTCGCCCTCGGCAGCACGGACGGCCTCGTCCGCGGTCAGGAAGTTGTTGACACCGGTGAGCCTGTGTCGGTTCCTGTTGGCAAAGAGACTCTCGGCCGCGTGTTCAACCTGCTCGGCGACCCGATCGACGAGCGGGGGCCCGTGGAGACGCAGGAGCGGTGGCCGATCCACCGCGATCCTCCGCCGGTCTCTGAGCTCTCGACCAACACCGAACTGTTCGAGACAGGCATCAAGGTGGTCGACCTCCTGACGCCGTTCGTGCGAGGCGGTAAGGCTGGTCTGTTCGGTGGTGCCGGTCTTGGCAAGACGGTCATCCTGACCGAGCTGATTGCTCGAATCGCGTCCGCCCACGGTGGCTACTCGGTGTTTGCGGGCGTCGGCGAGCGGACTCGTGAGGGAACCGACCTCTGGCTGGAAATGCAGGAGGCCAAGATCGGCGATACCGGCCGGAGCGTGATCGAGCAGACCTGCATGGTGTTCGGCCAGATGAACGAACCACCGGGAGCTCGTCTGCGTGTTGCCCTTTCCGCCCTGACAATGGCCGAGTTCTTCCGTGATACCACCGGGGCTGACACGCTGCTGTTCGTCGACAACATCTTCCGCTTCTCCCAGGCGGGGAGTGAGGTGAGTGCGCTTCTCGGCCGTATGCCGAGTGCCGTGGGCTATCAGCCAACACTCGCCACCGAGATGGGTGCTCTGCAGGAACGCATCACGTCGACGTCGAAGGGTGCCATCACGTCGGTGCAGGCGGTTTATGTGCCGGCAGACGACCCGACCGACCCAGCCCCAGCAACCGCTTTCGGTAACCTGGACGCCTTCCTCTACCTCGAGCGATCGATTTCGGAGAAGGGTATTTACCCAGCCGTGGATCCGCTGGCCTCCTCAAGCCGTATTCTCGACCCGCAGTACGTCGGTGAGCGGCATTACGCGATCGCACGTCGCGTGCAGCGAACCCTACAGCGGTATCGCGAACTGCAGGACATCATCGCCATCCTTGGCGTCGATGAGCTGTCTGAGGAAGACAAGCTGGTTGTGCACCGTGCTCGCCGCATGGAGCGATTTCTCTCCCAGCCGTTCCTTGTGGCCGAAGTCTTCACTGGGAAGCCTGGTGAGATCACCAGCCTTGAAGACACGATCCGCTCCTTCGAGGAGATCGCCGACGGCAAGTGGGACCACCTCCCCGAGCAGGCGTTCATGTATGTCGGTCCCATCGAGCAGGCCGAAGAACAGGCCAAGAAGATGGCAGAGAAGGCCAAGTCCTAAGCAATCAGCGGCCGTTGATGTGGCCGCCCTGAGGAGACATCGTGAGCGAACAGAAGCAGACATCCCGCGGTGGCCGTGGCATCCAGTGTGTCGTGGTCACGCCAGAAACAACGGTGTTTGACACCACCGCGAGTTTCGTGAGCCTCCCGCTTGATGACGGTCAGCGGGGCGTTGGCCTCGGTCATGCTCCATTCATTGGCCGCCTCGGTGTCGGCGAGGTTCGGGTTGCCGCCCGGCAGTCGGGAGGACAGACGTCACGATTTTTTGTTGAGGGTGGCTTCGTTGAGGTAGCCCACGACACTGTGACCGTGATCACCCAGCGGGCTGTCGCTGCCGATTCGATCGATGCACAGGAAGCTCGACGCGAACTTGAGCGGGTGCAGTCGGCCAAGGCAGTCGGCCCGCAGGCGATCGAAGAGCGTCTCAAGGCGAGCGAAGCGGCCCGGTCCATGGTGCGGGTAGCTGGCCGCAGCCGCTAGACCTGCAGCTGCTAGATCTGGTAGTCCGCTTCGGTCTCTGGATTGGGAGCTTCGCCCTTCATCCTCAGTTTCGGCTTCTCAAGGACCACGGTCGTGCCTGGCTCGACACTCCTCGTGATCCACACGCTCGAGCCGATCACAGAGTCGTGGCCGATTCGTGTGCCACCCCCGAGTATCGTGGCGTTGGCGTAGATCACCACCCGATCCTCGATCGTCGGATGCCGTTTGGCCCCACGCACGAGTTCTCCCTGAGCATCGGTGGGAAAGGACAGCGCGCCGAGCGTAACACCCTGATAGATCTTCACATGGCTGCCGATCTCGCAGGTCTCCCCAATCACCACACCGGTGCCATGGTCGATGAAGAAGTGATCGCCGATGGTCGCCCCGGGATGAATGTCGATCCCAGTCCGTGAATGGGCCCACTCGGCCATCATGCGGGGGATCAGCGGGATCTTGAGCCGGTAGAGCAGATGGGCAAGGCGATGGATCGTCACCGCTTCGAGCCCTGGATAGCAGAAGATCACCTCATCGAGCGTCCGCACGGCGGGATCGCCGTCGTAGGCGGCCTGAACATCCCCAGCAAGCAGCCGACGGACATCTGGAAGCTTCTCGAGAAACTCCACCGCCTTCGCCTGGCCGAGTGCCTCAAAGTCGATTTCACCGCCATGAATCTCATCGGCAGTGCCGTCACTGGCGTCAGCACGCGTCTGACCGCAGGCATAGCCGTGGCGGAGGGCCCGTCCAATCTGCATGGTGAGCTTGTCATGCAGCCCATCGATCAGGTCACCCACGTGGTAGGTGACGTTGCCGAGGTGCAGGTTTTCCCGGCGACGGTAGCCGGGATAGAGGATCTCTTTGAGGTCCTCGCAGGCCGAAATCACCGCATCGCAGTTTGGCAGCGGACAGTGCCCCAGATGATGAATCGTGGGCGTCTCGTCGTAGGTCGCGACGATCCGGCGGGTTAGTTCCGGCAGCTGCTCTTTGATACGGACATCAGCCGACATGCTTCACTCACTCGCTCGAAGGCGGTTCCCCACGGGTGGCAGCACCACCGCGACATTCGGGAAAATCGGCGCGGAGAAACAGCGAGATTGAGCTCCGCATGCCGCCGCGCGGCCTACGCCGCCGAGGTAATGCAGGCAGACCCGGCGAAACCGTGAAGCCTGGCAGGCCCTACGGCCGACCGGCATACCGATCAAGAAACGCCTCAATCACGCGCAGCCCTGCCTGCTGGCTCTTTTCAGGATGAAACTGCGTCGCGAGGAGACGGCCGCGGGAAACAGCCGCACAGAACTCACCACCGTAGTCAGCCGTGCCGCAGATGTCAGCCGCTTCTGCAGGTCGGGCGTGATAGGCATGCACGAAGTAGTAGTAGCTGCCCAGCGCAGTCGGCACCGGACTGTCTCCATGCCAACGGACCTGATTCCAGCCCATGTGAGGCACTTTTAGGGACGGGTCGATCTCAAACCGAACCACATCTCCCTTGAACGCCGCGAGCCCCGTGTGGTCTCCCCCCTCACGTCCCGTTTCAAACAGCAGCTGCAGCCCCATGCAGATGCCTAGGAATGGCTTGTCTGTCGCGAGATGTCGCTGCAGAGGCTCCACGAGACCACGCCCTCGCAGTTCTCGCATCGCATCGCCAAACGCTCCAACGCCGGGCAGCACGAGCACAGAGGCCTCCGCAACGACATTGGGGTCCGACGTGATGGTGGCCTCAGCCCCAAGCCGTTCGCAGGCCTTCTGCACACTGCGAAGGTTCCCGCTGCCGTAGTCGACGATCGTGACGCTCTTCATACGCGGAGTCTACGCTCACGATGGCCTGCCGCAACCGGTGCGGGCCTCTCAGCGAGGGGCGAGCTCGGGATACACCACCAGTTCGATCCGCCGATTCCGCTCCCGTCCCGCGGCCGTGGCATTGCTCACGACAGGATGGTTTGCACCGTGGGCCACCAGAAAGAGCTGATTTTCATCCAACGGGGTGCGTGCGGTGAGAAACTGGAGAACGGCCTCAGCCCGAGCCGCGGAGAGTGCGTGCGGGGAGAGCCCCTCATCACCCTGGAGTGGTGAGGCGTCGAGGTGCCCTTCAATGCCCACGTAGTGTCCTGGATAGACCCGTTCCAGCTCACCGGCGACGAATGAGAGCACTGCGGGAGCTCCGGGCACAAGCGTGGCAGCACCAGAATCAAACAGACGGTCTGCCGGGATCTCGACTCGCACCACGCTCCCATCAAATCGCACAGGCAGGTCATCGAGTTTCAGCTGCG
>Ga0075475_10001693_pt1 | contig 11006 bp, 16 predicted proteins | sample DEB08_DNA_10_FD_76342 | JGI IMG/M metagenome (GOLD analysis project Ga0075475, IMG submission 76342) | Aqueous microbial communities from the Delaware River and Bay under freshwater to marine salinity gradient to study organic matter... | ecosystem: Environmental > Aquatic > Marine > Coastal ... | reverse complement strand
GAACCGTCTGCGCCAGCAGGACCCTGGGGACCAGTCGCTCCAGTAGCTCCGCTATCACCCTGAGGACCAATTGGGCCTGGGTCACCTTGTAAGCCTTGCGGGCCTGTTGGACCTGTAACGCCAGTCGGGCCGCCAGGATCACCCTGAGGACCAGTTGGGCCGGTTGCGCCAACAACACCGCCGGCTAACGCAGCAACAGTTGTTTTCTTTGTTGTAAACGGCGTGCCGCTCGTGTCTACGATTGGCACTAAATCCGCGGCGGCCGGTATGTCTTTTGACGGTAATTCAGAGATACGTTTGTCAGCCATGAATCACCGTTTATTAATAATTGTCTAAGTCGTCCGCCTCGTTGTAATGCCGTCGCGGTTTATTCTTTTTACCAGAATTTTTTACGCCTTCCAAAGAATCAGCGGCGCGCGTAAGCCATTTCGCTAGTTTACGCGCGTCACTAGACGTTAATAACGGCGCCTGTTCTCCAAAAACGTCAAACACAATGCCAGACATAGAACTTGAATTTGCTGACCACTCACCCGCTTGCACGTTTAGAGTCGGGTTTTCTGCGTCAGCGCCTAATAAGTTTACAAACTCTATTGTTTGCGGGTTATTTACAGTTAACGAGGCCACTATTGCTCCACTGAGTCATCGAGAATAACGGGTGTGTTTTCGCCACACCAGTAATGGAAAAAAGTACTCATAAAGAAGTCTTCCGCGTCGGCATCAGAAAATCCGTCTGCTAACAGCTTTTCAAACATCTTAGCGCGGCTGTATATAGCAACAGGCTCATTCGGGCCGGCAGTGCCAATACCGATTAACGCGTCATCCATGTTTTCAAATAAACACGCAGACGGGTTTAAATCAGATAAAAAGGCTTTTACATTTTGAGGCGTCACAAGTACTCTCCTTGATCCACGTCTTCTAAAAACATAACCGCTGTATCTCTAGCGCGCCGATAACCTTCTCGCACACCGCGCTGAAACTCTTTCGAACCTGGGCTTGCGGGTCGGTCAACCATATCCGCAATAACAGACAAACCAGCTATCATTTTATTACGAATTTGCCTGTATTCAAAAGAATTTCGCACTGTATCTGCAGCTACTATAGATTCAACATGAAGACCAGAACTGACAGGCGGTTTAAAACCCATTTTTTGAAGCATATTGACACAATTTGCCAATAATACGCGCTCTTCAATTGCTTGCCTATTATCAGGCACGTACTTGTCTGCCAATTCGAGTACGGCGTAACAGATACGACGAAAAGCGGCGTTGACTGCCCGCTCTGAAGGGCTAACAAGTAATTGCCGTTCTATTTTTTGCACCTCTTTGCGCGATACAAATACGGCGTAATCCCGTTCTTCTTTTAAGGTCTCAGTGGTTGATGGCGCTAACGATACGCTGGACATATCAAAAGACTCCGTTTCTTAAGAAAAAAATCCAAACTCCTGCAACTTTTGAATAACAGTTTCATACACATCTTCAGCCGTCTTTTCTCTGGCCTGCTCTGCGTTTAAAACTTTTGTACTGCTTGCAAACTCGTCTGCCCGAGCTAAATGCAGATAGGCGTCTCGCATTTTTTTACGAGAAGACAAAGAACGCCGCTCGTAGCGATCTTGCGGCAAACCCATTCTAGTTTTCGCGCTGTCTGGCGATATATCTAAAAGAAAACATATGTCTGGCAATTGGCAGCCAGATTGCTCAAAAACTAATTTGATAAAATCGCCAGGAATTCTGTTTAAAACGCCTTGATAGACTAACGTAGAAAACAACCAACGATCACATATGATTACCGTCTTGGCGTGTATTTTTTCATTTATGTATGTCGAGAGCTCAGCCCGCGCAGCAGAAAAAAGAAGCATCTGCGCAACACCGGATATGGGAACATCCGTATCGAGCAATAGCGTGCGAATAGCTTGACCAATTTTAGTCGTACCGGGATCTGCAACTAGTTCTGCCGATACATTGTTTTTTATTAAACGTTGCAGCAATAGTTTTGCTTGCGTAGTTTTTCCAGCACCATCAATACCTTCAAAACAAACAAACACGACACCCCCTCTAGCCAGTAATACTTATTGAGTCGTCTTTAACAGCACCTGCGCCACGGACACTACCGCCAGCCGCGCCCGTCACGCCAACTGAAGAAAAGAACTGCGACTGATCAACTGTCGACACGGCCGTAAACAAAACGCTTTCTTTTCCGTCGCAGAATCGAATAGACATGCCGTCAGGATTTTGGGCTAAACCAATAATGCCACTTTTTGCCAGCCACGACTCAGCAAACTCACAGAAGCTTTCAATAGCCTTCGCGCGTGTCGGCGATTGTTTATGCTCAGCCAAATAAGCCGCGCGAATTTCTTCAATCAATGAGTTTTGATTTAGCATTTTACTTCTCCGTTTTATTAGACTTTGTTTTTCTTTTCGAAGACGGTTTAGATTTCGCGGCTTTTTTTAGCTGCGCAGTGTTTTGACATTCTCTCAATTTTTTTGTTGTCTGCAAGTTCAATTTCTGAAGTTTTGCCGCTTGCTTGCATTCTTTAATTTCTTTACCTATATCGCCTATTATGTTGCGGGCGGCGTGGACATAGACGCGCAAAACATAATATTTATTAGCCGCGTGAACCGCCATCAAATCGCCATCTAATTGCGAAATGATTTTCTTTACCGCGGTTACTTGCGGTCGTCCGTGTTTTTTCAGAAATTGCTGCGCGGAAAAAGCCGTGCAGATAATGTCAGCGACTGCCACAAGTTGAGCGCTTACAGAACTCTGACTCAAACGACCACGAAACTCAATATCTCTTTTAGTCTCGATTAAACGAAAATCACGACTCAACGCCGCTACGATGGCCGCAACTTGTACATTAGTCGACTCCGCTATGTTCTCAAAGGCACAGGCGCTTACGTTTAAAGCTTCATGCAGAAGGCCGCAGTGCACAATCGCCGCAATAATCTCTTTTGGGTTTTCAGGTAATCTCTCTGCGCGCAAATCACCATAGAACTTGTGGGCCATCTTTTCTGCTTGCGTCGCGACGGCTCGGCAGTGCGTGTATAGGTCTTCGCCGACGCGTGTCTTTTTGCCGGCATAACAAAGCTTGGCAAAATCAGCCGTTGTTTTTATTGAAAGCTCGTCTGTTTTTTTCATATTTAACTCCGCGGGGTTTATTTGAAAAACAAATTCCACCCCAAGTCAAAAGAGCGGCGACGAGCTTCCAGATTATGCGCAGCTCTTACATTCAATTTGTCTAACAATTCCGGCTCTGCGATGAGCGCCTGTAAAACTGCTGCAAAATTGTTGTAATCTGGATTTGCATGTGGTACGCCATTCTCGTCGTAATCGATTTCTGTTTTTACTAGTACGCCGTTTATATCTGAATAAATAAATTCGTTCTGCGGGGGCGTCGCAAATGATACCACCGGCGTACCTAAATTTAAAGACGTCAAACCAATAAAACCGTAGTTATCGCACTCGGCGGGAAACACGGTCAAATCAGCTTCAGTAAATAAAAGCGGCCGCGACCGAAATGCGGTGCCGCGCAAAAGCTGTACGCGGCCATTTGTCGCGTTATTTAAACGTTTAAAAAACTTACCGACACTGGGCGAAAACTTACTAGAAGTTACGCTTACTATTAGCTCGACTTGCGGCATGAGCAATACGAGACGCTCTAACTGCAAAAGAAGAGAAAGCTGCGAGCAGCGCGCATTTCGATCAAACCAAGGTAAAAACAACTTTATATTTTGAGGATCGACCTGTCTCTTCTTCTTAACGATTGGTGTGCCCGCGTCAAAAGGAATAAACAATACGTTTTTAAACTTGTATACGTCTCGAAATAGATCGCGACTAGCTTTTGATAACGCGACAACCGTATCTGCCCGGCGAATAGCGCGGCGGAACGGTTGCTGCAGGTCCTGCCACATAGGCGCTAAAACAGTCTGCGCGCCTTGTTTGCGGGCCCACATAATCTGCTCAGCTGGTGGTACATGCGTCCAAACAATTGCTGCTTTGCCCGCGGCCCAGTCCGTAAAACGCGTGGCCGCTTTATGCGTCACAGAAGAATCATAACCCGTTTTAAAAGAAACGGGCGCTACAGACGAATAAATAGAAAAATCGCAACCTCTTTCTTTTAAAAAGGATGCAATCCGTAACGTCAGATAAGCCTCGTCACAATGCGAGTAACGAGTGTAAATTCCAACACTCATTGTTTACATAATCGGCGGGCTGGCCTGCTGGCCGAATTGTTGTTCCATCAACATCGCGCCGCCTTGAGACCGCGCTTGCTGCCGTATATCATCAATAATACTTGTGACAAGCGCGTGCATTGTCTGGTCTGATCGTTTGAGTTTTATCAGCTCAGAGTCCTTTACAGACTCGGGTAGTGAGAGAAGCTGGTGCGCGATAAGCTGCGCCTGCTGTTGTAAGTCTTCCGGCGTACGAGGAATGCTCTGAGAGTTTTGCCGCTGCATAATAAACTGGTCAACCGCTGTTGGTTGGCCGGGCCCAGGCATAGCGCCCGGCATCGCCTGTGCTGGCGCTGGCGCGCCCTGTTGCGGCGGCGGCATACCAGTGGCGCTCGCGCCTGGTTGCCCCATGCCGGCCATCATATCGCCGCTTTGCGCCAAATCTTCCATTTGTTGCGACTGTTCCATCTCTTCTTGCAAACGAGATTGCTCATCTGCGTAAATTCGCTCTTCGTCGAGCATGCGCTTTGTTTCTTCTTCGTAGTCAATGCCAACGCTCTTCAGGCCTGTCGTCTTGCTAATCATCTGGCCCTGCATCAATTGCAGCTTGGCCATCTGGCGGTTCAGGTCGTCGGCGTGCGTGACGCGCGTGAGCTTGACGTTTACAGGCTCCCAAGAAAGAACGCTGGAAACCGTGTCCGCAAGATCATTTAGAAAGCGGTTTAGATTATGCGGCAAATGACTCCAGTTAGCCTCAAATAAACGAAGCGCAGCTGGAGCTGCCTGTAATGACAAAGTACCGTTGAATAGCTCAACCGGCATGCCAATGCACTTTAATAATGTCTCTAACGACTGCTCTAATAAGTCGCGCGGCGCCAGTTGCGACGCGTCACCGCCAAGTGCCTGATAATTCACAGGAAACGGAAGCACATTCCAGCGCGCAGGGTCTGTTCGGCGCGCTCGCAGCATCGCTTGAACCCGCGCGCTAAAGTTAGACAGGTTGATTGTGTGTACTGGATCCGCCGACTGCGAATCACCGCCTCTCGGCGCGGGGGTAATCACACGAAAAGGAATAACGTAATCTAGCGCGATGGCTTCGTTATAACGGTGCAAAATTTGAGTATACCAAGCTTGACGAAAGTTAGTCAGGATTCGAGATATCCCCCAGCCGCGATTCCTCATGCCGGCGAGCGCGTCTTCTCGCAAATGATAAATCACGCCGTTGTCAAACATTAAGTTCTGTTCATTTTTTATCGCTTGAATAACTTCCCAGCTCGCGCGCTCTAAGTGATGCAAGTGGCCGGCTTTAATAAGCGCGCGGTAGTCTTGAGGTATTTTCCAAACGTAAGAACAGGCGTCCGTATAGGGGTCCCAAATGATATCAATCTCGTGCGGACTCCAACGCTTTACGCGCATGTTTTGCGCATCTGTACTGCGCCGGTCAATGTGGGACCAAACTCCAGTCGTATGACATTTTGGGCACGTCGCGTGAAACTCAAAGCTTTGCCACTTAAAAGCACACTGTGGCGAGTTGTAAACCTTGTCGAGCGGCATTTCTAAACCGCAATTTTTACAAGACAAATATCGCCGAAACGGAACTAACAAACTCGTAAAAGAGTTGCCGTACGTCATGTAGTCCATGGCGACAGTATGCAGCGCGTTTTTTATGCTGAGCGTGTCTTCGAGAAATACCCGAAATTTTTCTTTTTCTTCGCGTCCTGTTTTATTATCACCGGTATCGTATACTTCGATGTCGGTAATAAAATACGAAACCACGCGATCAATTGCTTGTCGATATGGGCCGTTTGCATTCATTATGTATTCTGTCCAGCGTAAAGCTGTTTGAATACTTTCAGGCATAGAAAGACTGGCGATGTCACAAAACGGATCTGGGAATCGCTCGTCGGCTTGCACACCCTTTCCAAGAGAGTTGTAGCCTAAATTAGATGCCGGCGCTAAAGACACGGATCACGCTCCTTTGAGAATATTTTCAGCCGCAACTGCTGCAGATTTTTTAAAGTCTGCATCTAACGCCGCAATTTTTTCGCAAGCTTTACCGCACTCGGCGCTCTTTTTTTCTTGCGCATCGGACGGCGGAGTATAAGCCGGATTAATATCGCCACGTTTTTCCATACTACGCGCCCGCCGAAATAAATGACTTCTCGACCAGTAGAATACAGTACTCTCTCTCATCATAAACATACTGAAAACCGGTCGTGTGTACAAGGTATAAACGCGGTTCGTCGTTAATTTGTAACGCCCAAGGCCGCTGATACGGGTCATTTGCCGGAGGAAACCAACGCGCGGCGTTTTGTTCAAAACGCAGGTCATAAATTAAAACCATAAACCCAGCGTGCTCTAACTCGTCGTCGTCCACGGGGGAAATAGACAACAAAACATCGTGAAAAAACGCCGGGACAGTTCCGATGCCTTCTTTCTCGAAATAAACGAGTTTTTGAGGCGGCCCAACTTTTACACGAGAAGCACCAGAATTTCCGCCAGACACGGGGATAGGATTACCGCCTTTTTTTAAGCCAAAAGCAGCCATTGGACTATAACTTCTGTCTATCTTTTCGAGGGGTAGCGCTGCTGTCGTCTCCGCTACAAGCTGATCTACAATTTCTTGTTCATCTGCGGGCAAAACAGCCGCTTTAACTTCTTCTTTGGGCGGCGGTTCGGGCGACTCTTCCATAGTAGCTGCATTCTCGTCTTGTAAAAACGACGCTAATAACTCAAAAGAACGGGCCGCGCGCTCACGAATAGCGCCGATGTCGTTACCTGGGAATTCTTTTTTTGCCTGCTCTTGTGCTGCTCTCGCCGCATCTGAAGAAAGATTAGCTACAGATAGCGCGCCTAATTTATTGCCGTGTTGATCGACTACGTTTATAGTTGTCGCGGCCATATCATGCGGGTCGTAGTTTTCAGGCGTACCGCCCGGAGTCGCCCGGCCTACCACGACGCCGCGTAAACCATACGGACCTGTGCGCATCTTATCGGCCATAGACGCGCCGTTATCTAACTTTACAGCTGACGGATCTTTGTAAGCAGGCATAAAAGCTCCAATAGCTAAAAAAAGGGGCACACTATATAGTGTGCCCCTCAAAACTGTTAGGTTTTAGATTTGAACAGACACTATACAAAAGCTCTCGTGGAACTTGGAAGTATAGTCTGCCCAGCGGGATGCCGCTACCACATGCGGAAGAAAAAGCGCCAGGATTTGGCACGACTTCCGCCACAACTTTTCCTGCTACTAAATGCGCTACTACTAAACCAGTTTTGTTAGAAAACGACGGCACAACACGCGCTGGGCTGCCGTTTTCACAAAGCCAATCTAAAACTGCCGCTGTGGGCGGTGTTATTGTGTAACGCATTTTAACCGCCTATCCTAGTGAGAGGATACGATTTCTGTCTTTCGCAGGAAACTGCCGGAATGGTCTTCCGGTAAATCAAAAGCCGTCTCTACGGGAAACAGCTGCACGCGCGCAAGTCTCGACAGATACAAATTGTCTGTCGGATCTTGGGCGGCTTGCATCAGATCGCTGTATGTCGCCTCATATTTGGCGAATCGCGGCAACCGACTCCGGATCGCGGTTACCACCTGATCTGGCACCGTGTTTAGTGCGAGCGAATAATTAATTTTCGCTTTCACCCACGGATGCTGAAGAAGCAGCGCTTCTGCCGCTTCGCTCCAACTGAGACCTAACTGCGGCAGCTCTGATTGAAGCATTTTTACCGCGTCGTCAAGGTCGGCGTGCGGCATCCCCATCGGGAACTCGACGCCCAAGCGGGCGAGGATTTTATTAGCCGGATTTGGCAACGACACTTCGAGGTCCTCACCGACCAGCCCAAACGCCGGGTTTTCCACTTCAAGCCCAAGGCAGTTCGTGTAATCTTCGGCAACAATGTCGCCTTTAACGCGAATCGGCTGCGGAAGTACAACCGGCGTCAGTTCCTCCGCCATGTTAAATGAAACCCGCCGACCATAAGCGTTAAGCGCAAAAAGCAGCTCAATGCAACGGCGGGATAAGGCGAGGTTGTTCGCCGGCACTTCCCCCGCCACGCCGCCAAAGGGCGTCATCTTCGCGGCGGCGTCATAATGAAACACGGGGCTCCATTGCATCCGACCCTTTTTGGGACGGGAAATAGCGCCCGAGAAAATTAGGCCGCCGTTTTCCTGCACCTCAAGGGTTAAGAACACTGGTCTGCGGCCGATATGCGCCTCCTTGACAGGATTTGAAAAATCTTGGCCGCGGCCGGCAACGAACAAACCAGCCACAACACCACCGAGATAGTGCGCGTGATGCTCAAGGAAGCTGTGCACTTTTCTCTCGTGCGTAGCTATTGCGTGACGCACCGGCTGTGCGATTTTACGTCGCCGCTGCGGCCGCTTGAAGCTCTTCTGTTGCGTTTTCGTCTTTGTTGTGGTCATGCTCATGATTTCCCTCTATGTTTTTTGTACGAACAATCTGACTGCGCTGGACGCTGTCAGAAAAATACCGATCTTCTCTATCTCTTTCCCACTCTTCACTTGTTACAGTGATCGGGGGTCGTTCATAAAACCGGAGCAGAATTTTGTTTTCTGCTATTTTTTTCTGGCGCTTGACTGGCCATCCATTAAAAGTTACGACTCGCATATTTAACCTCCAGACCTGTAACAAAAACAGGTGCACTAGATATGCCGCGTTATTTAAAAAAATTTAGGCGTCTGGATCTGGCAGCGCGCTATCAAAAATACCTAGCGCGTCTTCATCGTCATCAGAGAAAAACTCGTCATTTGCTACACTTGCGCGGCGAGGCTGCTCTATCGCCGGGGGTGGCTCTAAATGAATTGGATCTACGCCAAGATAACCAGTATCGTCTGGCTCTACTTCGGCCTCTGCGTCGAACAGCGGTATATTGCCAGCCTCTAGCATTAAGTAGCGCAGTGGCGGTTTAGATATCAAAACGCGCTCGCCACGAAAACAAGACACGGATACGTCCTTGTTAATTAGCTCTTTTAAACGTGTCGCCAATTCTTCTGCCGATAGAAACGCTTCCGTTAGAAAAGAACCATCTGCCTGCAAAATAACAGCGAACCACTCAGGTGTTGCGGCTTCATTATTTTCAGAAGACATTTATTCCCCCGCAGCCCAAGGATTAAAACCAGTAAAATTTGTAAGTATGTTTCGATCTTGCATAACTTTTAAAGCAGCCGCGGAAGAATCTAACGGCACCGTGCGGGCAGTAGGAGGATCCCCGGCCGTAGCGTCAAGTATAGAAACGAACATATTAGACACAACAGCAAATATTTTTACATCTAAACGATTCGCGCCAAGAGCACATGTCGGATCAGCTATTGACAACTCGTAAGAAAAACTGCTGGCAAAAAACCCACGAGACAAATCAGAAAAAGCGATTCCGTTTAAAAAAGAAAAACATTCTTCTGCTCTGGCGGCAGTGATCCCATAAAGCCGCTTATCCCAATTTACTGTTTCATTTGTTCCAGGCAATTTACCGCTGCCAAGCTTTTGAAAAAATAGCTCGTGCGTGGAGGCTTTTAAATCTATACAAAAAGGCGCTTCATCTTGCGTTTCTGCTGGAAAACGCGCTGCAAATTCCATTACAGGGTCGCGGTCAAACCCGCCGTGAGTGATTAACAACGCTGGCGTAAAAAGAAGGACGTCGCCGTTAAAGTTGCGAAGAACATCCGCTACAGCTCTTGGCGCAACAGAATCCGCGTTCGTGACGTCGTCCACCTTTTGAAAAATTTTGTACGCCACAGGTTATCACTCCGCTGCTGTAACCTGCTGCATAAGCAATAACAAAACAAACGCGGCATCTACAACATTATCAATTCCAGCAGCTTTGTACTTCTCTGCGTCAAATGCAGAGCCTAAAACTTTATTGGCCGCGTTAATCATATCTTCTTTATTTGCGCGACCACTGCCAGTAGCAAACTTTTTGATTGTCGCGATTGCAAAGCCATTTGAAACTACGCCCTTTTCTTCCGCCCAAGAAGCTGCCGTCACTTTCATGCCACCCAAAACTTCCGCGGCTGTCGACACGCGAGCCAGTATCATTGGGATCCCGAATTTTTTATTACCGAAAAACTCTTTTGGCGGCGAATACTTTACGTCTTCATAACCTAAAGCATCTGGCGCAGCAGCATTAAGAAACGCGCGCAAACGAACGTAACGAGCCGCCCCAGACTCTAAGCCCTGCGGCGATAAATCCCACTGAAATAGATGTAAATTTTCTTTCAAGAGCCGGCTGCCTGGCGTATGGTCATAAACAGCCACGCCGCAGTTGCTGCCTAAATCTAACCCAAGATACCGAACGGCATTCTTTTTTACCGGACCCAGTTTTTTCTTAAAACTTTCAGGGTCCTTATGCATACGATATTTAGGCATCGGCGTTCCTTGGTTTAAACAAATTTAAAAACCCAGAAAACCAACCTCTTTTTACAGCCGGCTGCCTGCGCATATCAAGAAGCTCCCCCTCTAGTTTTGAGACAGTTTTCAGCGCGTCTTTTAATTTCACAGCAAGCGTATTAACTTGGGCGGCCAACACATCGTTCGCCAGTTTTAAAGATTCTGATTGAAGCTTGTCTAACTCTTCTGCGTCATAATTAGCGTCAGTAACATTTACTACAAATTTGCGAACGGCAGAAGAAAAGCGCGCCATGTCCGTTTGCGCTGGAGACGGCTCGCCCACAATTGAAACTTCTCTTACCGCAGAAAACCAAGCGCCGCAAAAAACATAGCCAATCATAGCCAAGAAATACTCACGCGCGACAGTACGGTGCGAAAAGAAATCATACCGCTGCAAAGCGGCTTCAAAACTAGTAACCGGATCGCC
>Ga0075475_10001692_pt1 | contig 11011 bp, 10 predicted proteins | sample DEB08_DNA_10_FD_76342 | JGI IMG/M metagenome (GOLD analysis project Ga0075475, IMG submission 76342) | Aqueous microbial communities from the Delaware River and Bay under freshwater to marine salinity gradient to study organic matter... | ecosystem: Environmental > Aquatic > Marine > Coastal ... | reverse complement strand
TAATAAATGGCAGATTTTAGCTCTAACATTACCGTCGTCTTAGGTAGTGACACAGAAGTTATCGGTTCGGCGGCACCAACCGATAATGTAACAGTCGGTGCCGTCAAAGAGTCAGGTCAAACCGGTCTCTACATCAACACAGATAAGGCTTATACAGCTTGGTTTAAGAGCAGTGACGGCACTTGGACTTCTGTAAAGGCTTTCTCTTCTGGCAACTTCCCAACTTCTTTCACATTCGCTTGGGGAAGCTACACAGCATTCTTCATGCAAACTTCTGAAGATAGCCACGTTGCTTATCTTTACCCAAGAACTGGTCCACTTTATATCGATGGTGACCTTTCTGACGACACAAACTCACCAGACTCTATTGTCTCTGGCGGCTCTCAAGTTTATACTGTCCTCGGATCTCTTTCTGGCGGTGCAGTTGGTGTTCTTGAAAACGCTGACTCTTCGCTTCAAACAAGATTGTCTACAGAAGAAGCAACTCGCGGCACAGCCGATACTTCTTTGACAGCAAGGGTTTCTACAGAAGAAGCAACACGCGGTACAGCAGTTTCTTCTCTTACAACAAGAATCTCCACAGAAGAAGTCAATCGCGCAACAGCGGACTCTTCCTTGGCAGACGTTGATACTGGTCTCTCTAATTCTATCAACTCTCTTTCTACAAGAATCGGAACAGAAGAGACAGCTTCTTCCTCTCTTTCAACAAGAGTTTCCGCAGAAGAAGCAACACGCGCAAACGCAGATTCTTCCCTTACAACACGAGTTTCTACAGAAGAAGTCGGTAGATCTACAGCAGTCTCCTCTTTGGCTGACGTTGACACTGGTCTTTCCAATTCTGTTAGTTCTCTTTCTACAAGAATTGGAGCAGAAGAAGGTTCTTCCTCCTCTCTCACAACAAGAATTTCTTCCGAAGAAGTCACCCGCGCAAATGCAGATTCTTCCTTGGCAACAAGAATCGGAGCAGAAGAGACAGCTTCTTCTTCTCTCGCAACAAGAATCTCCACAGAAGAAGCGACACGCTCCACAGCAGACGCTTCCTTGACAACAAGATTGGCATCCGAAGAAACAACTCGTTCCGCAGCGGATTCTACTCTTACAGCAGCAGCGGGATCCTTGACAACAAGAGTCGCAGCAGAAGAAACCGCTCGCGCCTCTGTTGATGCACTTATCTCCGCAGCAGTCTCCACCGAGAAGGTTCGCGTTGATGCAATCCTCGCTTCTGCTGACGCAGATAAGGACACATTCGTTGAAGTTGTTTCCTTGATTAACGCAGTTGATACCGACGGCGATAACGCAGTTGCTTCTGTTGTTTCCAACCTCAATGCGGAAATCTCTGCTACAAACGCAGATATTAGTTCCCTTGATACAGCACTTTCTGGCGAAGCATCTTCCAGATCTACTGCTGATTCTTCCTTGGCAACTTCTATCTCCGGTGAAGCATCCTCTCGTGCTTCTGATGTCTCTTCTATCGAAACAGTCATCTCCGCACTTCAGTCCGATGTTGACCAAAATGAAGCAGATTCCGATTCCGCAGTCTCTTCCGAGCAAGGCTCTCGTATCGCTGGTGACTCTTCCTTGACAACCAGAGTCTCCACCGAAGAATCCGCCCGCGCAACTGCCGACTCTTCTTTGGCGACAGCATTCGCATCTGCTGATACTTCCTTGACAACAAGAGTTTCTACCGAAGAAGCTGCTCGCGGAACTGCTGACTCCTCTTTGGCGACAGCGTTTGCTTCTGCCGATACTTCCTTGGCTACTTCCTTGGCAACAAGCTTGACAACCACAGCGGTCACAATCTCAGGCTCTTCTGACATTCCATTTGCGATTTACAACGCTGGCGACACATCTCCATTGTTCATGGTTGACTCGTCTAGTTCTTGGGATGGTGCCCCTCGCGTTACCATTAGACAAGCAAATGACCACGGACAGGAAGATACTGCTTTTCCAGCAACGGCCAACACTGATGCCGCTGTTCGCGGTGTATTCCACGTTGAAAGGGAAATGAGTGAGGACGATTATGATTCTTCCACAGAAGAAAACATGCCTCTCATCTCAGCATTCGCAATCGGTGATGGCACCTCGGGCGGCTCGTCAGCAACTGGTGGTGATGCAATCGTTCGCTTGGTTTCTTGGGGCGGCGATTCAAAAATCCAATTGTATGCTTCTGCTGATACTTATGACGCAACTGCTATCGGAGGAAAGCGCCCACTTTCCGGACAGACACTTGGTGCGATTGAGATGGGTGGTTATGCGACAAACCAGGGACCACTCCCAGCAGCATGGATGCGTGTTGTTGCAGCCGAAACTTGGTCATACACCAATACAAACGGAACAATCTTCCAGTTTAGAAGTACTCGCGAAGGTTCAGGCAACGGATATTCCCAAGGCGGCATTGATCACATCGTTCAAATGAGCCACAATAGAGGATTCAATGCTATTGCTCCTCCTGTTGCTTATGCTGATACAAGCTCTATGCTCGTACTCAATGCTAATCAGACAAATGATGGCTGGGCATCTTACATGTTCGCCGCTGATCATAGTAATGGCAGAATGATTATGTATGTCAAAGAACCAGATACAACCATTCAAACAATCAGCTTGCCATACTCAATTGGCGATGATGTTCAGACACTCAATAGTGAGTTGTCAACACTTAGCGGTTCTGTTTCGACAAATGCTTCTAACATTTCTGCGAACAGCACGACAATCGCTTCCAATGAGAGCATCATCGAACAAATCCGTGATGCAGTCAATGCCGCAACCGATGGTAATGACTTGTTGAACAGACTTAAGACACAAGTCTCTTGGCCAACCTAAGATAAACGGCTAAGATAATAGCAGCCTCCCCTGGACACCTCCAGGGGGGGTTTCTTGTTTGTGAGACTATTTATTACAGTTTGGAGGTTGGGTATGTCAAACCGTACAAGAATCGGCGGAGAGCAAATTAAAGACGGATCCGTCACAGAAGATGATATTGGAACAGGTGCTGTTAAGGTTGATGAACTTAGTTCAGAAGTAATAAGCGAGCAAGTAGAAATAACAGAAGTTGATGCTACTAATGATAGGTTGCTTATCTTGGATAATACTGATGGTTCATTAAAGAAAGTTGCTCCTGAGAATATTTCATCAGGTGGCTCCTCCTTGACAACAACGGCAGTCACAATTTCTGGCTCTTCTGATATCCCATTCGCTATCTACAATGCTGGTGATGCTTCTCCAATGTTCATGGTTGATTTATCTAGTTCTTGGGATGGTGCGCCTCGTGTTACTATTAGACAAGCAAATGATCATAATCGTGATGATACTGCATTCCCAAGTCCGCTTACAAATTTTGATATAGGTCGCCGAGGAGTGCTTCATGTTGAAAGAGAAATGAGTGAGGGCGATTATGATACTATTACAGAAGAATATATGCCTCTCATCTCGGCACATGCAATAGGAGACGGAACTCAGGGCGGCACCAATGCTGATGGCGCAGATGCTCTTGTACGTTTGATTTCTTGGGGCGGAACATCAATTCTTCAAATGTATGCATCAGTTGACTCTTACGATGCCACTTCCGTAGGCGGCAAACGCCCATTTTCTGGGCAAAACCTTGGTCAATTTGAATTTGGAGGATATGCAAACAATCAAGGACCAAGAACAGCAGCCAAAATTACTGTTGAAGCAACTGAAACTTGGAGTTACACCAGTAGAAACGGAACAAGATATGTATTTGAGGCATGTCGCACAAATTCAGGTGTTTCATCAAATTATGGATATGGACAAATTGGGCGTTTTAGTCATAACGAAGGATGGAATGCAATTGCTCCTCCACTTAGTGTTGCAGAAACTGGATCTATGGTTGCTGGCACAGCTATTAATGGTGATAATTTCGCTTCTTACATGTTCGCCAGCGACCACGCAAATAACAGAATGGTAATGGTGGTTAACGATGAGTCTGGGTCTATCCAAGAAATGAACTTACCTTACACAATAGGAGAAGATTTGTCTTCATTAAGCAGTTCTGTTTCGGACCATGAGTCTAGATTGTCTGCGGAAGAGCAAGTTAGTAATGCTCTTGTGCAAGCGGCTGCTTCTTCTGGTAATAGTGAGCAATTCCTTACGACCTTAAAGCAGCTTCTTGGTCTTCCATAAGACAGCGACCAACCATCGCTTGGGGGTTTTCCTTTGGTAAGACTATTTATTGCCAAGGAGGTCTATAAAATGACTGAACACATTAGAAAGGCAACAGAAAAGGCAACCGCAGTAACAATGGCTGCTGTCGATAGAACACTTGAAAAGGTTATCTCTCGCAAGCTTACAGTTTGGATTGTCGCAACACTTCTTATGTTTAATGCGAACATTGAGTCCGAGCATTGGCTATACCTCAGTGCTCTTTACATCGGTGGTCAATCTGTTATTGATGCTATCGTCAAACTTAAGAACGGATAATGATTAATATTGATTTTGCCAGCTTAGCAAAAACAATTGGCACATTCCTTACCAAAAACTGGCAAGGGGTGTGCCTCGTTATTGCTTTAGCTTTCATTCTTTTGACGAGAAACGATTATGCTTCTCTCAAAAAGAGTATGGATGCGATGTCTGAAAGCTATGAAGAGCAAATCCAGAAACTCCAAGAAATTCACGAAGAAGAGTTGAGAAGAAAAGAAGAAGCAATCTTGAACTATCAAAAAGAAATCGAAGATTTAAACAAGAAATACACTGAAGCCAGCGAAGAGTTGGAGAAAAGCAAAGAAGAAAAGAAAGAAGAGTTCAAAAATGACTTCAAGAACGAGCCAAAAAAGATTATTAATGAACTTGAACAAAGATTTGGAATAAAATATGTTGACTAATCTATTAAAGTGTGCTATATTCCTTATGTTGTCGGTGACTTCTTTTGCTGACGATGGCAAATTTACTTTTGTTGAGAGAGGAAACATCTGCCCGTTCGATGGAATGCTTTTAAACGAAGATGCTGTTGCTGAAATCTTGGCAAACGACGAGTTTTTGAAGCAGAAATGCGAACTTGACAAAAAGTTTGAACTCAATAAGCAAGAAACAGAGTTTAAGTTGAAAATCGAACAACTCCAGATTACATTCGATGCTCAAAAAGAAAGAGACAAAGCCATTATTGAGGCAAAGACAAAAGAAATCGAGAAACTAAACGATATTATTAAGAAAAAGCCAGGAAGAAACGCTGTTGCTTGGGCAATCATTGGAGGATTCGCAGCAGGCACAGTAGGAACAATTAGTATAGTCTATGCAGTAAACCAGGTGAGTCAATGAAGAAAGATTTAAACGAAATTGCTAAATACGAAATCGCCATTTCAAAGAAATATGGCAAAGAAGCAATAAAGCACCCCAAAGCAGATTGGGATGATGAAAAAGAGAAAGAATACCAAAAACAAATCAAGGATTTATACCAAAAAGAGCTTCGCCAAGCAGAGCGAGATGAAAAGGTAGAAATTGATGGTGTTTTAGTATCAAAAAAACTAATTAATAAGGATAACAACAGGGTTTGTCCTACGTGTCACACATATTCGTTCAGTTTGCGTGATGATGTGTATATGACAAAGTTTGATTGTTGCTTTAAATGCTACATTCAGTGGGTTGAAGGTCGAGAAGAACGGTGGAAAACCGGATGGAGACCAGGAGATAAATAAATGGCTACAACACTAGAAATCATTCAAGGAATTTCACAAGCGGCAGCAAATGCTTACGATGGTGCTCACGATGAGCGCTTTGTCGACGGCGAACCAAAGAAGATTGGTTTGGCTAGAGAAGAAGGCTGCCCAATCATTGACTCAAGAGTCTCCGATGGCTTCGGTGTTAAGCTTATCGGCAACATGCTTCAGATCAACTACGAAGCAAACGTTCGCCTCAAGGATGTTTACGCAGGAAAGTTTGAAGAAGAATGCGAGCTAAAGCTTCAACAAATCGCAAACTTCCTCACAAAAGAATACAGAGCAATCACAGGCAGCGCCCTCACCCTCACACCAGAAGGTGAATGCACTTGTATCGTTCAGAACACAAGTCGTGTTAGAACATTCGTTATGGCTCACAGACTTTTCAAGGTTGCCCAGTTGACACAAGTCGACACACTTGGAGAAGCAGTTACTAATCCAATGGATGTTAAATTTCAGAAGTTCTTGAAAGAGGGCTCATTCGAATAAGAAGGAAGAATGTCTTATAAGCTATCCAAAAAAGAGATAGTAAAAGAAATCGTCAAATGCGGTAAAGACCCGGTTTACTTTACAAACAATTATGCGAGAATTTCGCATCCTATTAAGGGACTAATTCCCTTTAAGACCTATCCGTATCAAGCGGACTTGCTGCAAGATTTCAACGATTATCGATTTACAGTTATCCTAAAAGCTCGTCAGCTTGGTATTTCTACAATCGCCGCAGCCTATATTGTTTGGCTGATGCTTTTCTATCGAGATAAGAATATCTTGGTTATGGCTACAAAGTTCGCGACAGCAGCAAACTTGGTCAAGAAGGTTAAGGCTATTATGAAAAACCTTCCAGAATGGCTCGTATTAGCCGAGATATCAATTGACAACCGTGCCTCGTTTGAACTCTCAAACGGCTCTCAAATCAAGGCTGCGAGCACTTCAGGGGACGCTGGACGTTCTGAAGCCCTTTCCCTCCTGGTGCTTGACGAGGCTGCCCACATTGACAACCTTGAAGAGTTGTGGGCCGGTCTTTATCCTACAATTTCTACCGGTGGTCGTTGTATTGCTCTGAGCACACCAAACGGTGTTGGTAACTGGTTTCACAAAACTTATGTTGAAGCAGAGGAGTCAGCAAATGATTTCCATCCGGTAATCCTCCCGTGGAACATTCACCCAGAACGAGATCAAGAATGGTTCGAACGAGAAACCAGAAACATGTCTCGAAGGGAAATCGCCCAAGAGCTTGAATGCAACTTCAATACTTCCGGTGATAGTGTTATCCACCCAGAAGATATCACTTATCTTGAACAGCAAGTATCAGAACCAAAATATAGAACTGGATTTGATAGAAACCTTTGGATTTGGGAGCAATACAATAATGAGAACACTTACTTACTTGTTGCTGACGTGGCGCGAGGTGACGGTGCAGACTTTTCTGTTTTCCATGTTATAAAACTAGAAACCATGGAAGTGGTTGCCGAATATCAAGGTAAACCAAGCCTGGATTTATACGCTGACATTCTTAACTCAACTGGAAAAGAATATGGAAATTGTCTTCTTGTTGTTGAGAATGTGGGTATCGGTATTTCAGTTTTGGAGAAATTGACAGACCTTGGATATCCAAACATTTATTATTCCATCAAGTCAACTCACGAGTTTGTTGAAAGTCATCAAGGCGAAAATCATTCTGGTGCTGTCCCTGGGTTCACAACCTCGTCAAAGACAAGACCATTGATTGTCGCAAAACTAGAAGAATTCATCAGAAACAAACTAATTAAAATAAACTCTGTGCGTTTTACTAACGAACTGAGAACTTTCATTTGGAAAAACGGCAAGCCTCAATCAATGAGGGGCTATAACGATGACCTGATCATGGCTCTAGCCATCGGATGTTGGGTCAGAGATACGGCACTCACTGTAAATTCTAGGGAACAAGAATATAAGAAAGCTTGCTTGACATCTATGGTAAAAGTGAATACAAAGATTAATACTACGATACCCGGACAACAAGGGTATAAAAAAAGCGAAGCATTAGAAGATAAAATGTTTAAACAACAAGAGCAATACAAACAATACTCTTGGTTAATCAAAGGATAAATAATGGCAGACAATAAGAATAATCCAAATAATCCTCAGTCTGAGTTGTTTCGTCGTTTGACGAGACTTTTCTCCGGACCAATTACAAACTGGAGAACCCAAACAAACAGAAGAATCAAGAGAGTAGAACTGGATAAGTATGCTACTCAGTTTAGATCTGCTTCTGGGCAACAATTTAAGAAAGCTGCATACAGCCCGTTTGACGTTATGCAGAGCAAGATTATGTCTAATCAGAATAGATCTGAAAGATATATTGATTATGACCAAATGGAATATATGCCAGAGATTGCTTCTGCTCTTGATATTTATGCAGACGAAATGACAACCCATTCTTCCTTGAGCCCTATGCTTCGTATTGATTGTCCAAACGAAGAGATTAGGGCAGTCCTTCATTCGCTCTATATGAATGTTCTTAATGTTGAGCACAATCTTTTTGGTTGGTGTCGTTCGATGTGCAAGAACGGAGATTTCGTTCTTTATTTGGATATTGATGATAGAATCGGTGTTAAGTCTGTTATCCCTATTCCTCTCAGAGAAGTTGAAAGACTTGAAGGAGAAGATCCCACAAATCCAAATTATGTCCAGTATCAGTGGAACTCTGCTGGAATGACTTTTGAAAACTGGCAAATTGCACATTTTAGAATTCTCGGAAACGACAAGTATGCCCCATACGGATCCTCGGTTCTCGACCCTGCTCGTAGAATTTGGAGACAGTTAGTTCTTATGGAAGACGCAATGATGGCTTATCGTATCGTTCGTTCTTCTGAAAGGCGAGTCTTTTATATTGACGTTGGATCTATCGCGCCGCAGGACGTTGAGCAGTTTGTTCAAAAAACAATCACATCTATGAAGCGTAATCAAGTTGTTGATGCCAGCACAGGTCGCGTCGATCTTCGATATAACCCGCTAAATGTTGAAGAAGATTATTTCATTCCAGTTCGAGGCGGAGAATCTTCAAGAATCGATACGCTTGCTGGTGGTCAGTTTACTGGCGATATCGATGATGTTAAGTATCTCAGAGACAAGATGTTCTCGGCTTTGAAGATTCCGTCTGCTTATTTGTCGAGTGATTCCGAGGCACAAGAAGATAAAACAACTTTGGCTCAAAAAGACGTTCGTTTCGCAAGAACAATCCAAAGGCTTCAGAGATCAGTCATTGCGGAAATGGAAAAGATTGGTATTGTTCACCTTTATACTCTTGGATTTAGAGGTGATGATTTGGTCAGCTTCAAGCTTCGCCTTAATAATCCTTCGAAGATTGCCGAACTTCAAGATCTTGAAGAGTGGAAAACCAAGTTTGAAATCGCAGGTGGCGCAACAGAGAACTTCTTCTCTCGTCGTTGGATTTCTAAGAACATCTTTAATCTTTCAGAGGAAGAGTTTGTTCGAAATCAAAGAGAGATGTTCCATGATCGTAGGTTTGAGGCAGAGCTTGGCGCAGTAGCGGAAGCAGCAACTGCTGAATTCAATGAAGCTATCGGTACAGATCTTGGAGAAGAAGACCTTGGTGGAGCCGAGGGATTAGGTGATGAAGGCGCTGGAGACTTGGATCTTGGAGGGGAAGAAGCTGGCGGGGAAGGCGCTGGAGACTTGGATCTTGGAGGAGAAGAAGGTGGAGAAGAAGAAGGTCCACTTCTCGCCGCTCCCGCGAAGAGAGACGATAGGGATCGTAAAACAACCAAAAACTCTCAGGGTAAGCGAGCAAAAGGCAAAAAGTATGTTTCTACTACTAAGCGAGGCGGAGATGGTAGAAACGGCAGAATTCAGAATTACACAAACATTGCGATTCCAAAACCAAAAGATATTGTTTCAGGATATTCGGATATGAAACAACTATCTCGTGGAATTTACGAATCACAACAAACTACTTACGACAGCGATGAAAAGCTACTATTTGAAGTATCGACTGAAATTCGAGACTTGATTGCTGATCTAGAAAAATCGGAGACTGAAATAAATGAAAATGAAGCACAATAAAAAGCGTAATACTGCTTTTATCTTTGAAGCTTTGATTCGAGAGTTGACAAAAGCTGTTGTCGCTCAAGATAAGCCAAAGCAAAAGAAGATTGTTAAGATTATTAGAGAGAACTTTAAGGGAAGAACTCTTCTTGCAAAGGATCTTGAAGCATACAAGACTATTCTTGAGTCAAAAGATCTCGATAAGAAAACAGCAGAAAAGCTTATCTTTGAAGCAAGAATGATTAAGATGTCGATTAATCACAAAGTTCTTTTCGAAAAGCAAAGCGAAGTCATTGATCTCATTAACAAAGAAGTCTCACCAGAAGTTTTCAACAACTTCGTTCCGAACTATAAAGATCTAGCAACAGTCTTCCAGATTTTTCACCCAAGAACAAAGGCAAAGCAAAGAGTTCTTCTTGAAAATCAAGTCATTGAAAATATGCTCTCCGGTGAAGCAAGAGAAAGAGAATCAATTAAGCCAATCGACAACTTGACATACAAGACGTTTGTCAAGAAGTTTAATGAAAAGTATGGCGAATCTCTTCTCTCCGAGCAAAAAGAACTTCTCAAGCATTATATCGGATCTTTCTCTGATAACGGCATCGATCTCAAGGCTTTCTTGAGCGAAGAGATTGGTCGCTTGCGTGAAGTCGTTGAGAGTTCAACTCAGCTTGCAGAAGTCAAGCAAGATGAAGCAATCCTAGAGGGGACACAAAAGGTTCTTGATGTTATTGATGGGTTTAAACAAAGGGACATTGATAACAAGTTTATCCATGATGTCCTCAAGATCCAAAATCTTGCAAAGGAGATTGAAGAATAATGGCACTCATGACGGTCACTATCGGTCAGGAACAGAAAGATAGATTTGATATCGAACTTCAAGCTAGAAGATCACTTGACGGAAATATTATGATTTTCGATCACAAAGAGATTGATATTGTCGTGATGCCAAAGAAAAATAAGATTGTCACATTTGCTAAGAAAGAGCCATCCGACTCAGTTTATTCAGCGCAAGACCGATTTTTTGAGTTTATGAATACAAAGGGTCTCGTTCAATTCGGCACAGTTCGTGGTGGAAATATTTATGGCTCTATTGAGGGGCTAATTTGCGAATCTGATAATCCACAAAAGAATCGTTTTGATTATACTCTATATGGAATCTACCAATTTGTCCAACAAGAGGCTCCATACTATAACTATCTTGAGAGCTATGAAGAAATGCTTGATGATTATTATACGGATCCAACAAAGGAAGACTCTACAGAGCTTGGCGAAGTCCCACAAGCAACAGAGAA
>Ga0075475_10001689_pt1 | contig 11017 bp, 8 predicted proteins | sample DEB08_DNA_10_FD_76342 | JGI IMG/M metagenome (GOLD analysis project Ga0075475, IMG submission 76342) | Aqueous microbial communities from the Delaware River and Bay under freshwater to marine salinity gradient to study organic matter... | ecosystem: Environmental > Aquatic > Marine > Coastal ... | reverse complement strand
GATCAAGTCATGCGGCGACCATTTAGCATCTTGGCCGACCCTAACTCAGAGACAGATCAAATGGGCATGCAACGTCAGTTTGATTTTATTAGCTCTGTGAATTCAACCGTGGATAAGGCCCATAAGAGTATCAAAAAGATACGCAACATAAACGGACAGCTCAAAGAATTTAAATCCCGTTACGAAAACACGCCTTCGGTTGCCCAACTCGTCGAGGAGGCTAATAATTTGAGCAAACAACTCACTGAAATTGAAGAAGCGCTGTATCAAACCAAGAATCGCAGTGGCCAGGACCCCCTGAATTTTCCAATCAAGTTAACCAATAAGTTAGCGCATTTAAATGCTCTAGTGGGTATGGATGATTTTCCACCGACCCAGCAAGACATCGCCGTAAAAAATGAACTTAGCAAAGCCATTGAGGGTGAATTAAACAAATTAAATGGGCTTATTGATGACGAAATAAAAGCCTTTAATGTAGCCTTTCGTAATATGAGTTTGGACTATTTATTTGTCGAATAAAGCCCTGGACTTTATGCAAAACACTGATCCATAAACAGGAAATATGACCTATTACTATTTAAAAACCCTGCATCACCTCTTTGTCCTGATATGGCTTTTTGGGCTCATTTACACAGCCAGTATATTTATTTTGAGAGAAAAATTTGGTGGATCGAATAAAATCGAGAATTCTGATTTGACCCTAAAATTTTGGCGCTACGCGACATGGCCCAGTATGATTATCGGAATGATTACCGGGATGGCGATGCTTCATCTTAGACTATTTCACTTGGCAGACTTATGGATGCAAGTCAAACTTGTCGGCGTAATATTATTGGTGGCGTTTCATGTAAAATGTCACCTTCTCTTTATCCAAGCCGTCAAAACTAAAGAAGATTCAAAACACAGTAACGCAAATTCGTGGGGTCAGTTAGTCGCCATAGGGGCTACCTTAGGCGTTTTCTTTTTGTTTTTAATGGGGCTAAAGGATAGTTTTCAATGGGTTTCTGGCACTGTTATTGCAACATCAGTCACGGCTTTGATCGGCTTTTGGCTGTCCAAAAAAACCTAAAACTATAGCTATGTCTTTTTACAAATCCCTGCGATTTCGCATATTTTTTGCCATGCTTTTTGTCTTGGTCCTCACCTTTATTGGTTTGGCTATTCTCACGGTAATTCAGTACAAAGAAGAAGCTCAAGATTATCACAGTGAACGTCTATTGCGTAAAGAACAGAACATCAAACAAAATTTGAATTACGTTTTAAAAAACAGCCCTTATCCACAAGAAACTGAAGCGCTTCAAAATATTTTTCATAACAAAATTTTTGAAATCAAAGACATCCACAATTTAGATATTGATCTTTATAGCCCTGAAGGTCAATTAATTTTAAGCTCTCAAAATAAAGTTTCAGATACAAGCGCCCAAAAAACATTGAGTCAAGAGCTATTAAAGGAATTAAGTAAAAACGACAATCAGCATCTCGTCCAATCACTTGAACAGGGCAGCGAAAATTACCAAAGTTCATATTCTTACTTGAAGTCTGATACCTTTGAGACCATTGCTATAGTTCATCTGCCTTATATCGCAGATGACGGATTTATGGCCAAAGAGCTCAACGAAAATCTCATGCGCATGAGCTTGCTTTACGGGGTTATGCTACTTATTTCTATTGGGATTGCTTACGCCTTATCACAATATATAACCCGCAGTTTGCAAAGTATTAGTCAGCGTTTGACTTCAACTCAGTTATTGGGCCAAAATCAAAAAATTGAGGTAGCGTCCAATGTATCCAGTGAAATCATTCGATTAGTCGAAGCCTATAATAATATGATTGATGCGCTCGAAAAAAGTGCCGTTCAACTCGCTCAAGGAGAACGCGAGGCGGCGTGGCGCGAAATGGCAAAACAAGTTGCGCACGAAATTAAAAATCCACTCACGCCGATGAGGTTAAGTGTCCAAAGCTTTGAACGCAAATTTGACCCTCAAGACCCGGATATTGGCAATAAAATCTCTGAATTTAGCGCCACCCTGATTCAACAAATAGACACCATGAGCGATATTGCTTCGGCTTTTGCGACTTATGCAAAACTCCCTGAACAAAATATAGTTGCGGTTGAATTAACAGAAACGATTCGGCGGACTATTGAAGTTTTTGACACCCCATTCATAAAATTTTCTGGACCAGACCATGGGGTAACCTTAAGCTTTGATAAAAATCAACTCAATCGAATTGTGACCAATTTGATCAAAAATAGTCTTCAGTCTTTGCAACAAAATCATACCGTAAATCCAGAAATAAATATTAGCCTAGACGATAACGACAGCTGGGTTATTCTGCGCATCCAGGATAATGGCACTGGCATTTCAAAAGAGTTAAGGCGTCATGTCTTTGAACCTAAGTTTACTACAAAAACTAAAGGCATGGGGCTTGGACTCGCTATGGTTAAAACCATTGTGCTCTCTTACGGCGGAAGCATTGAAATTTTTGAACCCGAAGGAGGAGGTGTTGGTTTTGTTATGCAGTTTCCAAAAGCATGAATTATTTAATACCTTTAAACCTGAAGTCCTCATTCAAACCTTATGGCCGCAGAGCAAACCCTCATATTAAGAGAAGATCAATCTGGAACTTGTCTATTAACCATTAATCGTCCAGACAAACTCAATGCCCTTAATCGGGAAACCATCCTAGCATTAAATCATACCCTCACACAAGCCCTTTCCGATTCGGAAATCAAAGTAATCTTGATCACAGGACAGGGGGAAAAGGCATTTGTCGCAGGTGCTGATATCGCAGAATTTGCTCATTTTGATCCCGCCCAGGGAAAAGCTCTAGCAGCGGACGGCCAAAGGCTACTCTTTGATTTAGTGGCCAACGCCAGCAAACCAATTATCGCTGTGATCAATGGTTACGCCCTTGGCGGTGGATTAGAATTGGCCATGGCAGCGCATATGCGTGTGGCGAGTACAACGGCTAAAATGGGCTTGCCAGAGACGTCACTTGGACTCATCCCGGGATATGGAGGTACTCAAAGATTAGCCCAACTTATTGGAAAAGGTCGAGCACTAGAACTGATTTGTACGGCTGGGATGATTGATGCCCAAAGGGCCTACGAAATAGGACTGGTAAATCATATCTTCCCATCAGAAGAATTAATGCAAGGCGCCCAAAAACTTGCTGATTCGATCAAAAAAACAGCCCCAACTGCTCTTGCACAAGCCATTGGGGCGGTTAATGCTGGCCTCGATTCATCCAAAGGACTAAATGCAGAGATTGAGGCCTTTGGCGCATGTTTTGCCACCGAAGATTTTAAGGAAGGAACCCAGGCATTTCTCGAAAAACGAAAAGCCCAGTTTCCTGGACGTTAATTTTTGAACTTGACTTATTCATTTGCCGAATAAATAGATAAAATCCGATCATGTCAATAGAAATAAAAAGCAGCAGCAAGCACATAGTTTTTAGATTATGCTTTTTGATTTTTTTATTGAATGGATGCAGCGTCCCTGTAAAAAAAGAACTCAGCAGAGCAGACCTAAACTACGCCAATACTGTTTTATTGGATGCCGCAATGGCCGACGTTTTCACGCCGCCTGTAGCCAGTAGAATTTTCGCCTACAGCCACTTGGCCCACTACATAAGCTATCAAGGGGCGTCAAAAGAATCATTGCCTGTGATTACACAGCACATTCATGGATTAGAAGAATTTCAATTGCCCGATACTCAGGGCGTTGATCCTCAACTCGCGGCCTTATTTGCCCTCTCCAAAATGGGTAAAAAACTCATTTATTCGGAACAATATTTTTTGGACTTGGACTCAGTACTGATCCAAAGGGCAAAACAAAATAACTACACCAATCAAGAAATCGATAAATCACAACAATTTGCCAGTAGTATTCATAACCAGCTAGCCCGGTGGGTAGACCAGGATCAATATATCCAAACCCGCACTTATCCCCGTTTTACGAGTACTAAAAAACCTGAGAATTGGCGTGAAACGCCACCCGATTATGAGTCAGCACTCGAGCCTTACTGGGACCAGATAAGACCACTTGTCATTGACAGTCTCAGTATTTATGCCCCAAGACCGCTTCCTGAGTACAGTACAGATAAAAATTCTACATTTTATTCCATGGTCTATGAGGTTTATGCTGAATCGCGTAATGAGGAGAAAGAGAAAATTGCCTGGTTTTGGGATTGTAACCCAGTGCTGACTATCCACCAGGGGCATATGATACAGACCATTCACAAATACAGTCCTCCGGGGCATTGGCTCAATATCGTAACCCAGGTGACCGAGCAGAATAACTCTGACTATGCCAAAGCCACACAGGCCTATACCTATGTCGCTGCGGCAATGTTTGATGCCATTATTACTGTGTGGCATTATAAATTTAAGACCGACCTAGTAAGGCCAATAACTTATATCCAAGAATTTATTGATCCCTATTGGGAACCGATTTTACAAACTCCACCATTTCCTGAATACACCAGTGGTCATAGCGCCATTTCTGGAGCGGCAGCTACTGTCCTTTCGGGTTTATACGGTGCTGAAAGTGGTTTTCACGACACCACCCAGCTGAGGTTTGGCCTCGAAGAGCGGAGCTTTAAGAAATTCATGGACGCCGCAAATCAGGTTAACCTGAGTCGTTTCTATGGAGGCATCCACTACAAACAAGGAGTTGAAGAGGGCGGCGAACAAGGGGCAAAAATTGGACAACTCATATTAAATCGATTCACATATTAAATTATGCTAAACCAAACGCGCATATTTATTTTTTTGAGCTTGACACTGATTGCCTGCAATGATCAATCAGAACATTCAAATAGTGATGTAGTGCCGCCACTTTTTGAATTTTTAGGACCAGAAATAACGAATATAGATTTCGTTAATCAAATCGGTGAAAATGAAAAGTTTAATATCCTGCTTTACGAAAATCTTTATAATGGAGGTGGCATTTCAATAGGAGATATAAATAATGATGGGCTTGATGACCTCTATTTCTCAGGCAACACTGCGTCAAATAAACTCTATTTAAATCAGGGAAATTTTGAATTCAAAGACATCACTGATTTTGCTGGAGTATCGGGTGAGGGCGGTTTTAAAACTGGCGTTTCAATGATAGACATTAACCAAGACGGATTCTTGGATATTTATGTTTGTCGCTCCGCTCTTGCCTCACCTAGAATGCGTGCTAATGTTCTTTACATCAATAATGGTGATTTAACCTTTACTGAAAGGGGTAGTGCGTATGGCATTGATGATGAGAGTTATTCAGCGCAAGGCTATTTTCTAGATTCCGATTTGGATGGAGATCTAGACTTGTATTTAATCAATCACCCTAATGATTGGAAAGAGTCTAATGCCATTAATTTAATAAGAGATAACAATGGCGAACTTAAGCGTGCCTTACCACGGGGTTATGAATATATTTCTGATCGGTATTATGAAAACGTTAATGGCAAATTTGTTGAAAAATCTGAAAGCGCTGGGATACTCAACAACTCATTTAGTCACAGTGCAGTTGTAGCCGATTTTAACGAAGACCATCTGCCTGATTTATACATATGCAATGATTACATAGGACCTGACCAATTATTGATTAACCAAGGAAACCACACTTTTATTGATAAATGGACAGACTATTTCTCTCATACTTCCTTCTCATCAATGGGTTCCGATTATGCGGATTTAAATAATGATGGGGGGTTTGACTTGTTGACTTTAGATATGTCTCCAAAAAATAACTTTCGTAGGAAGATGATGTCCATGGCCCAGAACTATGACAAATTTGAAGTGATGACACAATATGGTTTTGGCGCTCAATTCCCCATGAATTCTATGCAAATTAATAGAGGAAATGGTAAATTTTCTGATTTATCCTTTGTGGATTTGATCGCTCAAACTGAATGGAGCTGGAGTGTTTTGTTAGCAGATTTTGACAATGATGGGAATAAAGATATTCATATAACCAACGGATATGTCCGAGACATCACAAACAACGATTATCGCCAGTACGAATTCGATGGTTTGAAGAGGAGGATGGCTGCCAAAGAATTGAGTCTATTAGAGTGGATTCAATTCATACCAAGTGATCCTGTAAGATCATTCTTATTCCGCAATAAGGGAGAATTAAGATTTGAGGATAAAAGTGCCGACTGGAATAGCGGGCCTGAAGCGTTCTCTAGTGGTTCTGCATATTCAGACTTGAATAACGATGGATACATTGATTTGGTTGTAAATAATGTAAACGGAGCGCCATTTATTATGAAAAACTCGGGCGAAAAAAATTACGCAAATCACTGGTTATCAATTGTATTTGACAATGAATCATTATCCTATGCTTATGGATGTAAGGCCGAATTAATTCTAGACAACGGCACATCGATTTATGAAAGTTATCAGCCTACAAGAGGTTTTTATTCTTCCTCCCAACACAAATTACATTTTGGTTTAGGGGCGGATTTAAAACCGGTGGCACTTGAAATAACCTGGCCGGATCAAACCCGTCAACGATGGACAGATTTGCCTTTGGACTCGATATTGACTGTACGTAAAGACAAAAATTTAGCTCAGGTATCTGGCAATGAATCCGACAATAAATCAACTTATTTTACCCAGCAAAATAATTTGATCACTGAAGAATTCAGTCATCTTGAAAATCCATTTATCGATTTTAAAGGACAACTGTTATTACACAAAAAACTCAGCGAACAAGGGCCTGCTGTGGCCATAAGTGATGTCAATAAAGATGGCTTAGAGGATGTTTACATCGGAGGTGCAGCCTATGAAAGTGGTCGTCTCATGATTCAAAAACCTGGTGGCCTTTGGCAAAAAGCATCCACTGCTTTTGAAGCTGACAAAGCAAGCGAAGATGTGGACGCCCTATTTTTCGATGCCGATGGCGATGGAGATATGGATCTTTATGTCGTTAGTGGAGGCAATGAATTTCCGTTAAACGATGTTCGCCTGCAAGATCGCCTTTATGTCAACGATGGGACAGGGAAATTCGTGCGGGATATAAATGCCACACCCCAAGTTTATCATTCAGGCGGTATCGCAGTGCCCTTTGATCAGGATGGCGATGGAGATATGGATTTATTTGTGGGCAGTTATGTAACCCCGGGTCGTTATCCTGAAATCCCTCAAAGTACATTTCTTGAGAACAACAATGGTCAATTTACGGATCAATCCCAAAATTGGTTTTCTGAAAATTCAGCCATTGGGATGATTAATGATGCCGTATTGACCGATTTAAATAATGATGGCACGCCCGAATTAATACTATCTGGAGAGTGGATGCCTATTACAGTTTTAGGATTTGAAAATGGAAAGTGGATCGATCAAACCGCATCCTATGGTCTTGACACAAACATCGGTTGGTGGCATTCAGTTTCTGCAATGGATGTGAATGGCGATGGTTATCAAGACCTTATTGCGGGTAATTTAGGGTTGAATTCAATTTTTAAGGCCTCTAAACAAGAACCTACAACGCTATACTACAAGGATTTTGACAATAACAATAGCATTGACCCCATTCTGTGTACTTATGTCGAGGGGGAAAGCTATCCTATTTTAAACAGAGATCGATTGTTAAATCATATGGTGTTTTTGAAAAAACGTTTTACACGTTATGCCCCCTATGCCCGGGCCAAAATACAGGACATATTTACCGAAGCTGAATTAACAGATGCGGGGTTCCTAGAGGCCAATAATTTTGAGCATACCGTCTTTATCAATAATGGTAAGGGAGGATTTGTAACGCAGGTCTTACCCTTTGAAACACAATGGTCCGTTTTAAATGCTGCCATTTCATGGGATGTCGACGGGGATGGTACAGCTGAAGTAATTGTGGGCGGTAATTATTACGGCACAGATGCGGAGTTCAGTCGCTATGATGCCTCCATAGGAACAATTCTAAAATGGAATGGCAATGAATTTGATGTGATTCCAGCTCAAGACACAGGACTAATATTAGACGGTAATCTCAGACATTTAAAACCGATCACTATCGACGGAAAAGAAAAACTGCTCGTCATAAGAAATAATGAGCAGTTTAGTTTATTCGGCAACAATTAGGCCCAACGATCCCGGATCTTCACGCCTTTTTAAAAAACTAAAAGGCCAATTTCCAGGTCGTTAATGATTAACAGAATTCGTCGTAAGCACCTTTTAAGTTAGCCGCGATCATTTCGGCACTGCGCCCTTCGATGTGGTGTCGCTCTAACATATGCACTAATTCCCCGTCTTTAAACAAAGCGATTGACGGCGAAGATGGCGGAAAAGGAACCATAGCAGCACGTGCTGCATCGACGGCTTCAAAATCTACTCCTGCAAATACGGTCGTCAGATGATCAGGCTTTTTATCGTTCATTAAAGAAATTTTTGCCCCAGGGCGGGCATTGGCCGCAGCACAACCACAAACGGAATTCACCACGACTAAAACAGTCCCTTTTTCATCAATGGCCGCATGAACCTCATCGGCAGTAAATAATTCTTTAAACCCATAAAGACTTAAGTCTTCACGCATTGGCTTAACAATTTCAGCTGGATACATATTTTGGATTTTTTCTGTGTAACAATTTTGTGTCAAAGATAATTAATAAATCACTCCTGACCTCATCAATTCAGCAGAGTCCCCTCTACAGATATGGAATCTCATATATGGGCGAAATTCCTATCTTTGGTGCCTTGTAAAACTTCTCTTTTTCAAATATGCTTCGTTGGTTTTTAGGTGTTCTTGGTATGGTATACTTCCGCTGGCCGGGGGCTATATTAGGATTTATCATCGGGAATATCATAGACAATATGAATGCGGGTAAAACCTATCCCGGACAGGGCAGCATCTATGGCAGCCGAACGCGTCAAAACATTCCTGCCGAGTTTGAACTGAAACTTTTGGCCTTGGCTTCGGTCGTGATTAAAGCCGATGGAAAGGTAGAACAAAGCGAACTCGATTTTGTGCGCCGCTACTTTGTACAGGCTTATGGAAAAGAACGGGCTAACACAACCTTTCGACTATTTAATGAAGAAATAAAGAAATCTGGCGTTTCAGGCAGCGCAATTGCCCAAGAACTAAAAATGATGTTAACCTATGAAACACGGCTTCAAGTGCTTCACTTTCTATTTAGTGTTGCTAATGCAGACGGCCTGGTTTCGGAATCAGAGGTGACACAGCTCGAAAATATAGCCCGAGCGTTCTCCATCAATCTCCAGGATTTTGGCAGTATAAAGGCCATGTTTTTTGATAATCCAGATCGAGCATACGAGATCCTTGAGATCCCCAAAACAGCCTCGGTATCCGACATTAAAAAGGCTTATCGCACTATGGTAAAGAAATACCATCCCGACAAACTTCAAGATATGGATGAAGCCTATCGCAAAGGGGCTGAAGAAAAATTCCGTGCCGTTCAAGAGGCCTATGAGCGGATTCAAAAAGAGCGCGGCTTCTAGAATTTGTAAAAAATTCGTTTTTCTCATTAAAACGATACTATTTTACATTTTTTCTATAAAAATGACTCTTTTTTGAATCATTTTAAGGAAAAAAGGTGGCATATTCCCATATTTTTACTTCCATTTTATTTCAATTTTGTCCTAAATTCATGTCAAAGCCACTCTTTTTTGTTTTCCATTTTTAGTCTTATCTAAAAAATAATTTATATTTGCCTTATAATGACTCGCGCGGAAGAAAATTACCTCAAAGCTATTTATCAGCTCACCGCTGGAATGAACCAGCGCGTCAGCACGACGGCCCTTGCTGAACGTTTAGAAACCAAGCCCTCTTCCGCCACGGACATGTTGCAAAAACTCCATGACAAGGCCATGGTCAAATACACCAAATACAAAGGCGCACAGCTAAGCCCTGAAGGGCGACATATCGCCAGTCAAATTGTGCGCAAACACAGACTCTGGGAGGTCTTTCTGGTAGAAAAACTCGCTTTTGGTTGGGATCAGGTACACGATATTGCAGAACAATTAGAACATATTAAAAGCCCCGATCTTGTGGAACGCCTGGACGCGTTTTTAGATTGTCCCAAGGTTGATCCCCATGGAGACCCTATACCGGATAAAAACGGCAATATCGAGCAAATCAATAAAATTCTGCTTTGTGATCAAACGCCAAACAGTCGAAGTATGCTCATGGGAATCAAGGATACCGATGACGCCTTTTTAAAATATCTGAGTCAAAAAAATATTAAATTAGGGAGTGTAATCACTGTCTTGGATAAAGAACCATTTGATGAATCAATGACTGTGGATATTGACCAAAACACCCACTTTATATCAAAAATAATTTCAACAAACATATATGTACAACCCCTTTAAAACATTACCCCTATCTCTATTCCTTAGCGGGTTTGCCACTGTAATTGCGCAAGAAACAAATTCCTCAACGACACCGCAAGGAGCATCTCCGGACAGCCCTCATGAAATGAGTGAACACAGCATCATAACCGATCGTCCGGACGCGACAGAGTCGCCAAATACTGTGGAACCAGGTTTTGTTCAAATCGAGACCGGTGGATACTATACGCGATTTGAAGAAAACGACATAACCTCAGAAACTTTGGGTTATAATACTACCCTCGCGCGCATCGGACTGCTCGAAAATCTCGAATTACGTCTGGGCGTTAATTATGAGCAGAATCAGCTAACCTCTAAAATGGGGGCTTCAGAAGTTTCATCAGACTTTAAAAGCCTTACCCCAATGCTTGCAGGGATCAAAATAAATCTTTTCGAAGGACGCTCAGGAACAGACTTTGGATTTTTGGGGCATCTCTACCTCCCATTTACCACAAGTACCCCCGAGGCCCTCGAGGGCACGACCCCAGAACCTAAAACAACGGGGGCTGATTTTCGATTTTCAGTAGGCCATGAGCTCTCAGATCGGTCAGGAATTGCTTATAATTTAGGAGGGCAGTGGTCTGGAGACAACACAGGAATGGCTTTTGTTTACACTGTGGCCTACGGCTATGCACTCAGTGATAAAATCGGGGCTTATGTCGAACTTTATGGGGATGC
>Ga0075475_10001685_pt1 | contig 11026 bp, 4 predicted proteins | sample DEB08_DNA_10_FD_76342 | JGI IMG/M metagenome (GOLD analysis project Ga0075475, IMG submission 76342) | Aqueous microbial communities from the Delaware River and Bay under freshwater to marine salinity gradient to study organic matter... | ecosystem: Environmental > Aquatic > Marine > Coastal ... | reverse complement strand
CAAATGGACTTAGCAAATATGTCTGCTGAGAACCAAATGGAACTTGCAAACTTGCAAGAAAGAGCTGCTGCAGATAGTGCAAACTTTACAGAAGCTAATAGATTTAGATTACAAGAGTTAGCAACTACTGCTTCTGTTTTATCTCAAAATGCTGAGTTAAGACAAAGAGCAGAAATGGCTAAGTTAGGTTCTGAAGAAAAGATAGCACTTGCAAATCTTACAGCTAAGAACCAAGCAGATAGCGAAAGCATGACTGCTGAAAATCAAATAGAGTTAGCTAATTTAAATAAACGTATGGTTGTTGCACAAAAAAATGCAGACCTAGCACAACAATTAGGATTAGCTGAATTAAGTTTTGAACAAAATTCAGCAATGACTAATGCTCAGATTAATGCTAATCTTGATATGGCTCAATTTAGTTTTGACCAACAAAAAGCTTTAGCTGATAGTAAGTTTATGCAAACAGCTACACTTTCTAACTTTAATGCTGAACAACAAGCTATTATGCAAGATGCTACTAGATTAGCTTCAATGGATTTAGCAGACTTAGATTCTAGGACTAAATTAGCTGCACAAAATGCACAAGCTTTTTTACAAATAGATATGGCTAATCTTAATAATAGACAACAAGCTAATATTTTAGAAGCTCAACAAAATCAACAAAGACTGTTATCTAATCAATCTTTTGAAAATGCTGCAAGACAATTTAATGCAACATCTACAAATCAAACAGAACAATTTATGGCTAGTCTTAATGCACAGATGAGCCAGTACAATGCTTCACAATCTAATGCAATGAGTCAGTTTAATGCAACTCAAGAGAATGCTGCTGAAGCTAGAAGAGCTGGTAGAGATGCTGATATTGAAAAGTTTAATGCACAGCTTACAACTCAAGTAGACCAGTTTAATTCTCAACAAGACTTTGCAAGAAATAGTTGGAACGCACAAAACGCTGCTGCTGTTGAAGCTTCTAATGTTCAGTGGAGAAGACAAGCTAATACAATTAACACTGCTGCACAAAATCAAATCAACATGCAGAATGCACAAAATGCATACGGTATGTCTATGCAATCTCAAGCATTCTTATGGCAAGAATTAAGAGACCAAGCTGATTTTGATTTTAGAGCTGGTGAGAATGAAGAAAATAGAAAGGCTCAAATTATTGCTACAGCTATAGCTAACGAAGGTAAGCCGGGTGAAAAATATGATGATTACTTAACAAGCTTGTTGTCTAGTCTTGGTGCTTCATATAGTGCTGGGTATACTGGTGGTTCCGGAGGCGGTAGCGGTGGTGGAAACCAAAGAAGATAAAAAGGAAATAATATGGGATTTTTAAGAAAAGTAGGTAGAAAAATAAAAAAAGGTGTAAAGAAACTTTTTAGTTCTAAAATAGGAGCTTTTATAGGAAGCATAGCTTTAAGTATGATTATGGGTCCTGTAATAAGTAGAGCTTTTAATGGGATAAAAGGAGCATTGACGGGAACCGGAGCAACTGCTGGACAAGCTGTTTCAACTGCTCAAGCAGGAGTAACAAGTGCTGAAGCAGGAGTGGCTGCTGCTGAAGCAGCTAAACAAAAAGTAGTTGAAGAAGGATTAAAAGAAACAATAACTTCATCTTTAACAGCAGATGCTGGAACAAAACTTACAACTGAACAATTAATAGCTGGAGAAACTTCTGCATCTTTAGCATCTAAACAAGTTGCTGGTAAGGCATTAACTGAAGAAGGTATAAAAACAGCATTTACTAGTTCTACAACAGCTTCTACAGCAGCATCAAAAAAAGCTATGGAGGCTGCAATACAATCTGGGAATGCTGTAGACTTTACAAACGTATTAACACAAGGAACAGCTTCCGGTACAATACCTTTAAATATATCTGATACAGTTACAGGTTCTTTAAATAATCTTAATAATTTTATAGAAACAGGAGAAATGTTTACTCCAGAAGTAACTGCTAATGTAAATCTTGCATCTGCAAAAAGACAACTTACAGAAGCTCAAACAACATTAAAAACTGCAGAAACTACACCTTTATTTGGAGATAAAAAATTAGGAGCAGATATTAAAGAAAACTTTACAGGCGTAAAAGAATTTGCAAAAGACCCTTTTGGTAAAACTAAAGAATATGTTGGAGAAGATTTTATACCTGATGTAGCTAGGTCTGTAGGTCAACAGTATGTTATGGGAGCTTTACAAGGAGAACCAGTAGATGAAGGTGGTTATGGTAGAATACCTAGTGTCGGTTCTTTTGAACCTTCATACATGAGAGAAGTTCAATCACAAATACCTAACTTACCAGCTAATATAAATTTTCAAGATATGAGTAATCGTTATTTATCATTTGGAACTTTGTCACCTCAATTTATAAGAGACACTCAAGCTTATTTAGCAGCTACAGTTCCGGGAAGGTAAATAAAAATATAGGAAAAAATTATGGCAGTTTCAGAAAAAGCAATTAATTTTATACAAGGCGGATTAGAACGTGGTAAAGCTATACCCGGTCAAAGTCTTACTAATTCGCCAGACCAACCTTACAACTGGGAAAAACCTGCAGAATATTCAAATCCTAGGGAAGCTATGTTGTATGTTTTTGAAACTTTAACAGTTCCAGAAACTACTACAAATATTTTATTATCTCTTGGTAATGGTGTTGGAGTTATAGATATTGCTTCTATTACTTTATATTCTGGTTTTTTAGAAGGTAAATGGAATCCAGATTTAATGATGCTTTTAATGGAACCAACTATGTACATGATTATGGCTCTTGCAGAAAAAGCAGATATACCTTATTCATTAGAAGCTGGAGATGATGAAGCTCCTGTAGAAATGTCTCCTGATGAGCAACTATCAACAATTGAAAAAGGTATTAGTGATTTAGATAAAATGAAACAGGTTGCTGCAGGACGAGTAAGTCCTCAATCAGTTCCACAAGATGTTAGAGAAATTATAGAAGAAACAGAATTATCTCCTAGCTTGTTAGAGAGAGTTAAGGAACAAACACAATCAAAAAGTTTATTAGGTAGAGAGGAATAAAATGGCAAATAAAGATTTTACAAGTTTATTAGGTAGAAGTTCTGGTTCAAGTTGGGGAGATATAGCTGGTGCTTATTTTTCTGGTGGTAGAAAAAAAGATAACAGAGCTAGAAATGTTTTATTAGCTACATTATTTTTTAATGCTAGAGAAGCTAATATGCAAAATAAAGTTTTAAAAAATTTAAAAGGTTTAGAAGAGGATAAAACTTTACAACTTCAAAATAGAGCATATGCTTTTGAACAAGGTTTGAAAAAACAAAATCAATATGATGAAGTTCAAAATAGAGGAGTATATAATTATTATCAAGATGAAGCAGAAAAAGCTTTTTATGACATAGCTGAAAATAGAAAAAATAGACAACTATATGATAACGAACCTGATTTTTTATCAGCAAAAGAAGAATGGAAACAAAATTGGGCAGAAGAAAGACACAATCAATTCTTGGAAACTTATGATGCTAAAGCTCCTAGAATTACTACACAAGCTGAATTTAACAAACCTATTAACGATTATTTTAAAGCTAGAAAAGAAGAAATTACTAACCCTAGGAATGTTAGTCTCGTACATAAAGCATTTGGTTTTTTACCCGGAGCTAAAGAAAGAGATAAAGAACTTGCAAATAAGACTCAAGCTTCAAAAATTAAATATGATAAAGCTTTAGAAATAGGTACAAATTTAGTTAGCGTATTACCATCTTTAAATGTTAAAGAATTACAAGCTTTAGACAAAAATAAAATAGTTATAGACGATTCTAATGTTAGAGATTTATTAGTAGACGATTATGGAGAAGATATAAGCTCTGAAATACGTAGCGAAGTTATTAAAAGATTTAGAAATTCTGACATTAAAACTTACAATAATTATTTAACTATTTCACAATCTGTTATAGATAATAAGTTTTCAATTAATGCTCAAAATAGTGTTAAAGAAGCTAGTGAAAAATATCGTGCAAATAAAAACATAAGTATGAATAATCCTGAAATAACAGATATTGGAGAACTTAATTTTATACGTAGACAACTTGGTATTGCAGATACAACTGCTGATGTTTTAGAGTCAAGTCAAGAATTAGCAGAGTTAGTAGCTGATGTTAGAAATTTAGAAGGTAAAGAAAGACAAAACTACATTGAAGAAAAAATGCCAGAGTTTGCCGAGGCTACAGTAAATAGAATTGCTGGTATCAGAAATCCAAACGAATTGCAAGAAGAGTATAGAATGACTTATTTAATAGATTTAACTAATAAAATAGCTGGTGGTCAATTAAATAATGAAATTAATAGAGCTGTAATAACTAGAGATTTTGTTTCTAGTTTACCTAAAGAAATAAGTAGTCAAATAAGTCAAGATACTTTAAATTTCTTAAATGAAATAAACTATAATGATAGTGATTATTTAAAAGATAATAGTAAAATTGCTAACGAAATAAAGTTATTACAAGAACATCAATTTAGAAGAAACAGTACAGATATTTTTGAAAGTTTTCTGACTTATACATTTAATCGTTCACCTATAATGCCTAAGAAAGAAATACCAGAAGCTTTTAGAGAAAGTACAAGTGTATTTTCAGGAACAAATCTTATTAGATAACAGGACATTTTAATGCCATCTAGACTTGAACAATACAAAAGAGATGAATCTCAGAAAAGAGAGTTACAGTCTGATTTAGCAGAGCTACAAACTCTTTACAATTCTTATGAAGACTTTTATAACAAGTATACGTTTGATGAGTTTCTTGAGTATGCTACAAAAAACTCTAGTGGTTCATTAGATAAAAGCATTGAGAATTATTTAATACAAGAATCAGATAAAGATAAACCATTAAAAGAATTTAGAAAAACTACCGTTCCTTGGTTATCTGAAACTATTGGTGGTTCTCTGGCTGGAGCAAGATTTATTGCAGAAAAATATCCTAGTAATTTAACACGTACTTTAGCTAAACTATCTCCTAATGAAAAAGAAATAAGAAGAGGAACTGATAAAGCTTTTAGGGACATAGGAAGAACTGTTGGTTTAGGAGATATTTGGAACGAAAAAAAAGATGAAGAAACTGGTAAAACTTATTACGAGATTCAAGAACCTGAAACTACAGCCGGTCAAATTTTAAAACCTGTTGGAGAATATATAACTGCTTTAGCTGTTACTAGAAACCCTACTACTTTATTCACAAAGACTGCACAAAAAGTACCAGAAAAAATAACTAGGAAAGTTGGAAGACCTTCAAAAGCTCAATTAGCTAAAGAAGCAAGACAAGAAAAAACTAAAAAATTACTAGGAGCTGGTAAAACATTAGGTAGAGCTGAACTAGCTGCTCAAATTACTTTTGCAGATAATCCTGAGTTTACTTATGTTGCAGGAGCTTTAAGTAATTATATAGGTAACGATAATAATTTAATGGGTGAGGTGTTAAATTATTTAGATGTTGATGAGCAAAGTCCTGAAGAAGCACGTAGACTTAGTTTGTTATTAGATGGCGTGGCATTTTCAGGAATCGTATCCGCAGGTGTAGGAACTTTAAAAGTGACTAAAGAAGGCATCTTACAAATGTTACAGTCTGTAAAAAATTCTAGTCAATCTCAAAAAGAAAGTTTTAAATCTTTAATCGAAGGAGCAGCTAAAACTAAATCAGCTAGAAAAAAAGATGTATCTGAAGTTCCTATTATTAAAGACATTAGTAATGAGGATGTATTAAAGTTTACAGGCGGTAAAGATAGTTTAACTTACAAAATTTTAAATAATGAAACTATAGGATATAGAGGCATACAAAAATTTTATCAAAACTTTTTAACAACTAGCGGAATGTACTCTGATGAAATGTTTAAAATGTTAAAGAGTGCAGACTATAATAAAATAGGATGGTCCAAAAGAGCTTCAGAGATACATGCTAAGTTAGTTACATCTGTTGCTAAAGCTGCTAAAACTTCTAAATTTTCAGAAAAAAAAATAGATGATATTTTAAATCAATACTTAAAAGGTAAGAAAACACTTGCAAGTTTACCTAAAGAAGTTAGACCTTGGGCAAAAGAAGCTAAAGGTGAAATAACTAATTTAAGTAAAATGTTCCTTGAATCAAATTATGTTCCTCCTCAAATGAAAACAGTAATAGAGGAAAACATGGGTTCTTACTTAAGAAAAACTTATCAGTTTTATGAGAATAAAAACTGGAGACCTTCTCAAGAAGTTATAGATGAGGTTACAGATTCTATTGCAGCTAGTATTCAAAAAGCTAAAGATACAAAAAACATAACTCCTTTCCAACAACAAGAAGCTAGAAGAGTTGTTAATGATATTCTTAAAAGAGATACTAAAGATTATAATAATATTATATCTCATTTAAATGGAGTTTTTGGAACTAAAAAGAATGAAGTTGTTTTTCAACAAAGAAAAAATATAGCTCCTGCTATACAAAAACTATTAGGTGCTGAAGAAGTAGATGCTTCATTAGCAGTATTTAGAACTTTAGATACTCTTGGAACACAGATTACTAATTACAAATTATATGATGACCTATATGAAAAAGGTTTAGGTAAATGGTTTTTTAAAGAAACTGGAAAGTTTTCTAAAGCTCCTGATGAATCTTTAAAAGCTGCTACAATTGAAGGTAAGCAGTTCTTGCAGCTAGATGGTTTAAGAACAACACCAGAGATTGCAGAGTTGTTTAATACTATGGCTCGTAATAAAGGACAAACTAGACAAGTTTTAGAAAGAATGTATGGTTACTTTTTAACTGCTAAAGGTTCTTCACAAGCTGCAGCAACTGTATTTAATGGTTTGACTCACGTTAGAAATACTTTAGGTGGTAGTATTATCTTAATGAGGAACGGTATTAATCCGTTTACTAATGAAACTATTAAATCTTCTCAAATATTAAGTAATGATTTATTTACTATGGATGCTACAAAGAAGAATAAAGTACTGTCCGATTTATATGAAGATTATCAGAGGTTAGGAATAGTAAACCAAAACGTAAGAGTTGGTGAATTTAAAAATCTTATAAATGATTTAGCTGCTAATCCTAATGAAAACATGTTGTCTAAATTTCCTGAAATATTTAAAAGAGCAGGACGTAAAGCTACTTCTCTATATGTAGCAGAAGATGATTTATGGAGAATTGTAGCTTATAATAAAGAACTTAACACACTTAAAAAAGCTTATCCTGATTTAGCAAGAAGAAACTTACAAGACTTAAAACAAGAAGCTGCAGATGTAGTTAGAGCTACTATGCCTACCTATGATTTAATAGCTCCCGGATTACAAGAACTAAGAAAACTTCCTATAGGTAACTTCTTTTCATTTACTGCTGAACAGTTTCGTAATAATTACAATACTACTATGAGAGCTGCACAAGAGTTAAGGTCTGGTAACAAAGTTATTCAAGATAGAGGGATGAATAGGTTAGCTTCACAAGTTACAACAACTTATTTATTTTCAAAAGGTTTAACAGACTTTAGTAAGTTAGCTTTTGGAATTTCAGATGAAGATGAAAAAGCTGTTAGAGATTTAAATCTTGCTCCTTGGTCAAAGAATAGTGCTTTATTATTTAGTAGAGATAACAAGGGAAACATACAGTATATAGATTTAACTTATACAGACCCTTCTGCTCCTGTTACAGATAACTTTAGAAACATTTTAAATTTAATAACTGACCCAACAGAAAGTATGGAAACTGTAGATAGAAATATTATTGGACAAACTATTGAAGGTTTAGAATTTTTCTTAAGACCGTTTGTTGATGAAGCCTTATTGACAGAAGCTATAACAGATATTTTAGTTAGAGGTGGTAAAACTAAAGAAGGTTTTGATATAAAAATTATTAATCCTGTTACTAAAGAACCTTTAGTTTGGGAAGAAAGAGTAGATAATAATAATCTTGCAGAAGTAGCTAATAATATGGATGTTGCTCTAGGACATATTTTAGAAAAAGTATTACCTAGAGAAGTTACAGATATTGCAAGTTTAACACGTGGTAAAAAAGCTATCAGAATTGAAGAGGGTAAAATATCTTTACAAAGAGAATTGTTAGGTAAACTAACTGGTCAAAGATTAGTTACTATTAATCCTGATAAAATTAAAAATGATTTTTCTTTTAAGTTAAGAGATTTAAATAAAGCTAGAAAAACATATCAAAGTAATATAAATAGTTCTATAACTAAGAACATGAAAGCCGAAAGTGTTTTAAGTAGGTACGAAGAAGAAAATAATAAAAATTATAGAGAGTTTGTTAAGAGTAAAAGAATGTTAGATGCTGCTAAACATTTTGATATAGACCCTTATGAAATAGAATCTTTAGTAAAAGAAAACTTAACTAACTACGCTAAAGATGAAAAGAGTACTTTTTTATATTCTAGTAACGAGTATATTCCTTTAAAAATTAGTGACGAGAAATTAGACCAAGCTTATAAAGATTTAAATTTTGAAAACATTAATTTTAGAGAGTTCTATGATGCTTATACAGTTAGTTATTTAGAGTATAGTCAACTACCTTTACTAGAAGAAGAGAAACAAAAAGAGAAAGAATTAGAAAGGAAAGGATTTTTTATAGGTGGATTAGCTGATGAATATCAATACTATAGTCAACTGTCTGAAGAGGTAGAAAAGTTACCAGAAAAAGCTGAAGAGTTTATTGAAGAAAGGGAAGAAAGAAGAGCAGAAGCTCATAAACAAATAGTAAAAGCTACTAAGGAAGGAGATGTTAGAAAAGGTTTTGAAGCTTTTGAAACTTTACCAATTGGAGAACAGTTAGCAGGTTATATGAATCCTGTTACTAATGTACCTTTATCTGCTACTGGAGCCGGAGTATATGCAGAAAAAGCACAACCAAGTTTTAAATCTCCAAAAGAATTTTTATTAGATTTTGTAAATCCTAGAAAAAATATATTACAAAAAATGCCTGTTAAAGTAGAAGACCCTTTATCTGCTGGTATAGCAGTCGCAGAAGCTACAGGATTAATACCTGTTGCTGGTTTTTTTGGTAAAGGAACAAGTAGATTTTTAAGAAATGTACAAGCTAGAAGAGCTGATGATACTATGAGTGGTGGTGGTGGAAGTGGTAAACCACCTATTGATAAGGAACAAGAATATTTAAAATTATCTGAAAAATATTACAAAGATTCAGAAGGTGTTTTTTATTCTCCAGTATTAAAAACTTTATTATTAAAAGCTCCTGAAAATGTAAAAGGAGAAGCTTTACTTAAATGGTTAAATAATCAAGAAGGTATAAAAAAAGAAGAATTAAATTTTTTAAAGCTTGATGAATATGTAAAAGAAAATCCTAAAGCTGGGGCTATGGATATGGCTAAATATTCTGATGATAAAAAACTAGAAATAAATACTAATGTTAGAGAAACTACTGAACCTGTAGAATTAAAATTTGATACTGAAGTATCTATGGAAGACCCTTTAGATGGAAGTATTCCTTGGGAAAATTTAGAAATTTCAGAAGAAGATTATTTAAGGTATCCATATATGAAAATAACCCCACAGTTAGAAGGATACAATGAGGGTAGGGCTTTTGCTTATGGTAATGCTGACGTTGGGTATCAATTATTTATAGACGGAGAAAGAGTAACAAATAGAGGAAGAGATTTTTCTACAACGGGAGACATAGCTTATAATGCTACAGAAGCTAAAATGCAGTTAGAAGGTGTATTGGTAGATGAAGGAATATTAGATATCTATGATAGGTCTAATACTACTAATACATTATATAAACATCATATAGATGAAGATTTACCGGGAGGAAAAAATTATAAAGAAATTACTTTTAATCTTAATGAAAATGTTGTAAGAGACAAAATTGATTTTAATAAATTTAATAGTGTTCTTGATGGAAATTTTCATTTTAGGAATAAAGAAGATGCAACTCAGTTTGCACATGCTTTAATAAGAGATAGAAAAGTTAGAGTAGGAAACTCAGTTGAAGTTAAAAATAGTTTACATATAGATGAGTTACAATCAGATTTACACACTCAGGGACATAAAATCGGTTACGATACTCCTAAAAATAGAGAAAAAATTGCAACTGAAGTTACTATAAGTTTAAATAAAATTCAAAATTTAGGAGAAGAAATTTTAGATAGTTTTAATTGGAATTCATTAAAAAGAAAAAAAGATACTCCAGATTCATTAAAACAAATGCTTAATATAATTGAAGAAAGAGTTAAAAATTTACCAACGACAAAAACAGAAGTAAACAAAATATTAGAAAATAAAAGAGGAAGTGGTTTTTATGATAGTCTACGACCTGTTGTGGGAGTATTAAGGTCTCATATAGATGATACTTTATACGGAGAAGCATTTATAAAAGGTGCTACAACTACATCAAGTAAACAAGTAAATAAACTTTTAGATTTAAAAACAGAAATACAAAAATACATTTTTAATATACATGATAATTCTATCGACTCTTATGATAAATTAGTACCAGACTATCCTTATAAAAACAACTGGCATGAACCTGTTTTAAAACAATTATTATATAGAGCTGCTAAAGAAAATAAAGATGCTTTATCTGTTTCAACATCAGATGTTATTTTAACAAGGTATAGCGGTGAAGGACCTGAATACAAAAAAATGTTATATGATAACAAAGTTCCTTCTACTATGGAAAAGTTAGCTAATAAATATGGAGGTATATTTGAAAGAAAAGGAATGCTTGAACCTTCTGATATAAATCCTAGGTATGATGAGTATTTAGAAAAAAGAGCAACCAATAGACCTTTATCAAGTACAGGTAAAAACTTTTTAGATGCTATTGAAGATGGAGATATTGATGCAAATATAATTTTTATAACACCTAAAATGAGAGAAAAAATATTAAAAGAAGGAGTACCGGGTTTTGCTAAAGGCGGATTAGTAGAAGGTAAAGATGACGTACCATACACAAAAGAAAACCCAGCAGATAGAGTTGACCCTTTTACAGGACAACCTTACTCAGCACAGATGGAGGAATTAGGATTAGATGTTTTTCAAGAAAGATAATAAAATGGATATAGA
>Ga0075475_10001679_pt1 | contig 11035 bp, 8 predicted proteins | sample DEB08_DNA_10_FD_76342 | JGI IMG/M metagenome (GOLD analysis project Ga0075475, IMG submission 76342) | Aqueous microbial communities from the Delaware River and Bay under freshwater to marine salinity gradient to study organic matter... | ecosystem: Environmental > Aquatic > Marine > Coastal ... | reverse complement strand
TCCTCCGAGTCCGCCGATCCGCATCTCTCCCGCAAGGCCACGGCGACGGCTCGGGCCTCGTCCCAACGTCGCCGATCGAGCGCCGCGAGCCCCCGCGCCAGCAGCTCGTCGGTCGAACTGGACCGAGGCTCGGTCGAATCGGGAATCGTCGAGAGCTCCCGAGGCGTCCACAGATCGTCGACCACATCGCCGGGATCCCACCCGAGCGCGCCGGCGACCGCCACGACGAGATCGAGCTTCGGATTCCCACTTGCGGGAATCAACTTGGTCGCGTCGCGCCCGAGACGCTCGGCAAGCTCGTGCCGGCTCCAGCCGTTCATCCTTCGAGCAAGATCGAGCAGGACCCGGAGCCTCGCCCGCCGCCGTGCCGCGAGCGCCGTCGGAGAGATGGAAGACATGTGCTACCTCCGGAGCGAGTCGCCGATCGATCCCCCGAGACCATCCCACGGATCGTCGGCGATCGCCGTGATAACCCCCGCCCGACGCCATCGCGAGCCTCGATGCGTAAGTTCTGGATCGATTTCGACTTTGTGAAGGACGTCACGAAGTCGGGGGCAGCCGCCCATCGCCATGTGCAGCGACGACTCCGCAATTCACCCGCTCGGAACATCTTGCGTGCGTGACCGCATCCCACGGCCGCTCGGCTCCGACGCTCACCCCTCCTCGAACGCGACCCTCGCTCCACCCAGAGTCGTGCCGGTCGCGAACGCGAGGTCGACCAGCGCGATCTGCCAGTCCGCCAGCGCCCGCACCTCTCGACTTCGGGCATCCGCAAGCTGCGTCGAGGCGTCGAGCACGTCCGTCGAGGTTCGGAGACCAACGTCGAACTGTCGCTGCTCGCCTTCCAGAGTTCGCGCCGCCAGGACCACTTCGAGCCGCGCCGCGAGGATGCGCTGCCAGCTCTGGCGGATCTGATCGAGACTGTCCAGAACCTCGACCCGGATCGACTGGCGCCGATCCTCCCGCGTCGCAAGGCGCTGCACCCGCTGCAGGATCGAGGCCCGCAGCCGGTTCTCGGCGATCTCGTTGCCGATGGGAACCTCCGCCGCGAGACCGAGACGGTAGAAGTCGCCGTCGAAGAGGTTCTCGTACGCGCTTCCCACCCCGCCCGCGGTGCCTTCGAACGAATAGGTGTAGTCGAACGCGAACGACGGAAGCGCCTGGTTCCGGCGCAACGAGATCGTCGAGGCGTCGACGGCGAGCTGCAGCTCGAGTTCGAGCATCTCCATCCGGTTCAGCACCGCCTGATCGGCGAGCAGAGCGCCGTCGAGCGACAGTTCGACCGGCGCCGGAGGGGTCGCGGGCACCACGCCCGTCGTCGACTCGACCGGCAGATCCGGCCGGTTCAGCAGACGCTTCAACGCCCGCTGGGCCTGCCGGAGTCGGCTGTCGGCGACGATGATCGACTCGACGGTCCGCCCGAGCCCGCTCTCCGCGCGGATCACCTCGATCTCCGGAGCGTCCCCTGCCGACACTCGACGTCGCGCCGCCTCGAGTTGCCGCATCGCGAGCTCGTACTGGGCCCTCCGCACCTCGAGCTCGCCCCACGCCGCGTACAGGTTCCAGTAGGCCCGGTCCGCGGCCGACAGCACCCGGATCGCGGCGAGCTTGGTCGCCGCCATGGTGCGCTGTCCTTCGTAGCGGGCCACGCGGATCGAGTGCATGTTCGCATCGAACCACGCGCCCCGCAGCAGCGGCTGACTGATCGAGAACTCCAGTTGCGCGGTCCACAGGTCGTCCCCGAAGGGACCCGGCACCTGCTGGTCGGCCCGGAACAGCGGACTGTTGACCGAGATGGTGCCGCCGGTGGCCAGCGGGACTCGCACTCCGACGTCGAAGCGATCCTGACTGAGCGGCGCACCGGTCTCGAGGTTGGTCACGACCCCCGCGTCGTTGCGCTGGTAGCCCGCGACGATGGTCGCCTCGAACTTGGCCTCCTCCGCGGCCACGTCGGCGGCCGCGATCGATGGCCGCACCAGCTCCGCTCGCAACTCGAGATTGTGCGCGAGCGCGGCGGCTCGGATCTCGTCGATCGGCAGGTCGATTCGCTCGGGAAAGGGACGATCCATGATCGCGGCCCGCTCGTTGGCGGCGATCTCGATCTCGTCGATCGAACGCGGCGGCGCCGTCTCTGCCGAAGCGAGATCGAGCGGTTCGATGGTCTCGAAGGTGCCATCCTCGAACCTCCAGCCGCCATGCTTCTCGCGGGCGCTCTCGCACCCGAGAGCGACGACCGCGCCCGCGAGCAGACTCGCCGCAAGCAACCGCCGGCGGGATGCGGAATCACTCATGCCGAAGCGCCTCGATGGGATCCAGTCGCGACGCCTTGATCGCGGGAAACATGCCGAAGAGCACGCCGACCGCCGCGCTGAAGCCGAAGCTCATCGCCACCGCCCAACCGGGGATCGAGGCCTCCTCGAGGCCGGCGTTGGGGATCGAGCCGATCACGAACGCCAGCCCCTGACCGAGCAGCAGTCCGAGCATGCCTCCGAAGAGGCACAGCGTCACCGCCTCGAGCAGGAACTGCGAGAGGATCGCCGCGGGCGTCGCCCCGACGGCCTTGCGAAGGCCGATCTCGCGGGTGCGCTCCGAGACCGCGACCAGCATGATGTTCATGATGCCGATTCCGCCGACGAGCAGGCTGACTCCGACGATGCCGCCGGCGACGGCGGTGATGCCCGCAGCGAGCGCCTTGAACTGCTCGATGAACTGATCGATCGCCGCCACCGCAAAGGTGTCCGGTTCACCGCCCCGCAGCCCCCGCATCCGGCGCAGCACGAATCGGACTTCGCTCTCGGCCTCCTCCGCGACGTCGGGCGACTCGACCATCGCGACGATTCGGAAGAAGAAGTTGCGATCCTGCAGCTGCGCAGCAAGCGAGAAGGGAATGAAGATCTCCGCCGAGCTCGCACCAAGACCGAACATCCGTTGCTCGATCGTCTCGACGACGCCGACGACGAGAAATCGGCGGCCGCCGATCAGGATGTGCTCGCCCACGGGATCCCGCGGCAGCCGAAGTTCGATCGCGGCCTCCTCGTTGACGAGGCAGACCTGCCGGGCCTGCCGATCGTCGATGCCGTTGAATGGCCGGCCGGAGATGACTGCCCGATTCTCCGCCTCGTGCCACGCCGGCCAGATCCCGGTGACGGTGGCGCCGTCCAGGAGCAGCGGCCCGTACTGGACGCTGGTGCCGAGCTCGGTGATCGGCGTCAGCGTGCGGATCGAGGGGCAGTTGTCGCGCAGCTCGACCAGTTCGGCCTCCTTCAGCCGAATCTCCTCCCACGGATAGAGGTTGCGCGGCGCATCGGAGGGCCGGTCGGGGAAGACCAGCAGGCGGTTCGCGCCGAAGGACTCGAACTCGCTGAGCACGCGACTCTTCAGTCCCGAAAGCGCCGCGATCACGGCGGTGACCGAGGCGACGCCGACGATGATGCCCAGCGCCGTCAACATCGAGCGAAGCTTGTTGGCCCAGATCTGGGAGATCGCCAGCGCGATCGCCTGCACCCAGAAGATGGGATTGAGAAGCGTCACGATGCGACCTCGATCGCCGCTTCCGCAGCCCGACGGACCGCGACATCGCGCTCGATGGGGAGATCCGACGCGACCTCTCCATCGCGCAGGCGCACCACCCGCCGACAGGAGGCGGCGACCTCGTCCTCGTGGGTGACGATGAGGATGGTCTGCCCCTCCGAGTGCAGCTGCGCAAAGAGATCCATGATCTCGCGCGTCGTCGTCGAGTCGAGGTTTCCGGTGGGCTCGTCGGCCATCAGGATCGCAGGATCGCCGAGGATCGCCCGAGCGATCGCGACCCGCTGCTTCTGTCCGCCGGAGAGCTGGTTCGGACGGTGGTGCATGCGGTTGCCGAGACCCACGCGCTCGAGCGCCGCCTTCGCGCGGCGTCGCCGCGACCCCCACCATCCGCCGCCGCGGCTGTAGACGAGCGGCAGCTCGACGTTCGCCAGCGCCGAGAGGCGCGGCAGCAGCTCGAAGGACTGGAAGACGAATCCGATCCGTTCGTTGCGGACCCGTGCGAGCTCCGCGGAACCCATCGAGCTGACCGTTCGCCCGTCGAGGCGGTACTCGCCGGCGGTGGGGCGATCGAGGCAGCCGAGGATGTTCATCAACGTGCTCTTGCCGGAGCCGGAGCTGCCCATGATCGCCACCATCTCGTTGCCCTCGACGTCGAGGTCGACGCCGCGCAGGGCGTGGATGGTCTCGACGCCGACGCGGTAGAGACGGGCCAGCCCCCGCGCCTCGATGATCATGCCGACTCGGCGTCGGCCGCCGCTGTGCGCGGCGCCTCCGCCTCCTCGTTCTCGCGGGCTTCGCCCTCGATCGAGACGGCGTCGCCGTGATCGAGAGTCTCGAGCGCCTTGTACGGCCCGGCGACCACCGTCGACCCCTCCTCGAGGCCCTCCATCACCATGGTGTCGACGAGATTGCTCGGACCGACCCGAACCGGCGTCAGCACCACGCGGTCGCCCTGAACGACGTACACCGCCGTGATGCTGCGGCGGCGGCGATCGATCAGCGGGTTTCCGCGGGCGATCTCCTCCGGGACGGCGTCCAGTTCGACATCCACGATCGCCTGCGAAGGCACCAGAAGGCCCTCGCGCTCGGCGACCTCGATCTCGACGTTGGCGGCGAGTCCGGAGAGGATCCGCTCGCCGTCGAGGTCGAGCATGACCTCGACCTTGAAGTAGCCGGTGCCGTCGCGATCGACGGTGCGCTGCAGCGCGACCCGCTCCACGGTGCCCCTGAAGACGCGGTCGGGATAGGCGTTGATCCGGACCTCGGCGGCCTGGCCGTCCTCGACTCGGGCGATGGCGCTCTCGGCGACTCGCGCATCGAGACGCATGCGGCGGAGATTCGCGATCGTGAGGATCACGGTGCCGGCGTTGTTCATGGTGCCGACGACGACGAGCTCTCCGACCTCGGCGTTCAGCTGGATCAGCGTCCCGGAGATCGGGGATCGCATCACCGTCTTGGCGATCAGTTCCTCGACCTGCGAGATGTCCGCTGCGGCGGCCGCAACGCCGCTCTCGATGACCGAGATGTTCCGTACGCCGGCCTCGACCGTCGCCTCGAGTTCGGCGACGCGGTTCATGGCGTCGTCGAGGGCCTGCCGACTGACGTCGCCGGACTCGAACAGGGCCTGCTGCCGCTCGAGCGTCGTGCGGGCATTCTCGAGGGAGTGCTTCGGCCCCGCGAGACGAGCCTGCTCGGCCTCGAGACGGAACTGCTCGCCCTCGCGCCGGGCCTGTGCCGCGTCGAGGCGGCTTCGGAGTTCGGAGTCGTCGAGACGCACGATGACGTCTCCGGCCTCGACCTCGCCGCCCTCCCGGAACGGCAGTTCGAGGATGCGTGCAGAGACCTCCGCGGACAGGTCGACCTTCGTGTCCGGCTCGATCTCCCCGGGCGCCGACACGGTCTCGATCAGCGTGTCCCGCCGGACTGCCTCGGTTCGAACCTCGACCCCGGCGGACTCCTTCGCAAACGAGAACGAGAGTCCCTCGAAGCCTTCGCCGGGATCCACCAGCATCGCCGCGGCGGCGAGTCCGGCGACGAGAACGACCATGACCACGATGAAGATCCGCACCTGCGAAGGCTCCGAAGGGCCGGCGACGATGGCACCGAAGGGGAGCCCGCGATCCGGCGGACCGTTCTTGGGTGTCGGCGCCTCCCGGTTGCGACCCGATCCGAGGATACCGAAGATTCCGATTCGTCCGACCGCGAGCACCCGCCCCCGCGAAACCGCGACTCGCCCATGAAAAAGCCCCCCGGCCCGAAGGCCGGGGGGCGTATGGAGACACGCGAGACGTCCTGAACCGGATCAGCCGGTCCAGTTGCCCAGCAGGATGGAGAGGTCGGCACCACCGACCAGTCCGCTGCCGTCGAGGTCCGCGATCGGATCGTCGGTGCCCCAGGCACCGGCGAGGATCGCGAGGTCGGCACCGTTGACCACGCCGTCGTCGTTGAGGTCGCCGGGAATCCCGCCGCCGCAACCGTCGTTGCCGGAGAGCTCCACCAGCCAGTGGCGGTTCGGGAATCCGATCGCCGCCAGCGTGACGAAGTCGCCGAGGCCGCAGGGCTCCGACAGCAGGTAGGTCTCGCTGTTGGACACCGCACCGCCCGCGAAGGTGACGAAACCGTCGGTCGCCTGCGGGATGCTCAAGGTGACGACCAGCGTCTGATTGCCGGTCAGCTCGATGCACTGGGTGTCGCCGGTCACGGTGACCAGCTGATCGGCACCGTTGTAGAGGCCGACGGGATAGGACGCGACCAGGGTCACGTCGTTGACCGAAGGCTCGCCACCGTTCTCGTCGATCCAGACGGCGATCTCACCGGGCAGGTAGCTGCCGGTGTTGTCGAGACCGAAGTTGACGCAGTTGAAGGAGTACGCCCCACCGATCTCCGCCTGCGTGAACACGCGGGCGTAGGTGTTGGCGGTCGTGATGCCTCCCGCTGCACAAGCGATGCCGCCGACGGCGAGATCCTGGTCGGCATTGGAGAAGACCGGATTGGCACCGGGCTCGGTGCACTCCTGCGGCGGAATCGGAGGCGCCGGGGCGACCTCGCCGTAGACACCGAAGGCACAGGAATAGAAGTTGTCCTGATACTCCGCGGCGGGATCCTGCGAGTAGAGGCCGGCGGGCAAGGTGTACCGCTGGAAGCCCGGATCCGGCTGGGCGACGCTGCGCCAGGCGTAGACGCCCTGCTTGTCGACCAGCGGGATGGCGCCGGGCCCTTGAGCGTTCATGAACCACGCCCAGTTGGCGACGGTGTCCGGGGTCTCGTTGGCCGCGTACAGCGTCAGGTAGTAGTCGCCGGGGGCGAGCTCGAAGGTGGCGTCGATGCGGAACTGCTCGCCGGCGGGACTGCCCGAGGGATCGTCTTCCGGCGTCGGGAACGGCACGGAGCCGCTGACGACCTGATCACCGTCCACCGGACGCTCGGTGCCGTTGCGGCTCCAGATCACGTAGTTGAAGAAGTCGGAGCAGGCGCCGGCAGCGCAGAAGCCGTTGCCGGTGAGCGCCTGGATCTCCCAGTTCTGAGAACCGCCGACGCCCTCGATCGGGGGCAGAGTGAACGGCTGGGCAAGCCACCGCTGCGGCTGCGAACCGTTGATGTAGCCCGAGCTGAGACCGAGATTGATGAGCGCACCGTCGGAGTCCCGGACCACCGGCTGGCTGCCACCGGTCGAGAACAGGGTCGGCGGAAGCGGAACCGGGGGATCGCCGAGATAGAACTCGATCTCGCCGGGGCCGTTCGCATCCTCGTAGCCGCCGAGGCGGATGAGGTAGCTGCGGCCCGCCTCGACCGGGAAGGTCAGCAGCGACGTGAAGTCGGCGCAGTTGGCGCCGTCCTCGTTGCAGGCGATGAAGAGCGCCGGCAGCGTGCAGGCGGGGTAGTCGCCGTCGCCGATGTCGTAGGCGGCGATCTTCGAGTCCCACGCCGCGAGATCGCAGTTGCTCGCCGTGAAGAGCGAACCCTCGGGCAGGTCCGACGGCGCGTTGTACTGGTACCAGACGTCCCGCCAGATCGGAATGTCGTTGTTCGACGAGTTGCAGTCGGGCTCGTCGGGGCCGACCGTCGTCGCGGTCGTGGTGTCGTAGGCGACCACATCGCCGTCCTCGACGAGGATCGCGCCCGACGGGCAGTTGTTGACCGGACCGACGCCGGCGGGGCAGTCGATGATGAAGAAGTCGCAGGTCTTCTCCGCGATGGCGACGCAGAAGTCGTCCCACTCGATGTCGCAGCACGCCGGCTCGACGGCGCAGACCGCCTCGCTGCAGGCGGGGTCGTCGCAGCCGCCGGGACCGTGCGGCGTCAGGCAGTCGGTCGGGCAGTCCTCCTGCGCCCAGGCGGTTCCGCCCATCGCCAACAGGGCGATCGCGGCGGTGCCGGTCAGGCGCCAGATCTTTCCTCCACTTCGCATGGCTGTCTCCACAGTTGTGCGCTCGCCGAGAAGAGGGCCCCACGGCCGCGGTTCCGACTCGCGCAGGTTTCTCCCCCAAAACGTAGTTGCCGCGGGCAAAAAGACCAATTCAATTTGGCGAGATCCACACCAACCGACCAAAAAAACCCCGCCGGTGAACTCCCCCGGGGGGTCGTTTTGGGACGTGCCGTCAACTCTGGAAATGGCCTCGCGACCGGCGAGATCTCAGGCGGTCCAGTTGCTCAACATGGTGGTGAGGTCGGCGCCGTTGATGGTGCCGTCCGGCAGGCGGCCAAAGGGGCCCATCGGCGGGCCCGGCGAGCGCCGGGCCAGCTTCACGCCTCGTCTGGTTCGGCAGTCACGACGAGACGACGGGACCGCAACTGCTCGACAAGCAGTTCGGCATGTTCCCGATGGGTGGTCACCAGCACCGCCACGCCCTTCCGGTGTGCTTCCAGCATGCGTTGCTGGGCCTCGAGGCGGGGCAGGCGCACCGTCTCCGAGACCACCGCGACCACGTACTCCATGTAGTTCCGCCGGTCGTTGTGAAGGAGCACCTTCCACGGCGGCAACCGCTTCGGCGTCGGCCGGGTGCGAACGGGCGTCGGGGCGGTTGCGGTGCCGGAGTCGCTCATCGGGCTTCCTTCACGAGGCGGGGGCGGGCGTCATCGCCAGTCGAACACGATCTTGCCGAACTGCGACGAGGATTCAAGGCGCTCGTACGCGGAACGGCACGCTTCGGGCCGGTGCACCGAATCGACGACCGGCCGGATCGCTCCGGAGACGAGCAGCGGCGTCACCTGCCGGAACTCGGTCATGTCGCCCATGGTCGAGCCGAGGATCGAGAGCTGGTTCCAGAAGACCCGCGACAGATCGCACTTGGCGATCGGTCCCGCCGTCGTCCCGCAGGTGACGAACCGGCCGCGACGGGCGAGGCTCTTGACGGCGAACCCGAGCAACGGTCCGCCCACCGAGTCGATGCAGCAGTCGACCCCCCGCTTGCCGGTGAGGCCGCGCACCTCGCGCGACCAGTCCTCGCCGCGGTCGAGCACCCCGTGGTCGGCGCCGAGTTCCTTCGCCCGCGCAAGCTTCTCCTCGGTTCGACTGGTGACGATGGTCGTGCATCCGAGATGCTTCGCGATGGCGAGCGCCGCCAGCGCGACGCCTCCTCCGATGCCGGTGACGAGGACCGTCTCGCCACCACGGAGTTCCGCTCGAGCGACCATCATCCGCCACGCGGTCAGGTGGGTCAGGCCGAAGGCCGCCGCCTCGACCGGATCGGTGTCGCCGATCGGAACGAGATTCGTCACCGGCGCCGTGAACCGTTCCGCGTGGGCACCATGATCGTGCTCGCCGATCATCCTGATGTCCGGCGGCGCCGGCGCGACCCCCGGTCGCCTCGCTTCCGCTTGCGGAACCGCGGCGTTCAGCAGCACTCGCGTTCCGATCCACGCCTCGTCCACCCCGTCGCCCACCGACTCGACGAGACCTGCCCCATCCGAGCCGCCGATGTGCGGATAGACCGTGTCCAGACCGGGCAGACCCCGACCGACCCAGAGATCGAGATGGTTGAGCGCCGACGCCTCGGTGCGCACCACGCACTCGCCCGGCGCGGCGACCGGGTCGGGCATGTCCGATCGAAGTCCGACGTTGGCGGCGACCGGGATCCCCTGTCGGTCGACGGTGATGGCGTTCATGCGGCGAATCCTGTGTCGTGGTGCGACCGGCAATCCGTGGATGGTCCCGTCGAGAGACGAGTCCCCTACTCGACGAGCCCGTAGACGATGTGTTCGCTGGTGCGTCCCCCGGCCACGAAGGTCACCGGCACCTCCAGCAGTCCCGTGAAGTCCTTGCGCGGCGTCACCTCGACGGTGACGAGCAGGTTCTTCCCATCGGAGCGCTGCGAGACGAGATCCGCGGTCGCATCCGGCGAGAGCGCGTACGCCATGTCGAATCGAGTCGATCCCATCTCCTCGACCTCGATGGAGAAGGCGGTCGGCTCGCCGGCCTTCGCCCGCCCGAGCATCGACCGGAACTGCGCGAACTTGAACGCCGGCGCAATGCGGGTCGAAGGATGTCGCACCCGAAGATCGACCAGCGGGCAATCCTCGCGATCGGTCTCGACCAGCAGGTACTTCGGCACCGCGTTCGCGGCGAGACCTCGGAAGTCGTACCGGAGTTCGTAGGCGCTCCGCGGCGACTCGGAGGCGGGATCGAAACCGACGAACGACGGCGTCTCGCCCTGCACCGACCTCACCTCGAACGGCTCGCCGTCCACCGATTCGAGCCGGAAGGTGCCGGCGAGCCGCGCGGGATCGAACTGGTTGCCGGGTCCGAAGGTGGTGATGTAGGGCACCGGCCGAGCGACCACCGAGTAGGCGACCTCGGCCTGAAGGCCGACCCGCATCGGCGTGTCCACGCCTTCGAAGATCATCGAGACCGCCGCCTGCTTCACGCCGACGGCTCCGGAGGTCTCCATCGAGACCGGCATCGCGAGCGAACCTCGCGCCGGAACCACCTCGCCGGCCATCTCGACCGCGGTGCATTGGCAGGTCGGCTGCGAGGCGAGGATCCGGATCGGCGCATCGGAGTCGTTGCGAAGCACGAAGGTCGCCTCGACCACGGTCTTCGGCGCGACCAGGCCGAAGTCGACGGAACCGGGCGTCGCCGTGATCGGACCGGCGGTGACCGATGGCCCGGTGCGACGGTTGCCGAATCCCGTCGCGGCGCTCGATGTCGCTGGATCGGAAGCGGCGTCGCTCGCCGCCGTGGTCGCAGGACTCGTCGCAGGACTCGAGGATCCGGCGTCGGCTTCCCCGGTGGCGACCGGCGGTGCCGCGGGTTCGGCGCCGCGATCGCCTCCGCAGGCGCCAAGCAGCAGTGTCGCGAGGCATGCCGCGACGCAGCGCACCGAAACGTGGCTCACCGGCACGCGTCGACGTGATCCTCGTTCGACGTGATCTGCAACGGTACGACTCGACCGGTGGGCTTCTTCTGCGGACGGGTTCGGCATCGGCAATCCCTCTGTTCGGGAACGAGCGGTCGAAGTCGAATCGATCGGCTCGAAGGCGAAAGTCTAGTCGTGCAGAGCGACGT
>Ga0075475_10001677_pt1 | contig 11037 bp, 24 predicted proteins | sample DEB08_DNA_10_FD_76342 | JGI IMG/M metagenome (GOLD analysis project Ga0075475, IMG submission 76342) | Aqueous microbial communities from the Delaware River and Bay under freshwater to marine salinity gradient to study organic matter... | ecosystem: Environmental > Aquatic > Marine > Coastal ... | reverse complement strand
TTCAGAGATGTTGTCGGGCCATGCTTCTTCACAAAAAAGTTTGCCGTTGTACTCTCTCATGTAGTATTCTTCTACACGGTCGGTATAGTCTTCTCTGTGCCACTCCCTAAAAGATTTAGGAGTGACGTTGCCCTTCAAAACGCCCGATTGGATCATTCCTTCGACCGTCTTCAAGTATTCTTCGTATCTTCTGTTCATTCTCATTCCTTTCAGGATAGTGTTTGCCCAAAAAAGAATACGTCAGAGGACAAAAAAGATTTCCTCTGGAAATTGAACTATTTCATTTTTATTTTTTCAAATAAATTTTTTAGAGAATTCAAACCGAATTCAGGGGGGTTGCTGAAGAGTATCCTCCTTGCAAGTATTCTTCTTCTATCATTTCGTTTATGTGATCTTCTGCATCAAATTCGCCGGACAGCATTTTTTTAAACTCATAGCCAAAATTGTTTTTATAGAAAATTCTAAATCCGTAACTTATGTCTAAATAATTATAATACTCATGGATACTACCCATAAATGTTGCAAATAATTCTTTTCCGGTTGTAAATTGGTATTCTCCCTTATAATCATGAAAATAGGAAACACCACTGGGAGGGATGTACAATCCTAGTTTAACACCCTTGTATGAAAAATTAAAGTTTTTACAAAACAAAATGCAAGGCTGGACGTAGCATTTGGGATAATTTTTTTTTGTCCACCCTTTATAAACACAATAGTTGTTCCCGCTGAAATTAAGTTTTTTTCCGTCGTAAGAATAATTCAAAAACTGATTATTTTCTACGACTCGAATAAACTTATGAAGATTATTGAACAAAACTGTTTTCAAATAATTCTTTTTGGCTTTTTTACAAGATTTTTTTAGACGTTCAACAACATCAAGTTCGCCAGTTACTCTTACAACCGCCCCAGTTCCAGATAAAATTCCATTTGGATATAAGGTGTCTGTTGTGAATTCTGGTGGAAGCGGTTCGCTAAATTCTCGTGCCAAACGATAAGCGGGTTCTGTAATGGGTTGTTCATTTTCGTAAGCAAAAATAATAATGTTTCTTGCTTTATCTTCCCATCCTTCGATAGTTTCAAGATTTATTTCGTATTCTTTTTGAAAATAATCCAGAACACGGGCAGAATACATTACGAATTGTTCGTTCATTTTTTATCCATAAAGGCGTATGCTGAAACCTTTGAATTAAACTATCTCAAAATCAATTTCTTTCTTCCAAATCTATTAGTAGTTCAATTTGAAAATCTTCATTCCAAATAATTTCATCACAAATAAAGTTTTTAATTTCTATGATTTTTTCTTCTGAAACTTGCAAAATTCGTGAATTAAAAATATTCAGAAGATTTTGAGACACATGATACGAACTTTTATCGTTACTTCGAAGGTAGATTAAACACAAAAAGCCTTTAAGTTGAGAAGTTGACATATACCGATCCATCCATCGCTCGCCTGCCTGCATAATCATGTCATCAGAATCACAACATATAAAGACATTTTCTTTTTCGTTTTCAATTGATAATAATTTGAAATCTAGAACATCAAAATGTGGCCGGTCATCATCGACCCTAATAAGTGCTTGATAACAAAACTCTGTGTCTGTGCCTAGATTAAACAAGTTCTTTTCATCACACATTGAGTGTTCAAGCCAAAATAAACCACCACGCATTTTTCACCACTTCCCGCACCCGACAGTTTTAATGTTGTTTAAAGTAATGTTTTTTAAGATTTGAACCTGTATATTTTCTAAATGTTCTTGCATTTCGTTTAACTTTTCTTTAAGCAAAGAAAAATTAAATTGAACTACCGTGCCATCTGGCATATAAAACTCTGCATTGTCTCCCCAATCATGAAACAATTTTAATTTGAGTCGATTGATGATTTCAACAAAAGTATTCCTATCTGGAAATTGCCATTCTTTGTTGGTTCCCAAAGCTTTTTGAATACTATAACATTTAGCAACGGCGATGGTAAGTTCTTCATCAGTAACCGTTTCTTTTAACAATTTCTTGTTGATAATTTCTTTTGATTTTTTTAGTTGATTTTCCATAAGTTTCAGAAAATTCAAACAACCAACAGATTCAAGATTCATAATTTTCACTTTCTAGAAATTGAAACTATTTCAATTCAATTTTTTAGGAGGTTCCAGACCTGCCTCAGAAAAAAATTCATAGCCTGACGCTATGCAATCATCACCTTGATAAATATCAAGCACCAATCCTTCGTCTGTGAGATACGCAAATGCTTGAATATCTCCGATCACATCATTAGCGGAAACTTCTACTTTCATGGCAAATATCCTAAGTTTAAAATTTTTAAAGCAATGTCTTTAGGCACAAGAACAGTAGCCCACGTTGACGGCGATTTATATGTGGGTCTAAACGATGGGTCGTTTAAAATAACATATTGTCCACCGTGCCATTCAACCTCGTCATAGCCGATACCGAGCAGGCCGGCCGATAGTTGCTCCCCTTTATCCAGAAGTTCAAAAAAACAACCCAAGTTTTTCATCATTTCTCGCCACGGCCCCGTAGGGAATTCATCTTCTGAAAGTTCACAAAATTGTTTGTAATGATCGTGGATAATTTTTTGTAATTTTTCTTTCATTCAATTTTTCTTTCATTCGCCACTATTATCGAAAGATTGGAAAAGCCCATCAACTTCATCTAATGTATATGGATAATTTTTCGCTTCTTCTTCTGAACAATTTTTCATGTGTTCATGAAGAAATTGCAAGGCATCAAGAATAATTTCCATATCGTGTTTTTCAATAAAATAATTCGCCATCAATCATCCTCCGACTTAAATTTTAATTGTGCTTGGGTGCAATCTGATTTGTCAATATCTTCTCGAACACCTAGATAAACAGGCTGGTAAAGTGAACCAGACTGCTTCATTGCATATAAGTATCTCACTTCAACAATTTGTCCCGGTTGAGGGATTTCAAAGTTGATAGGAATAGTGACCTTTCCTGCGGGGACTGGCTTTTTATTTTTAAACAACTGCAAATAAACACTTCGCTTGCTTTCGTTTTGTTCTTTAACAATGCAAGAACAAGTGCTGTAGAACTTGAACTTTAGATAATCTCCTCCACTTGCGGGCCTTCCCACATAATACTGGGCATTTTTATTTTTAAATACAATGCCTTCTTTGTTGTTATTTTGAAGTGATTCCAAGAACTTATTTTTATTTTTATTTGCTGTTTTGGTCAGCACAAAAAACTCAGAGTTGATGTTTTCAATGAGGTTTTTAAGTTCTTTGAATCTTTCTTTGAAAGGCTTGGTTCTATAGTCTGAACCATTTACTTCTAAAATATCAAAAGCATAAAGCGTGTTTGAAACAAGTTCTCCGTCGAGAAGAAAATGGTTTTCATTTTCTTTGATTGTATTATAAATTTCGACGGGGATATTTACATAATCTCCTTTTCGATTATAGGAAGTCACTCCTTTTTCATGTTTGTGAAGCATGAACCTAACACCGTCCATTTTTTCTTGGGCGATCCAGTTCGGGTCATCACAAAGAGAAATAGCATGATCTTCTTCAATCGGGTTAAGAAGAACACATTTCGATTCAACTATGTCCTTTTTTTTTTCTACAAGGATTTGTCCTTCACCTTCTTTTGGGACGTATCCTTTTTTAGTCTTTTCGTTGACCAACTTGTTGTAGATAAGTTTTGCATCTTCCAAATAGACAGGAGAATTTGTCTTTGTTCCTGACTTTAATGCACTTCCTCTACGTCCGTATGAAAAATTAACTACATACTTTCCATCTGTTTCTTCAATACTGGCATGGTAGACTTTATCGCTATTTCCCGCTTGAAAATAAAGAGAAATAGATTCAACAACATTAGATTCAACAACTGTCATTTCAAACTCCTTGCTTGCGTTGTGGACTTTTATTCAACCATCTCAAATTCTTTTTTCAAATAAAAAGTCAATTCTGCCAGAGCAGAGGAAAAATCGACCACTACAATGTCTTTTTCAGAAACAAATCGGTTTTCCAAATTGAAAAGCTCAATTTCTGTCTCAGTTTTATAATAAGGGTATTTTTCAGTTGTTGTAAACCTGAAAAAAACAAGATCGTTTTCTAGTTTTTTTGTTACTTCTGAAAAATGACAGAAATAATCATCAGGACATTGAACTAACCATTTGGCAAATCCTCCATTTTGAAATTCATCACTTCTTTTTTCCCCATTTGGGAACTCTAGTGAAATTTTTAAAATTTCATAAAGTTGATTCGCTGTCAATTCTTCTTTGAATTGTCGAACTAGATTGATAAATAAATCTCTAACTGTTCGATATTTATAAGCCGGACTATTTTTGTCTCGTTCCTTTAGAACATCAGCAAAAACTCTTAAAGCGTAATCGCTAGGAAAACAATTAAAAATTCCACTTAAATTTGAATATTCATCTGTGTAGTATGAAAATTTTTCTTCATTCACAAGAATAGAAGAACAAACATCTTGCCTTCTATACATCAGAACTGTTTCATTAAAAAATTCTATATTTTTTATCTTGTCTGAATATAGTTCTCGGTAATGTTCTGTTCGTGCTTTTTGAACTTCCTTTTTATAATTTTTCTCTATTTCGCTAAGTTTTTCTTCTAGTTTCATCTCGACAGGACAAACATCCATCTTGAGAGACATTCCGAATCTCCTTGTTATTCTTGTTTATTGACCTTGGTATCAGTTTTATCCAGATCTATCCCAACAAGCTTCAAAAACTGATAGGGGTCATTTAATTTAGGATCATCTGGACTGTACCAAAACTGGTGATTGCAATTTGCGATTTTGCAGGCGTTTGTGTGAGCATCATAATAATCAATATTTAGTTCTTCACATTCATCCCAACTTAGAACTGTTTCATATAAATTGATTTCTTGCTCCCTACATTTATCACAGTAACAGGGAAGACCCCGTTCTACGGCTTGTTCAAATTTTTTCATTTCTTCAGCAAAATTCATTTCAATTCTCCTTTTTTATAGTTAGTCATTTTTTCTCCTTCAATTAATAGGTTTTGCAAAAGTTGCAGAAATGCTTTTTTGATTAACTTTAACCCTAAATTCTTGAAACTCAGAACAATCTTTTAGCCAATTTTCATCAACAGGCAGAGTTTCTACAAAATCATCGCCTCCAACAATAAATCGTGCGTTTTCGTAAAAATCTTCATCGTTGTTAGGGTCGCAATCTTTTGCATAAGAAACAAAATTATTTTCGTTTTCTACCAAATTAGGAACTCCGTTGCTCATGCAATAAATTCCGTGATCATGAACAAAGAAAAGGGCAGGGGCTTTATTTTTAACCCAATCTTCCCTGTGGTCTTTTGCGTTGAGGGTGTGTTCTACAAGTTTCTTAATTTCGCTCGTTTTAAAAATGCAAGTTCCCATTTATTCTTCCTTTTTTCTAAGAGTTTTGAAAGTGATTATTACTATAACTGTCGCAAACCAATTTTTTAAAGAATATTCTATTTCTGTTTGAAACAAAGTATTAACAGCCCACAGAAAAACAAAGGGCCAAAATACTAAAATCAAAAAAGCAAACACGATTAAAAAAAGTATTTCGTTTTTCATTACCATGAACTTCTGTATCGTACAGAACGCCCCTCTTTTATCACTTGTTTTGCTTTTTGAACGAACTCTAAATCTTCATCTTTATAGTCCGCATCCGAGTTATTTCCAAAGAAAAAACCAGATGTTTCAGGCAATTCTTGATTGCGAACAGCAACTTCAAGTTCGCTTAAATCATCAAGATTTAGTTCTACACTCACACAATTAAATTCTTTAACTTCTGGATTTTCTTTGTTCAACCAAAGTTGCTCCATCCATCCCTGAAGATTGGGATGCTTTCTCCAATAGGCGATTTCTTCAACATTTCCATCTTCATCAACTGCTTCGGCGTATTGATCTAGTCCCATTTTTAAATCCTCCAATCTTCGGGGAAGTCGTAATTATCACCAACTGCCTGAGAGAGCCAGTCGTAATACTCATCCATTTCATCGTGAAATTTATTTAATTCACAGATAGTTTGTTGGTCGTAATGAGCAACTGGAATTGCGTCATTGATTTCCTTGAACGTCAGATTGCGAATTGTTGTTTCCATAATTCTTCAACCATTTGATTCTAATTTTTCAAAAAAAATTTCTTTTTCTTCTTCATCGTAGGCTTTTAGTTCTATCCTACTATGAAAAACATCAATTTCCAAAACAAAAAATTCAGAAATTTTTTCAATTTCTTCTTTCTTTATTTTCACAAGAATTTTTCTTTTTTTCAATTCCAATTCCTGAAAAACTCAACTCTAATTCCTACGTCCATCTTGCCTTCAAGTGGTCGTTGATCAAGGTCGATAGTTTTGTTGCAAAACATGGATACTTTGCTGGTCGAGACACATCCACTACAGCAAATCAAAATCAAAACAAATAAAATTTTCATCGAATCAATCCTCCTTGTGATTCTAGAACCATCTTATTCGCAAAATCTTTGAGAAATCCAGCCTGACCTTTTACGCCCCGGTCAGTATGCCCTAAAATGAGTTTTAGTCATTGGGAGATCGCCCACGGAAATCCTCCCTGAAGATCTGGCATGCTCTTTTGATCTCTTCTGGCTCTTGGAGGCGACCACTGGTTATTTTTTATTTATTCTAATGTGTCCATTTTTTATGCAACTTTATCGTAAGAATAATCATGAATAACTGTCGAGGTCACTCCCGAGTCAGTGTTCATGAGATTTTGATAATGAATAATTCTATCTAACGATTCGTTCTTGATGTAGCCTTTTGTGTTGTTTGAAAAAACAATTTCAAGAACATACTTGCCACAAGCAGATTTGCCATCAAGCCAATTTACGTCCAACATAAAACACCCTTTCGGTTTGAGTTAAATATAGAACTATCTCAATCACTAGAATCTATTTGCCATTTTTTACCACAAATAGAACACTCATGAAGATTCAAACAATTTCCTAGATTTTCTTTAAATTGCCAATCATGCACATGGTTGGCATCTTCTTCTCTAACCCAACCCCAACCAGAACAGTGATAGCAATTTTGTCTGAAATGACTGAATTTGTGCCGGTTTTCAGGAGTATCCTCACGAAAATGCAAAGGATAAGCATTTAATTTTAAATTCCATCCACCATAACCCATACACTTTGGACAAACTTCAGTCAGCCCTTGTTCTGGTTGTGGTCCTTTTTTAGATGGAAAATCAACAAAAGCCAATTCGTCAGTAGATTCAAGATATTTGTTCATAAAAATACAACCATCTCAAAATTATTTTTTTTCACAAATTTATCGCCCCATACACTCTCTCCCCGAACGGGGTTGTAGGCGTGGACATCATGACGCCTCGTTGTTCAGCCTTTCGGCCTACAGTGTATGCTGAGAATGGCTAGGATTCGAACCTGCTTTATATCTGTTATGTATCCCTGCCTTGCGTCACAAGAGATCAACTTGTGTCTTAAACTTATCTCTAGAAAATAAATCTAAAGAAGCAAACCTAGTGATCAAACTAAGGTGGCAGGATAACAGCCCGATGCCAACCGGCCCATTCCCGTACAATAGAACCATCTCAAAATTATTTTTTTAAAAATAATTTGGGCAAACTTTTATTTGTCCTTCAAGTAAATGAAGAACTAAAGCAAATACCAACCCAAGAAAAAAAGCAGAACAAATAATTCTCATAAAACGTCCTTGTTTCTGTGTGAACTACTCCATAGTCGCTAAGAATTCTTCATGGTCGTCATCAGACCATTTCTCATCCTCTTTTTTGTCTTTGTATAAAAAATAAAATCCAATTCCATAAATGATTGCAACTAAAATTCGATCTATTATTCGACTTATCATCGCAAAACCAGATCGCCAGAGATTAACAATTCTTCTGTTCCAAATACTTTTTCTTCACCACAATTTTCACACTCGTAATTTCTAGCATCTGGTTCTACACCGTATGCTGTTTCTCCACAAGCAATACAAAAACCCTCATATTCTTCGCTTGCTTGGATATATTCTTCTTCAGTAAGTTCGATAATCATTAGTTCACCTTAATGTCAACAACGTGAGTTTCTGGAACACCGAACGCATTTTTGGCAGTAAATTTCAAAGTCACTGTATTTCCATTCACCTTTGTGTAAAGATTATGAAACACAAGAGTGTCTGGGTAATTAACCATCTGCTTGACAATTTCTTTAGCCTTAATGATCTTGTCAATATCATCCGCAACCGCCACCACCGGGACTACAACCTGAACTGTTGCAAATCCACAAAGCAAACCCAAAATCAAAGCAATCTTCTTCATTATTTTTCTCCTCTTTAAGCAACCTTGTCCAACCTATAAACACTAACCATTTCATCTGAAAAAAAAGTTTTACTTACGCCTATTGATTCTACGCAAATTTTATTTAAATTTCTATTGTAGCAAGCATCAACTTCTTTCATGACCGAAGTTATGAAGTCATCGTTGATTGAAAAATCAATATTTTGATTTTGTGCCGTATCTAAATGAAACTTCTTTATTTTCAATACTTTCCCAAAATCAAAAATAAAATCACCGACTTTAATTTCACTAGCAGGAATTTCCATTTATGACTCCAATCTTTCCAATATTTTCATAATAAAATCGTTCTCCCAATGCTTTTTCTAAATGAAAAATTTTATCATTTATTTTTCCTCTAATTTGAACATTTTCTATTGGAGAAAAATTCAGATCAGGAATTTTCTTTGAAACACAATACAACTCTTTGATTGCTTGAAAAATAATTTCATCAACTTTTTCAAGTTCGTCGTTCATATTTTTTAAACCATCTCGAATTCAAGATTCTTTTGGGAATTTTTGTTTTCGAGCCAACTTTCATATGCTTGAATAAAATCTTTTTCTTCCTGAGTCGTTGTTCGATTCGAATGTCCTCTGGCTTGACGAACCTTGTTGCCAGAAAGTTCGATTGTCACAAGACTTTCATCAGGAGTCTCAGTTTTTCGCAAAAACATAATCGTCGTCTTTTCTTCAACAACAGAATCAATATAACTGGCTACACAATGATGCAATGAACTTCCTTCCTTCACAATGCAATCAAGAGTTTCTGGAACCTTGATGCAATACTTATCTGTTTCAAATTCTTTATTCTTCAAGCTTTCTGTTACTTTCTGGTACTTTTCAACAAGTGCCTGACTTTGCTTGACTCGATAATTCTTACTTGCAACATCGTGGGCAGTCTTCAAATACTTTGGATACTTGTCAAAATTTTCGTTCATTTCAGAACTCATTTTCACATAATCAACAAGAATCGTCAAATGATCCAAATCAACATTGTGAACCATGCTAGAAGACAAACCCTGTTCGTTTAGATCGTCGAAAATATAGTCCATCAACCGCTTGTATTCGTATCCCTTGCTCAAAAGCAAATCTACCCGTTCTTTGAAATTTCGAAAGCCCCACTGGGAAAAACAAAAAGCATACTGGTGCTTATCCCAGACATACTTAAAAATATCAACCATATCATTCTTATTCATCAAACGATATGTTTCAATATAATTTCCCAAAACATATTGGCGATTTACGTCTTCATAAATGTCGTTGTTTTCCCATGTCCGATACTGACTTCGCAAATATCGAGCACTAGGTCTAAGACCTGCTCGTGAAAGAAACCAGTTGTCTAGTCCGTCTTCTTTGATTTCCTTGAAAGACCTGATCCGACCATTGCGAAAAGCATCATTGCACACTTTTCGAAGATTCATTTCCTGAATGTAGTTGTTCTTAGCAAGACTTTCAATGTTGTAGACAACATCCTTGTCAGAAAGAGTTTCGAGTTTGTTCATTCGATTGCCGTAACGAACATACGACTCTTCCTTTCTTCGCTGGTGTTCAATTCGATCATCAAGCCAATAAGAAAGAATCGAAAGAAAATTCTTCACCCATCCCTCTTTTGCAAGAGATTCAAGCGAATCGAAAAAACCAATCTTGCCCGGCTTGATGTTTTCTCCCCAGACAATGTTTTTAAAATGAATGTTCGCAAATTCGCTTTGAGTATCTGAGTGGTAAAATTTTTGGTCAATAATAGACCATTCAAAAGAAAAGCCATTTTCAAAATTGAAGACCATCCGCTTGTCATCAGCAGAGCTAGTGATGTCTCGAAGAACCAAATACTTGTTTTTGTTTCGAGCAGGCATTTTTTGATTTTCCTTGAAAGTGGTGGTGATTGCCAACAACAATCTTTGAACTATCTGAAATTCAATTTTTCACAAATATTTTCTTCAAGAAGATTTATCGTTAAATATTTCCGAAAATGAACATTGAATCTTTCGGAAGTCATGTCTACAAAAATTAAATTTTCTTTAATTTTAACAGGACAATCAACTGGAACAATTATTTCAGATTCTTCTTCAAAATAATCCACAAAAATTTCTAGACACTTGGAAAACCCTCGTTTCCCAAAATAAGGAGTAGTATCACATTCTTCTACCCTTGTCTTACAGATTGGCGACCATTTTGAAGAAAACTTTGAAGGAGGTTTTAATCCTAAACAAATATCGGCTGGCCTAAAATTTGTGATTTCCCATAAATCAGAAATGGTCAGGCAATCTAAAACCATTTTGTTTCGCAAAACTTCAATTTTATCCATTATGGAAGACCCATTAACTCCAAGGCTTTCTTTGCTGTACTAGGAGAAACTATGATAAATGGACAAGAAAATTCAGATTCATTTGATTCTGGATTGACTATACAAATGTAGTTATTATATTTAGAATCATTCCAATAATCTTGAAGCCACTCATTGTGAATTAAAATAGAATCAATAGTGTCAAGATAATCTACCCAACAATTTGCGTTTTCTTCTTCTCTTTCAATGATTTCATAGTATTTTTTATCAAATAAAGTTTCTAACTTTTCAATTTCATTATCAAGAATAGAAACTGGAGAATTAGAAATGTTTTTCATCATTTATTTTTACTCATACCTCAGTTTTTTATAGTTGGGTAGCATCGAGTGATGCAAACCCTCTGTCTTTTTGCCACTCAACAAAACCCAAGCCTCAGAGGCAAAATTTCGGTC
>Ga0075475_10001668_pt1 | contig 11078 bp, 4 predicted proteins | sample DEB08_DNA_10_FD_76342 | JGI IMG/M metagenome (GOLD analysis project Ga0075475, IMG submission 76342) | Aqueous microbial communities from the Delaware River and Bay under freshwater to marine salinity gradient to study organic matter... | ecosystem: Environmental > Aquatic > Marine > Coastal ... | reverse complement strand
GCGCTTCGCGAGGTGATCGCGGCAAGTCGGCAACTCGTTCGCACCACCGAGGGCGTCGCGCTCGATCCCAAGGCGCCGGGAGGCGCCCACGGCCTGGTCCTCGCGATGATCCGCGCCTTTCCCGACCACCTCGCCCTCCGTCCCGATCGCATCAAGCGGCACTGCCTGATGCCCGATCGCCGCCGGGTGCGCCTCGACCGCGACGCGATCGAGGTCCCCGCGGGTCCTCTGCTGGCGATGTCGCTGAGGGAGACGCCCGGCGAAGCCGGCGAGACCCTGCTCGGTCTCGTCACCGCGGTGCCCCCGGAGTGGTTGATGGATGCGCTGCCGGACCGGCTCGAGGAGCGACGCGATCTGGTGTGGAACCCACGACTCTCGTCGGTCGAGGAGCACGACCGGGTGCTCGTCGCGGGCATCGAGATCGATCGCACCGTGCGCCCGCCCGTCGATCCCGACTCCCGCGCCGCCGCGGAGCAGATGCTGGCCGAGCGGATCGCCTCGGGCGAGATTCCCCTGCCATCCTGGGGCCCGACGGAGGAGGCATGGATCGAACGGGTCCGCTGCGTCGCCTCGTGGTGTCCCGAGCGCGGTCTTCCGACCTACGACGACGTCGTGCTGGGCGAGGTCCGACGGGCACTTGCCGCCGGCGCCACGCGGGCGAAGGACCTCGTGGGCGTCGATTCCATGTCGGCACTCGTCGGGGTGATGACCGCCGCCGATGCGGAGTTCGTGCGACGAATGACGCCCGAGCGGATCACCCTGCCGAGCGGATTTCGCATGAAGGTCGCCTACGCCTCCGGCGACGCCCCGCGCGGGCGGGCGAGGATCCAGGATCTGATCGGATGCGACCGCAGTCCCGCCGTCGCGGGGGGGCGAGTCCCGGTGCTGCTCGAGATCCTCGCACCCAACCAGCGACCGGTGCAGGTGACCGCGGATCTGGAGAGTTTCTGGAAGGACCTCTATCCCTCCATTCGCAATGCGCTTGCAAGGCGCTATCCCCGTCACCGATGGCCTTGACAACCCTCGTCGCAAACCCATTGATTGAAGCGACTTGCGCTCAGATCATTGAATCCGGGGCGGGGTTTGGGTAGACTCGTCGGCTTATGCCTCGATCCTCGAAATCCCCTTCTTCGAGTCCCAAGTCCGCCTCCTCGCGTCCCCGCACGACCTCCGGCAGCCGATCAAGCAAGACGGCGACGAAGACTGCGGTCTCCAATCCCGACGCCGACTCGACCACCGAGTCGATGAAGGCGACGGACGCGGCCGCGGAGGCTCCCCAGACTTCAAGCAAGACTTCAAGCAAGACTTCAAGCAAGACCTCAAGCAAGTCCTCGAGCAAGACCTCGAGCAAGTCCGCCAAGGTCGCGACCAAGACCGCCAAGGCGAGTTCCTTCACCGAGGCGAAGCTCGCCGAGGGTGGAGTCCCCGAGATCGGAACGCCCGCCGCGGCGGCCCGCTGGCTGAACGAGCGGGTCGACATCGAGCGGATGCGCGTGGTGCGCTACAGCGACGACGCCTTCAAGCTCGATCGCATGCGGGCCCTCCTCGAGCTTCTCGGCAATCCGCACGAGCAGATCCGGACCATCCACGTCGGCGGCACCAACGGAAAGGGCGGCACCGTCGCGATGCTCGCCTCCATGCTCGAGGGCTGCGGCTACACCGTCGGCAGCTACACGAGTCCGCACCTCATCGACATGCGCGAACGGATCTCGATCGGTGGATCGCCGATCGATCGGGGAGCGTTCGTGGACAGCGTCCGTGCCGTCGCCGAGGCCTCCGCGAAGCTCGATTCGGCGCCGACCTTCTTCGAGGCGATGACCGCGGTCGCGTTCAAGCACTTCTTCGAGCAGGCCGTCGACATGGCCATCGTCGAGGTGGGCCTCGGCGGGCGTCTCGACTCGACCAACGTGATCACCCCCGAGGTCTCGATCATCACCTCGATCGACCTCGACCACACCCGACTGCTCGGAGCGAGCCGCGAGGAGATCGCTCGCGAGAAGGCCGGCATCTTCAAGCCCGGCGTTCCCGCGCTGGTGTTCGATCCGGACAGCGCGACCGAGCAGGTCTTCCGCGAGGTCGCGGAGGCGGTGGGGGCGCCGCTTCGAATCGTCAACAAGGACATCGAGTTCTCGAGCCGGTTCTGCTCCAGCGCCGACCTCGGACCGCACACCCGGGTGTGCCTCTACACCCAGACCAGCCGTCTCGAGCATCTCCCGGTGCCGCTGCCGGGCGAACACCAGGCGGGCAACTGCGGCCTCGCGCTGGCGGCGATCGACATCCTGCGCGGCGACGGACTCGACTGCCCCGAGGACAAGGTCACCGCAGGACTCGCCAACACCACGGTGCCCGGTCGAATGCAGCTGGTGCACCAGCGACCCAAGGTGCTCGTCGACGGGGCCCACAATCCCGCGGCGATCACCGCACTCATGAAGTGCGTCGGCGCCCACGTCCCCTACGACTCGATGGTCTGCATCTTCGGCTGCTGCTCGGACAAGGACGTCGACGAGATGCTCGACCGGGTCAGTCTCGGCGCGGACAAGGTGATCTTCACCAAGAGCACCTCCAATCCCCGCGCCATGGAGCCGCAGGAGCTCCAACGTCGCTTCGCCGAGCGCAGCGGCAAGATGAGCCAGATCGGCGAGACGCTGAAGGAGGCGCTCGAACTCGCCGGCCGCGCCGTCAGCCGCGAGGACCTCATCTGCATCACCGGCAGCTTCTACCTCGTCGGCGACGCGATCAGGCACTTCGCGGAGAAGAACGCCAGCGGACGACCGAAGGGCGATCCCGCCGCGGTCGCGGCCTCGGCCTCGGTGCGCTGATCGGGACCCGGTTTCGGCGGAGGCGGGTACAACACGTTCCGCCCCGAACGCCGCCGAGCCGCCCATGACCGAAGAATCGACCAACGACCTGCCGCACCGCTACACCGGCTCGCTCGCCAACGAGATCGAGCAGCGATGGCAGGCGCGGATCGACGCCGAGAACGCCTTCGCGCAGCCCAACCCCGGCGACGCGCGGTTCGACGCCTCGAAGCCGAAGTTCTACTGCCTCGACATGTTCCCCTACCCCTCGGGCGCCGGCCTGCACGTCGGCCATCCGGAGGGCTACACCGCCACCGACATCCTCTGTCGATACAAGCGGATGAAGGGTTTCAACGTCCTGCATCCGATGGGCTGGGACGCATTCGGCCTGCCCGCGGAGCAGTACGCGATCGCCACCGGGGTGCATCCGGAGGAGACCACCCGCAAGGCGATCGACACCTTCCGACGACAGCTCAAGCGTTTCGGATTCAGCTACGACTGGTCCCGGGAGTTCGCCACCACCGATCCGGCCTACTACCGGTTCACCCAGTGGATCTGGCTCGAGGCGTACCGGTCGTGGTTCGATCCGAAGCTCGGCCGGGCCCGGCCGATCGCCGAACTCGAGACGGTCCTCGCCGCCGAGGACCGCGTCGTCGACACCGCGGATGGACCGAAGGCGTGGTCGGCGTGCTCGGCGAAGGAGCGGCAGGTCCACCTCGATCGCCATCGCCTGGCCTATCTCGGCGAGCAGACCGTCAACTGGTGCCCGAAGCTCGGCACGGTGCTCGCCAACGAGGAGGTCATCGACGGCCGCAGCGAGCGCGGCGGTCACCCGGTGCTGCGCATGCCGCTCAAGCAGTGGATGTTCCGGATCACCGCCTACGCGGACCGGCTGCTCGACGATCTCGCGCTGGTGCATTGGCCGGAGTCGACGAAGACCCTCCAGGCGGAGTGGATCGGCCGCAGCGAGGGCGCCCATATCCGCTTCGCGCTCGAGGGCGGCGATGGCGATCCGATCGAGGTGTTCACGACCCGTCCCGACACCATCTTCGGCGCGACCTACATGGTGCTGGCACCGGAGCATCCCCTCGTCGCAAGGGCCGTCGCGGCGTCGAACGATCCCGCACTTGCGGCCTACGTCGAGGCGGCCCGGAATCGGGCCGACGTCGACCGCATGCAGTCGCGGGAGAAGACCGGATGCTCCACCGGGCTCTTCGCGATCAATCCCGCCACCGGAGAGCGGATCCCCGTCTGGACCGCCGACTACGTCCTGATGGGCTACGGCACCGGCGCGATCATGGCGGTGCCGGCCCACGACGAACGGGACTTCGAGTTCGCGAAGGCGTTCTCGCTTCCGATCGCGCAGGTCGTCGAGATCGAAGGCGAGCCCTTCACCGGAGACGCGGCGACGTCGGGTGAAGGCGTCGCCGTCAACAGCGTCGGCGAGGCGACGGGACTCGCGATCGACGGCCTCGCGACCGGAGACGCCAAGGACCGCGTGATCGCGTGGCTCGAGACGAACGGCCTCGGCGCCAGGCGCATCAACTACCGCCTCCGCGACTGGCTCTTCTCGCGGCAGCGGTATTGGGGCGAGCCGTTTCCGATCGTTCACGACGCCGCGGGGCTGCACCATCCGGTCGATCCCTCGCGCCTGCCCGTCGACCTGCCGCCGTTGGCGGACTTCTCGCCGATCGAGAGCGACACGCCGCAGCCGCCGCTGGCGAAGTTGCGGGACTGGGTCGAGACGACCGCCGGCGAGGCGGGCGTCGATCCGGCCATCCTGCCGCCCGAGACGCCGGTGCGTCGCGAGACCAACACGATGCCGGGCTGGGCGGGCAGCTGCTGGTACTACCTGCGGTTCTGCTCGCCGCACGACGGGGCCCGATTCGTCGACGCGGACAGCGAGCGGTACTGGATGCTCTCGCGAAGGCGCTCCGCGGGCGCCGGACCGATGCCCGATCGCTACGACCCCGAGACCTGCCACGCCGGAGGCGTCGATCTCTACGTCGGCGGCGCCGAGCACGCGGTGCTGCACCTGCTCTACGCCCGCTTCTGGCACAAGCTGCTCTTCGACCTCGGACACGTCTCGACCCCCGAGCCGATGGGACGACTGTTCCACCAGGGCATGATCACGAGCTTCGCCTACCAGCGCGCCGACAAGAGCCTGGTCCCGATCGACGAGGTCGAGGAGAGGGGCGAAGGCGAGTTCGTCGAGACCGCCACCGGCGACAAGGTCGTGCAGATCGTCGCCAAGATGTCGAAGTCGCTCCGCAACGTCGTCAATCCCGACGACGTGATCGACGAGTACGGCGCCGACACCTTCCGTCTCTACGAGATGTACATGGGTCCGCTCGAGGCCTCGAAGCCCTGGAACACCCGCGACATCGTCGGGGTCTTCCGATTCCTGCAGCGGGCGTGGCGCCTCGCGATCGACGAGCGCACCGGCGAGCCGCTCTGCGCCGCGGCCCCGGATCCGGCCATCGAGAAGCTGCTGCACAAGACGATCGCGAAGGTCGGCGAGGACATCGAGCGGCTCGCCTTCAACACCGCGATCGCGGCGCTCATCGAACTTGTCAATGCCGCCACCCGGCCGACCGGCATGCCCGATCCGACGCAGGGCGGCATGACCCGCGACCAGCTCGAGCGATTCGCGCGGATCCTCTGGCCCTTCGCGCCCCACGCCGCCGACGAGATCGCCGCGCGGCTCGGCGTCGAAGGCGGGCTGCATCGAGCGGCGTGGCCGGATTTCGACCCGGCGATGCTCGTCGAGGACGACATCGAGCTGCCCGTCCAGATCCGCGGCAAGCTGCGGGCCCGGATCACCGTGCCCGCCAAGGCCACGCCCGCGGAGATCGAGACCCTCGCCCTCGCCGACGAGCGGGTGCAGCCCCATCTCGAAGGCAAGACCCCGAAGAAGGTCATCGTGGTCCCGGGACGGATGGTCAACATCGTGGTGTGAGGCTCGTCGCCGCACGCCGCCTTCGAGCAGCGTCGGTTTCCGGACCCATGTTCGAACAGATCCCTCTCTTGCGAGGCACGCTCGAAAAGGCTCGGCGGTCGGTGTCTCGTGCCCGCGCAACGTTGGGGTGATCGCCTCTCGACCCCGCGTCCGCACGCATCCCACGGTTGGTGCGAGGGCCGAGTCGTCGCACCGAAGGCCCGGGGCCCGATCCCGGCGTCGATTCGGATCCCCTCGACTCTTGCGCCTTGCAGTTGAAGGTCGACCCGGAGTTCCGCTTCAAGGAAGGGCAGTTCGCATGGATCGTGAACGTCTCGTACACGCGTGGAGAACGGGTCGCCAGGGCACCTCTGGAGGCTCGGAGCGACACCGCGACACGCCTTCGCGACCTCGCCTGAGGATCGTGGGCATCGACGCCGACGATCCGAGGATCGAGTCGAACATGTCGGTCGGAAGTCGCCGCATCGACGATCTCGCCAGATCGCTGGGTCTGCTCCATCCAAGGGCGAGGCCTCCGGCGCCACCGGCGGCCTGAGACCTCGGTGAGCCCCGAGATCGAGCGAAGCGGGGGCGGGTCGTCGGATTGCGCCGCCTCGATTGGATGGGGAACCACCGATTGGACCTCGCCCGGCCATCGAAGATGGTGCATCATTCGATCGGGCGGGGGGGAACCCGACCCCCTCGAACGTCGTTCCATCGAGAACCCCCGGCACCGCGATCGACCTCGAGATCGCTCGAGGACCGATGGTTGCTCCAAGACATCCTCGACGCCGATTTCGAACGCCATCCTCCAATGCCCCCAAGGACCCTCGCCATCGATTCCGCCGTCGCGACGTCCGGCGTCGACCGCCGATCGGTCTCCCACGTCGTGGCGAGGGGGTTCGCGGCGCTGGCGATGGCGATCGGCATCGCGACCCCCGCATCGGCGCAGGTCCGCTCGGTCTCCTGGAACCTCGCGCGACTGAACGGCGACGCCACCGCGATCGGCGAGGTTCTTGCCACCCTCGCCGAGGACGATCGACCCGGCTTCGCGGTCGCTCCGGCGATCCTCGTCTTCCAGGAGATCACCTCGCAGAGCCTCTCCGAGGTCGAGCAGATCGTCGCGGCAAGCGCTCCCGACGGCATCGAGTACCAGCTCGCCACATGGACGAGCTCTCCTTCGGAGGACGGCTCCGGCGGTGCCGCCACGCTCTTCTTCCGAACCGATCTTCTCGAGGAGGTCGCCGCGGACCATCGCGATCTTTCGACCGGCGCCGGACGGCAGACCGACCGCTGGCGGCTCCGTCTGGTCGACTATCCCGACGACCTCGGCACCGTGTGGGTGTACGGCAGCCATCTGAAGGCCTCGAGCGGTTCGGACAACGAGGCCCAGCGCCTCGCGGGCGCGGAGGTCATTCGGACCGACATCGCAAGCCTGCCCGCGGACAGCATGGTGATCCTCGCCGGCGACCTCAACTTCTACTCCAACTCCGAGGACGGCTATCAGCACCTGATCGCCGGCGGCGATGGAGGTCTCGAGGATCCGCTCGGCACCGGATCCTGGAGCGGACAAGGCAACTCGATCAAGCACACCCAGTCGCCGCGGGACGCCGCGGGCGGCGGACTCGTCGGCGGCAGCCTCGACGACCGCTTCGACTTCCAGCTCGTCGCGGCGGCGCTTCTCGACGACCGCGGCCTCGATCTGATTCCCGGCACCTATCGCAGCGTCGGCAACGACGGCAACCACTACAACGAGGCGATCAACGCCGGCACCAACACCTACTTCCCGGGAGAGGCGACCCGATCCGATGCGCTTGCCGATGCGCTCTTCGATGCCAGCGACCATGTCCCGGTGGCGGTGGACCTCCGCCTTCCCGGGATCCTCGTCGCGAGCCTCGACGACGCGATCGGCCGGGTGATCCGCAACTCGACCGTGCCGATCGACGTGGTGCTGGCCAACGCGGCTCCGGCGGAGACGTCGGCGGGAAGTCTGCCGATCGAGGTCGAGGTGACTGCCGTCGAAGGCGCCTTCGGCACCGCTTCCGCCACGGCGCCACTGCTGCCGCAGACCGCCACGGCGGCGCTGCAGCTCGACACGTCGATGGTCGGCGAGATCGACGTCCTCGTCGTCGCCGAAGCAGGCGACGGCGTCGCCAATCGCGTCTTCCCGATGCAGGCGCAAGCCACCGTCATCCGCCCGGCGGTCCCGTCGCTTAGGGCCGACGCGCCGGTCGAGGAGATCCTCGTCGAGGTGGAGGTGCCCGCCGGAAGTCCGATCGAGATCGGGATCGAGGTCTTCAATCTCGGGTACGGCCCGTTGCAGAGCGTGCTCGAGATCGACGAGATCTTCCTCTCCGTGGGGCCCGCGACCATCGTCGACGCACCGACGTTCGTCGCGGACACGCCGGGTGTGGTGACGATCTCCGTCGATCCCGGCGTGCTTTCACCCAAGGGATGGTCGGGCGTCCTCGACATCGAGGTCTCCGACGAGAACATCCCCGGCGAGACGTTCGCGGCGCTGTCGGTGTCGCTCACCCTGATCCCCGAGATCGACACGCTGGTCGGGGACCTCGACGGCAACGGTCTCGTCAACGGCGCCGATCTCTCGATCCTCCTCGGCAACTGGGGCTCGAAGGGCGGCGTCGCCGATCTCGACGGCAACGGTCTCGTCAACGGTGCCGATCTCTCGATCCTCCTCGGACACTGGACCGGTTGAGGCCCACGGGAGCGGACGGGACGAACTTCCAGTCGAGACGGCGTTCTCCGCCGAATCCGAGGACGGATTCGGAAGGAACTCCGGGATCCGGGGTGGATTCGGCGCGGGAGCCGGTCACACTTGGACTCGGAGATCACCATGACCAACTGCTCGAAGGCCGCGTTCACCCCGTCCGGCAGAACCGCCAGGCTCGCCGTTCCCGCCATGCTCGCCTCGATCGCGCTGGCGCTGCCCGGTGCGTCTGCGGACGTCGTCGAACTGGGAGCTTCGAAGGACAACACGCTCATCGAGTCGGAGTTCGCCCTCTCCCTGGGCGCCGCCTCCTCCTTCTACGCCGGTCGAGTCGGGCCCAACGGTGGCCAGACCCTGCGACGGGGACTGCTCGCCTTCGACATCGCCGGCGCGATCCCCGCGGGATCGACGATCGTCTCGGTCTCGTTGCAACTGCGTTGCAGCAAGGTCCCCGCGGGCAGTCCGGCGCAGTCGACGTCGCTCCACCGCACCCTCGCAGACTGGGGCGAGTCGACCTCGTTGGCCTTCGGCGGCGCCGGCGCGCCGGCGGAACCCGGCGATGCGACCTGGACCGATCGCTATCACCCGGACGTTCCCTGGGCGGTCGCCGGCGGCGAGTTCGTCGAGGCCGCGAGCGGCGCCACCATGGTCGGCGGCATCGGCTTCTACACCTTCGCCTCCACGGCCGACATGGTCGCCGACGTGCAGTCATGGCTCGACGATCCGGCGAACAACTTCGGCTGGACGGTGCGCGGCAACGAGGTCCAGCCCCGCAACGTCCGCCGCTTCGAGACCCGGGAGTCGGGTGCCTCGAGCTGGCGGCCGAAGCTCGTGGTCGAGTTCGAGCCGCCGAGCGGCAACCCCTTCGACCTCAACGGCGACGGCAACGTCGGCGGTGCCGATCTCACCGTGCTGCTGAGTTCATGGGGAGAGCCCGGTCCGGCGGACTTCGATGGGGACGGCATCGTGGGAGGCGCCGATCTCGCCGCGCTCCTCGCGGCGTGGACCAAGGGCTGAGTCCGCCGGCTTTCCGCAGGCTTGTGGTTGGATTCGACACGTTCAAGTGACCACAGAAGGGTACTTGGGGACAAATCGCGGTCCGATGCCGGAATCCGCTCGACCACGTGCATTCCGAGGCGATCCGACGCGAACATGCGGATGCTCGCACGACCGGCAGCGACTCTCCCGGTCGATGGAACTTCATCATGTCCACCGCCTCGATCGCGTCCTCGCTCATCTTCGCCGCCGCCGTCACGGCGTCGTCGGAGACCGTGCTGCTACCCGCCTCGCACGACAACACCCTGTTCGGTCCGATCGCCGGCGATCTGTCCTCGGGAAGCGGGCAGCACATCTTCGTCGGACGCACCTCCGGTGGCGGGTCAGGCGACAACGACCTGCGGCGCGGACTGATTCGATTCGATGTTTCGGAGATTCCGCCCGGATCGACGATCCTCTCCGCCTCGCTTCGGATGCAGATCGTCTGGCGACCGCAGAACGCGGCCTTTCCGGTGACGAGTCGGTTGCATCGATGCACCGCGGACTGGGGCGAGTCGTCCTCGGTCTCTCCGGGCGGAGCCGGCGTTCCCGCGGCCCCGGGCGATGCGACCTGGTTCAGCCGCTTCTTTCCCGACCTGCCCTGGTCGACACCCGGTGGCGACTTCGTCCCGGAACCGAGCTCGGCGGTGAGTGTGGTGGGCGCGGGACCGTACATCTTCGGCGGCGCCGGTCTCGCCGCGGACATCCAAGCCTGGGTCGACGGGGCGCCCAACCACGGCTGGGTCATGATCGGCGACGAGTCGACGCCGAGTTCCGCCGCCAAGTGGGTCAGCCGCGAGAACGTTGCTCCGACGATCCGACCGGTCCTGACCGTCGAGTTCGATCCTCCGCAGACGATTCGATATCTGCGGCCGGTTCAGGACACCACCATCCACGGACCGATCCTGGGCGACATCGCCTCGGGAAGTGGTCCGTCGATGTTCGCCGGTCGAACCTCCGGCAACTCCGGCTCGAACGATCTGCGCCGGTCGCTCTTGCGCTTCGACCTCTCGGAGATTCCCGAAGGTGCGACGATCACCGCCGCGAACCTCCGCATCGTGGTCTGGCGATCGGCCCCCGGCGGTCCCGAAACGGTCCTCGCCACGCTGCACCGGGCCGAGACGGACTGGGGCGAAGGGGCCTCCGAATCGCCCGGCGGCGCCGGCGCTCCGGCGGCGCCAGGAGACGCCACCTGGACCAATCGGTTCTTCCCGGACGTCTTCTGGTCGAACCCCGGCGGTGACTTCGAGCCCGTCCCCAGCGGTTCGGCTTCGATCGGAGGCGTCGGTATCTGGTGCTTCGAGGGAGCGGGCCTTGCGGCCGACCTGCAGGCCTGGCTCGACGGCGACCAGAACAACGGGTGGATCGTCGTCGGCGACGAGTCCACTCCCAGCACCGTGAGGGCGTTCTTCTCACGGGAGTACTTCGTGCCATCGCAGCGACCGCGCCTGACGGTCGAGTTCGAACCGCCCGAATCGAACGCCTTCGATCTCAACGGCGACGGCAACGTCGGCGGTGCCGATCTCACCGTGCTGCTGAGTTCATGGGGAGAGCCCGGTCCGGCGGACTTCGATGGGGA
>Ga0075475_10001666_pt1:7500-11092 | contig 11092 bp, 12 predicted proteins | sample DEB08_DNA_10_FD_76342 | JGI IMG/M metagenome (GOLD analysis project Ga0075475, IMG submission 76342) | Aqueous microbial communities from the Delaware River and Bay under freshwater to marine salinity gradient to study organic matter... | ecosystem: Environmental > Aquatic > Marine >... | reverse complement strand
GGTGTTACAATGGTACTATTTTTAGTATTTTTATTAATTATTTTACAAATTTATAATTCATCATTAATTATTGAAAATGTAGATGTTGATTGGGCAAATGCTATATAGTTTGAACCCAAAGATAATTTACTACAAAGTCAAGGTATAGAAATCCTTGACTTTGTATTAATTTACCAAAGCAAGAAAAGGAATATGTTTTCTAGTATACATATTAAGTTGGGTCGAATTTAATGTACTTTTCTAACGTTAATTTTATAAATTAATTAATTTATAAACATTAGTACACTTATATCTATCTAATTTTAAATAATTAATCTAAATATTGACATAAAAACATATATTATACTAAAATCTTATTTATAAGATAATTAGATTAATACGAGTGGGTAATTAACTCAGCGGTAGAGTGTCTGCCTTACAAGCAGAAGGTCACAGGTTCAAATCCTGTATTACCCATTACTCAGTGTTTGCGTCGGGCTCATTTAGGCAACATTTGCTACATAAACGGACGAGCGTTATGATTAGTTTAATCATTACTCGGGTTCAATTCCCGACCGACACACCTTTGTTATGTCAGGTTATTGACGTAACGTTATACATTCCTAATTTCATTAGGTCTTAACTTATTTAATTATAGATATTATTCTTTGTATGAAAAAAGTAATTTTAAAGACTTTAGTTGGGTGCATTTGTGGTATGTGTATAGGTTTAATGTTACCGAGATAGGTATAATTATATTAATATTGTCTGAGAAAGAATTTGCTCTTCAAGCTTTACAACAAAATGCTGATGCTATAAGGCCAACTTTTTCTATATTGGTTAGACTTGGTATTACAAAACTGATAAATAAAATCAAAAAATTGAATGATCTGTCAGAAAATGATAGCATCATTAAAAATGAAGCAGTGAGAAGTTTATTGTCAAAAGTTACGTTAAATGAAGGATTGGTTGACCGACTGCCTTATATTGGTGGCGGCTATTTCGTTTACTCTAAATGGGGGGGAGACTGTGTCAAAACCCCTAACCGTTTTTAAGACATTTAAGCTTGTGTTTAAAGGTTGCATGCGATTTACCGATAAGAATGTTGTAGCTTCATGTACTCTAGCTGTTGGAGCGTGCGTGACACAATTTTTGCCATGGTATCAATTTAATAAAGAAATGATTCCTATGTGTCAAATAATGATTAATCTCGCTAGCATGTCTATTAAGGAGTCTAATGATGTTATTGATTTAATTTCGGAGGCTGATTAGTGAACTAAAATTTCGTTAAGAGGGTTTTTGATACATGTAAGAATGTTGCACAATCAGATAGTCTATTTAGGTATTATGAAGGCTATACTGAATGTAATGTATCGTCAGTCAATATGTTCTTATTAAAAAAATAGGATATTTTTATTGAGTTTAAAATCTTCGCGCGAATATTTCGCAAATTCAATATAAATACACACTAAGAAGGGCGGTGTGTTATCGCCTGAAGCTATTAAAGATATCACCAAGACCGAAAGATTATCAGCAATATAATCACAAGATGATAAGATTATGGGCGTAATAGATAATTCAAGCTATAGGACGCTGTGATTTATACTAAAATTAAATTCGCAGCATTTCGGTTTTAGTATCAAAAAGAAACTCTCGAGAGCTGCGCTTATTGCAGTTAAGGATATAGTAATATCCTAATTACTTGAAAAAACTTAAATATGTCAGGGTTGTAAAATAGTAGTATAAAGTTTAGAAAGTATGTTAGGATTTTAACTATATCTATATACAGATAGCGAGTTATCAGTATCAAAACATTAGTCACGCTCAATATTCTATAAACTATTGGTATATCCAATGAATACCAAAGTTTTAAAATTTATCTTAAAATATGCTGTCTATTCATTTGCTGGATATCGTTTAGGAGGTATTATAATCCCTTAGGTTACAGGGATTTTGAAATGGCTGCAATAAATGTGACGAACGTTATTGACATTTTAACTATACCTATTTTTTAAAACAAGTTAACTAACTGTATAAAAATAAAATTTTTTATATTTAATTATCAATTAATAAATATTTTTATAAGTAGTATTTGAAATTTGAATATAAAAACTTATAAAAATATAGACTGTAATTTACAGTTAATTATAGGGCAAAATACTTTCTAAAACGAAAGTATAGCTGTTACTTAGATTAAATAATAATATGTTGGATAAGATCAAGAAATAAAAAATTGCAATAATCTGATAATTTGATAGATACTTCTTTGATTTATTGTATAAATGGGTATGTTACGTTTGTTTGCTAAAGTTTTTAGTCGGAAATTTTGTCTAAGATGTTTTTTCAAACCTATTATTAGATTTGCTTGTTTAATTTGAGTTGTAATAATAATTTTATTACCAAATTTTGTTAAAATTTCTCGAATTAAATTTTTCGATAAAGAATATGGGTAAATAATCAGCGTTGTATTTTTTATAGTTAATGGGCCGAGATCTTTAGGTTTATTTATTTCAAACCAATTTTTATGAATAGAAATCATTTCTTTATTTAAAAATCGAAAGTTTTTTATTAAGAATTCTTCTTGTGATTTCCTATAATTAATAATTAATTTTTCGTTTTTCTTTTTTTTACGGATTTGTGAAATATTAAAATTTCCACGTAATATTAAATCAACTGAATTTTCAATATTTTCATGAATTGTCCATGAATAAACATTATTAACTTCAATTGCGAGCTGAAAAGCAGGGTATGACTTTCGTTCTAAAATACTTTTTTGTGTACCTCGCCGTTTAGCTTCTTCATCACTAATTGTTACATATTGAATTCCACCAATTAAGTCTGATAAAGAGGGGTTTTTAATTAAACTTTCTAGACAATTACCATGAGTAGTTCCTACTAATTGAACACCTTTTTCTGCAATAGTTCTTGCGGCTAAAGCTTCTAGTTCTGTTCCAATTTCATCAATAACAATTACTTGTGGCATATGATTTTCAATAGCTTCTAACATTATTTTATGTTGAAGTTCCGTTTTTGGTACTTGCATACGCCGAGCTCTACCTATACCACTATGTGGTACATCGCTATCCCCAGCAATTTCATTAGAAGTATCAATAATGATAACACGTTTTTTCATTTCATCAGAAAGTACACGTGCAATTTCTCGAATAATTGTTGTTTTTCCGACACCAGGTTTTCCTAGGATTAAAATAGATTTTCCGGATTCAAGTAAATCGCGAATAATAGAAATTGTACCAAAAATCGCACGTCCAACTCGACATGTCAATCCATTAATTAAAAATTGTCGATTTCTAATACAACTTATTCGGTGAAGTGTTCGTTCAATACCGGCACGATTTTCTCCACTAAATTTGCTTATACGCTTAGTTATAAAATCTATATCTTGCCACGAAATAACTTTTTGTGATAGATATTCAGGACCTGTGGTAAAACGCGCTTCAGGGCGTCTGCCTAAATCTAGAACAATTTCAATTAACTTTTCTTTATTTGAATAATTATATAAATGTTGATAAATAAAAAATGGTAGATTGTTTAAAAGTTTTTCTAAATCATCATCAATATTCATTTAATGTAAATTTCTTTAAGATTTTAATAC
>Ga0075475_10001666_pt1:0-5000 | contig 11092 bp, 12 predicted proteins | sample DEB08_DNA_10_FD_76342 | JGI IMG/M metagenome (GOLD analysis project Ga0075475, IMG submission 76342) | Aqueous microbial communities from the Delaware River and Bay under freshwater to marine salinity gradient to study organic matter... | ecosystem: Environmental > Aquatic > Marine >... | reverse complement strand
CAACTGTAAATAATCAATAACAATTAACCCAATATTATTTTGCTCAAATAAGATTTGTTTTATTTTGGAACGAATATCTTGAGTTGTTAGATTTGGTTTATCATCAATAAAAAATGGTAAGCAAGAGTAATTTTGAATACTTTCTTTTAATTTATGCCAATCTTCTTTGTATAAATTTCCAATTTTTAAACGACTTTGGTTTATTCCCGTCTCGTTTGATAATAAACGATATATTAATTGTTCTTTCGACATTTCAAGGCTAAAAAATAATACTGGTATTTTATATTTTTTAAGAATATTTTCTGCAATATTTAAAACAAAAGCAGTTTTTCCCATCGATGGTCTTCCAGCAAGAATAATTAGATCAGATTTTTGGAAACCTTGTGTTAAGGAATCTAAATCGTAAAACCCGGATGCTAATCCAGGTAAGTCTGGTTTTAAAGCCTTTTCTTTTAATTCTAAAAAAATACTTGAAAATAATTCGGCAGTAGTTAATTTCTTTTCTTCTATTAATTCATTTGTTAATTTAAATGATTTTTTCTCAAAATCATTTAAAATTGTTTCTAATGGAATGTTTGTAATGTAAGCTGAATTAATTGCTTCATACCCTAAATTAATTAATGAGCGCCGTAAAAATTTATCTTGAATTAATTGGATATAGTCTTCTAAATAAACTAAATTAGGAATTTGATTAAGAAGTTCTAATAAAACTTTTGTACCGCCAATTTTATTTAAACAACCTGTTTTTTTCAAGAAATCATTTACGGAAAATACATTTATCGGAAGTTTTTTTCGATACATTTCTACAATAACTTTATAAATTTCTTGATGATTTATAAAATAAAAAGTTTCAACTCGGACAGTTTTTATTGTGATTTCAATTGCTTCATAATTAATTAATAAACAACTTAAGATAATTTTTTCCGCTGTGAAGTTATGTGGTAAAGGGGTATCTGAAATTGAAAATTGGACTTTACGGTTAAACTTTTTCATATTCATTAAAATTTAGATTTTGTAGTAACATAACATAAGAAACCTTGTCTTTTAAAGACATATTTATTAAAATAAAAATGTGCGTCCTTAGTTCAGTTGGTAGAACGCTAGTCTCCAAAATTAGATGTCGAGGGTTCAAGTCCTTCAGGACGCGTTTCTCTTAAAAAAGAAGAGGTGTGTATTAGAAAATAGAATTTTAATTGTCTAAACTTTCCGTAACTAATTGATTTTAGAAAGATTTAAACGTAAATTGAGAGTAAGGACTTTTGATAAAAATATTAAATCTTTTTTAATTAATTAAAGTTAAAATTGTATATCTCTATTTTATCAAGAAATAAAAATAAAATTATATGCCAAAAAAAATAACTGCATTGATTAAGTTAGCATTACCTGCTGGAAAAGCTACACCTGCCCCGCCTGTAGGCCCAGCTTTAGGCCAACATGGTGTAAACATTGCAGCGTTTTGTAAAGAGTATAATGCTCGAACAACTGAAAAAGCTGGGCTTATTATTCCAGTAGAAATTTCGGTTTATGAAGACCGAAGTTATACTTTTCTTCTTAAAACACCACCTGCCTCTGTTTTACTGGCTAATGCTGCAAAAGTTAAAAAAGGATCATCAACTCCGAATCGAGTAAATGTTGGATCAGTAACAAAAGCACAATTAGAAGAGATCGCTAATATTAAATTACCAGATTTGAATACTACTAAAATAAGTAGTGCAATAAGAATTGTTGAAGGAACTGCCCGAAATATGGGCATCACAGTTATAGATTAATATTTAAGTTTATAAGTTTTTAAGAAAGAAATTATATGCGAAAATTATCCAGACGTCAAAACGAAAACCTTAAAAAAGTAAATAGTGGAGGTTCTAATCTTGTTCATTCAAGTTTAGAAGAAGCAATTAATTTGCTCCAAGAAACTGCTACAGCCAAATTTATAGAATCTGTTGAGTTACATGCTAATCTGAATATTGATCCAAAATATGCAGACCAACAATTGCGTACAACTGTAACATTACCTCATGGGGTAGGAAAGTTAACGCGCATTGCTGTTTTAACGAATGAAGCAAATTTCAATGAAGCAAAAGAAGGTGGAGCAGATATTGTTGGCAGTCAAGAATTAATTGACGATATTAGTCAAGGTAATATTAATTTTGACTTATTAGTTGCAACACCAGATATGATGCCAAAATTAGCAAAACTTGGTCGAGTTCTTGGGCCAAAAGGATTAATGCCGTCACCAAAGGCAGGGACTGTTAGTACAAATTTAACAGAAACATTATCTGAATTCAAAAAAGGAAAATTTGAATATAAAGCAGATAAAACAGGTGTGGTTCATGTAAGTTTTGGAAAAGCCGATTTTTCAAAAAATCAACTAATTGAAAATTTAACATCGTTATACCAATCAATTGAACAAAATCGCCCCTCTGGTGTAAAAGGAAAATACTTTAAAAGTTTGTTTATTTGTACTAGTATGGGACCATCTATTCAATTAGATTTAAATGCATTTGATTAATCTTTCAAATGTTAATTCAATAATTAAATAATATATATATTTTAAATAAAAATCTTTATGTCAGACAAAATTAACCAAATCGTTGAAGAATTAAAAACATTAACATTATTAGAAGCATCGGAATTAGTAACTGCAATCGAAGAAACTTTTGGTGTGGATGCATCAGCAAGTGTTGGAGGTGGTGTTATGATGGCTGCGGCGCCAGCTGCTGCTGAAGAAGTAGAAGAAAAAACAGAATTTAATGTAATGTTAGATGAAGTTCCAGCTGATAAAAAAATAGCTGTATTAAAGGTTGTTCGAACTCTAACAGGATTAGGCTTAAAAGAAGCAAAAGAGCTTGTAGAATCAGCACCTAAGATGGTTCAAGAAGCATTAAGTAAAGATGCTGCAGAAGACGCAAAAAAACAAATCGAAGACGCAGGTGGAAAAGTTTCATTAACATAGTAAATAGTAATTTAATTGTTAAGAAAGGAAGTTCAGACAACTTTGAACCTACTTTCTTAACAATTAAATTATTGTATAAAAATTATTTTATCTATTATTTTATTAAATAAAAAGTCTTTATGATATGGATACCTTATATTCAAATTAGTAAATGTCTTTCAACGTACATTTAAAACTTAATAAATTTTTCAAAATTTGATACTTAAATAGATTTATTTTGATTAATTGTATCGGTTAATGAACTTAAAATTAGTTTAATTGAACGTACCGCATCATCATTTCCTGGAATTGGAATATCTACTAAATCAGGGTCACAGTTAGTGTCTAAAATCGAAATAATAGGAATGCCTAGTTTACGACATTCTTGAATAGCAGTCATTTCACGTTTTTGATCAATAATGATTGCTACATCTGGTAATTTAGCCATATTTTTAACACCATTTAAGTGTTTTCGTAATTTTTCTAATTCTTTTAAACGTAATGATGCTTCTTTTTTTGGTAATAAATTAAAAATTCCTTCTACTTCTTGTTGTTCCAAGGTTTTTAACCGTTCAATCCGACTTTTTAATGTTATCCAATTTGTTAACATTCCACCTAACCATCGATGGTTTACGTAATATTGATTACAACTGTTTGCTTGTTGAGCAATTACTGCACTTGCTTGTCGTTTTGTTCCAATAAATAAAAATGTTTTCCCTTCTGATGCAGCTTTAGCAACATAAGAATTTGCTCGCTTTAATAATTGGGCAGTTTGAACTAAATCTAAAATATGAATATTATTTCGTTCTGTATAGATATACGGAAACATTTTCGGATTCCATCTATAAGCTTTGTGTCCAAAATGAACACCAGCTTCTAATAATTGGGCTAAGTTAATTTCAGCCATAAAATTTTATAACTCCTTAATTAAATAACTGTAGTTTATTTCAGTATAGAATAACATTAACAGATTGAAAAGAAATAAGTCTAGATTTTTATTTTAATTTTTTCTAGATTAATTGTATTTTTACTTTGTGAAGTTAGATTAAAGCAATTTCTATAACTTTGATATCCAGTTCCAGATGGAATTAAATGTCCAATAATTATATTTTCTTTTAAACCACGTAACCAATCTACTCTACCTTCAATAGCAGCTTTTGTTAAAACACGCGTAGTTTCTTGGAAACTTGCAGCTGAAATAAAACTTGGATTATTCAATGCTGCTTTTGTAATTCCTAATAATAATGGTACATAATACGCGGGACGTTTATTATGTGCTTCAATAATTTCATTAATATATTGAATATGGTATAAATCAACTACTTCACGAGGTAATAGTGGTGTATGACCTTCATGGGTAATTAAAACTTTTGTAGTCATTTGCTTAATAATCACTTCTAAATGTTTATTTGCAATTGAAACACCTTGTGATTCATAAACTGATTGAACCGCATTTAATATTAATAATTGAATTTTTTTAAACGTTCTATAACTTGCTTCATAATTATTTACTAAACGATATGAAGTGGTAAATTTTTCTTTACTTGAAAAAAATTGTTTTTTTATTCCATAATAATTGAAATAAATTTTCAATAAATTATGAGGATTAATTTTATCATTTTCTTTGATTGTTGTCCCTAATTTTTGAAATTCAAAACTAGAGTCAATACTAGTTCTTTGAATTAATAAACTTTTCTTTTGATTTATTGCTAAATGTTTATTTGTTGGTTTCTTTTTTCGTGCTTCTAATAACTCTTCGATTCTTGGTAACCCTTGAACAATATCTCCAGTAATTTCCTTTTCGAAATTTAATAAACCAATTACTTCACCTTTTTCAATGAATTCGCCATTTTTACAATAAACACTATTTACTTCTTGTTCAAAATAATCTTCTGTTATTGAATGAATTCCAATTGATTTATTAAATGGATATTTTAAAAATTTTAAACCTGTTAAATTAGTATTAAAAGTAACATTTTCTTTAATTTTATTGGGAATTAGCTCCGAACTTTTTAACAATAATGGTAAACACTGTTTAATTTTTAATTGTGTATTTTTAATCTTAAGA
>Ga0075475_10001644_pt1 | contig 11155 bp, 5 predicted proteins | sample DEB08_DNA_10_FD_76342 | JGI IMG/M metagenome (GOLD analysis project Ga0075475, IMG submission 76342) | Aqueous microbial communities from the Delaware River and Bay under freshwater to marine salinity gradient to study organic matter... | ecosystem: Environmental > Aquatic > Marine > Coastal ... | reverse complement strand
GAGATGCGCAAATAGTGTCTTAGAGATAGATTGTTTCACAAAATACAATCAGAGTAGTTTTTCTTCAGAGGTTGCGTGCGGAGAAAAAATCATATGCGCTAGAGAAGGAGATTCTATTTCTCCTGTCAATATATATAAAGGTGATGATTTTTATATTGTTAAATCTAATGATGACTACTACTACTGGCAAGCATCTCTAAATGAAGAAAACATACTATATGTTGGTGAACAAATCCAGAGGCAACTCTATAGCAGTTCTAATTTTTTACAGGGGAACTTAAAAGATCAAATATTATTTGATAGAAGCTTATACGCTTATAAGAGGGATCGGTTAGGAACAGACGGAATATGGTCCACAACTAAAGATTCAGACAGGTCATTTTCCTTTGCTTCGCTACGTTCCGATAAAACGCTTTATATTAAAAACGCATATGAATTTTTTTATCCCGCTTATGTTTATAAAACGTTTCAAAGACTTTTTCCAGATCCGCGTGCTGGAGGCGAACATCAACTTATAGCATACGATCAAGACTTCAAAGCTAATAACCAAACTTGGACTGATTCTAAGTTTAAAGATTTTGCTATGACTTCAACTGAAGGTAAAGAGCTTTGTGGTGCGATAGCCGCTATTTACGACGAATCGCATTTTGACGCTTCTAAGCGCGGTAAAGTTTTTACGATTGGGTCGTACACAAATGGGGCTTGTCCACTCGCCACCGGTGATATCGGAAATATACCACTAAATGTAAGTCAAGATTATATTGATAACGATCTTAGATTCGTACAAAACAGAATAGATAATATAAATTCTATTGAAAATGCGTCTGGGATCATAGCTAATAATAAAGCTTTCTTGGTTCTAAAAAAAGATGGCAAACCTACGTCTTTTGGCGATAGAGATTCTGGTGGAGACTTATTTTTCTTGGGTGAATATAAGTTTATAAACTCCTCAAGAGGACCGTTTTCTTTTGAAGATAGTGTTGCCGAACTTGTTTATGGTGCTGGCATATACGCCCAAAGTGGAACAGAAGGAGTAACCACTAATAATTCAACATTTTTAGTATCAACCAATACTTATTCAGATATCTATAGATCCTACGAACACTTCTTTGTTTACAATTCTGAATCTAAAGAAGGATCTGTTTTAGGTATATCTAGAAATCAAAGCTATTACAATACTAATAGCCGTGCTACCCAAAACCTCCTTATTATAATTAATCGTTTTGCTTCTTACCAAGATTTATTTATAGGTATAGAAAAAGTCATACCACTACACAGCAATTTTTTATTACTCGGTAGTTCTACGTATCGGGTTTGTGGAAAACATATAAATGGACATAATAGAGAATTTAATATTCCAGAAGGAGCTTCCTCTGTAGTAAAAGCGGTTGACTCTAATTCCTATATAATAATATTGTGGGACAATGGTAAATGTTCAATCGAATTTTTAAATAAAAACTTGTACGGTGGAAATAAATCTTACTTTAATAATGTTTCGCTCGATTCAACATCTTCTTCTGATTCGTATTTGACCAATAAAGTCATAGATAATGTAATAGACATATTTGGTGCAGAGGAATGTTACGCTATATTATATAGTGACAATAAACTTGAAATCTGCTTCAAAGAAGGTAACGATTCTGGATACTTACCAAGCACCTCGACAGATCCATATTTTACAGTTTCCGACATAGAGGGTTCAGATGGTGTTTATAAACTTTACACATTTGAAAATGTAATTGACTGTAGGCTTGGATCTACATTCTCTTTCCCTTTCGATCAAAAGCAAACGGTTTTTGAATCAAAGAAAACACAAACAATATCGGTTTTTAGAAAAACAGACGCAATTGTTTTGGGTAGATACTCTAATACGGGGCATTATTCCTCTAGCACTGAAAACTTTAAGGTTGTACAAGAAAAATTATTTCCATTAGCTTTTAATGAAAACTATGGATCTGTGTTTAATTACATAGGAGAAGAAAAGTCGCTTTACCAGAGGAGTCTTTACGGTCAAGACCCTAGCATCTCAACTTATGAATCTATTTCTCAGTTTGTTAATAATAAGTATCCCTACCCAATAGTGTTTATTCCCGGTCAATATGATTATGCTTTCGAGGCGTGTGGGACAAGGTGCAACACGACGCTACTTCAGTGCGATCACTTAACAGGAGAAACTAGAATACCTACAGATGGGGTTTATTCTTCTGATTTTCCGAATTCGGTTGTTAACTCACCTTTGGATTGTACCCCTAATACCCAATCTTGTTGTGGCATCTATGTTAGAAATACCGATGGGAGGTTAGTCTATATCAACACCTTTAGAGCTTCCGATAAAAACCTATGCGCTCCACCAGAATCCGTTCAAATTAATGGTAAAACCTATACCAATACAAACTCTACCATTAGTTCTAAGTTACTTGACATAGTTGAACCAAACCCGATTTCTAATATTGGGTCTGTCTGCTACAGGGATAGTAACGATTTGTTTCCAAATCTAGAAGCACCTTTTGCGAGAGGTCCAAATGACAGGACGCTTTACCCCAAGGTCGGAACAGGTGATAAAATTATTATTTCTCCATCTATATTTGGAGGAGAGGTTACAAGCGATGGAAAGTGCTTCCTGTTTTTAGATTATTTTCAGATCGACGGAAGTCACAACTTTAACTCTAGTTATCAATATAAAGTAAGGGTTGACGGAGTAGCTGCTGGTTACTTTTCTGATGGAACAAGTGCAGGTTCAAACCCATACATTTACACGGCTTCAGTGCCAGTCGAGGATATTGTAGAGCCAATTTCTGGACGTGTGGTTCTTGAGATGAGAGTTCCATATCCATATGATTATGTAGATATTCTTCTTTATTCTATGTATATATATAGAGTTGACGACACGACTGTTAATTTTAATGATAATATAATTTCAAATGTTTCAAAGAGAGAATACCCATATAATCCCGTATTTTCTCAGAGAGGCTATATAGATCTTCCAGACAATCCTTACTGGAGAACGCCAAATATAGATAATAAATACATTAAGAGACATCAGCTTCCTAAAGACTATGGCACTCGATACAGAACCATTTCCCCTATCAAGGTTCAGATTTATAGAGGTGATTTCTATGACGTATAAATTTTCCATAACAAGTAATTCAGATAAGGGGTGTGAGTTCTGCTGCATCGACGGCAATACGACAACTGGAGTTTCTAGGTCTGACTGCGAGAGTCTTGGTGGCGTTTGCGTCTACAGTATTGACGACTGCCCACAAAAGAAAAGAGGTCGATGTTGTTACGGACCAAGAAAAAATCCTAATATTAGATTTTGTGAAGACTTTTTGACTCGATCTGAGTGCCTTAATAAAATATATATAATTAACGGTATACAGTTTTTAACAGAGAGAGAATTTAACCCTGAAGCAAACTGCTCTAGCCCATGCGTACAAGAACAAACAACTGCTCCGCCACGAGTATCTCCATGCTCTTGTTCTGATTTAGATAAACTAACTTGTCTTGAACCGAAAGAAAATAACTCATGTCACTATACATTTGTTGAATATGACTTTACGGCACCGGAAGAGTATGGGAATGGATACTGGAAACTAACTTATTCTAATTGTCCGCAGGGCGGCGAATGTAATCTTAAACCAAACTGCCCACCACTATCGCTAAATCAATCTAATGGAGACTTCGTTAGGACTCCGTGTTGTTGCGACAAGGAGTCCACAACTACTACCACTACTACCACCACCACAACAACGACCACTACCTTGCCACCATGCGACTCGGAGTGCGAAACGCTCCAAGCTTTTAGAGCTACATATCAATATGAGTACACTGCCCCTAATCAATGGGGTTTTGTTAACGGTAGTTACGCTGGTGGTTACGGGTGCTTAAAATCCGACTTGTCAGAATGTCCAGACAAAAACATTGTTGAGAGTAATATTTCTGCCTCTACTAGTTATGGCAATACGTCTATATCAACAATATTTAGTACATATTTCTCGGAATATACACCAGAGTCTCCAGATATCATTTACTTAGATTTTTACTGCTGCGCAACCGAAATTTATGCAGTTTACGCTCCGTATCAAGGTGTGCAGATAACTAGGAAGATAGAATTACCGTAGGAGGAAAGATGAAGAAAAGACTTTCGATAGGATTCGCTCATCATGATGATTTTGATGGCGCGTGGTTTACAATTCAAGACATAAGAAAAGAATTAATATTTAATGGAAGAAAAGATTTATTAGATCAAATAGAATTTGTTATAGTTGAAAACAACAAAACAAGCAGACACGCCAATGAACTTAAAAAATTTGTAATTAATACTCTGTCAATAGATGGTAGTTTGAATTATAATATTGTGTCCACTAAGGGTACTGGTATCGCAAAAAATGAAGTAATAAAAAGCGCAAACGGTGAATTTGTTTTACTTTTAGATTGTCATGTGTTACTTTGTCCGGTCGCAAGGGTTATTGACAAGATATTTAAGTTTATGGATGAAAATCCTAACACCAACGATCTTTACAGCGGCCCGTTAGTTTATGATAACCTTAACAATTTTTATACACATTTCGTTGACGTGTGGAGCGAAGGTATGTGGGGTAGCTGGTCCACAGCTTGGAGGTGTAAGTGTAATAAATTTTTCTTTGATGTCAAGCAAACGCTAGATGGATTTAAATTTAGGTCTGTAGAAGATTCAAAACTTTACGATAAATCTCCAATATGCGAATGTGAATTAAAAATTGACGAAGAAGACCCAGTTAAATCATTGGTAGATAATGGTTTTAAACTAGCAGTTAATAACGGTTCGGAGGAACCATTTGAAATATTTGGTCAGGGTACCGGATGTTTATTTGTTAGAAAAGATGCTTGGCTTGGCTATAACCAGCACGTAAGAGGATTTGGAGGGGAAGAGTGTTACATACACGAAAAATTTAGAAAATCTGGCAATAAAACCTACTGTTTACCATTTTTAATGTGGTTGCACAGATTCGCAAGAGTAAATCCTCCTACATACCCACTAGAAACTTCTTACAAATTAAGAAATTATATTCTAGAATTCACAGAGTTAAATTTAGATTTGTCTCCCGTCTACAAACATTTTGTTACGGACAATAATTTTGATGAAATAGTGTATAATTCTTTTGTAAGAGAAGCGAAATACTTATATAACAGGGATTGATATGGCGCTGATTATATCAGATAGAGTTAAAGAAACTACTATTACCGAGGGGACTGGTTCCCTGACCCTTAGCGGTGCTACGTTTGGTGGTTTCCAAACATTCTCAAGTGCCATAGGAAATGGCAACACAACCTATTACTGTATTCAAAACGGTGATAGATTTGAAATCGGTATTGGTACGTTTTCATCAGGTTTGTTAAGCAGAGACACTGTTTTACAAAGTTCTGATTCCGATAGCAAAATATCTTTGACTGGCGCCTCTACGGTGTTTTGCGTTATTCCTGCTGATAGGATTGTCTATAAAGATGCCGACAATGCCGTTGTTTTTCCAACACCCTTTATTTTTAAAAGATCTGATAACGGAGATTACTGGCAAGCGTTTTCTACCGATTACGGTTCTAGGGTTGTCTCTTTTTTCCTAAAAGAAGGTTTTGATCCAGAATGGAAAATTGGATTAAAAACATCTGCTTCTGATTCAATAGAACCTTATTATGGTTACATATCTGCCAAAGAAGGTTTTGTTGAATTAAATGGCAGTTCTTTAGCATCTTTGGAAGTTGGAGATGCAAATGAAGAGGGATTTAAAATATCTCATCAATTAACTACAATTATTCACTTAAAAGAAAATGGTGGTGAAATATTTGTAGATAGTCTAAATATTAAAAATGCTGATATATCTCAAGATGTTTTATCTATTGAAGGTGGAGTTGGACATGTAGCAAACCTTCAAACTTGGAATGTTTCAACTACCGAAAAAGCAAGTGTTGACGCTGAAGGTAATTTTAACACCTTGGGTAATGTCTCTGGTGTAACAGGTATTTTTAGCGCAGTAAATTTTGCAGATGGAACAATCCAAACATCTGCGGCCCTGCCGTCTTCAAGTGGATATCTTATAGATCAAAATGCGGCAAACATTGTTGCTGTAAGCGGCTTAGCTGCTACTGGCGGCGATGTTACAACTACTGAACTTAACTATGTTTCCGGCATTGCGGTTTACGGTAGTGGTCAGGCGGTTGCAAATCAAGCAGACATTCTAGCGGTTTCTGGATGGGCAGAATCTTATGTTAACTCTCAGGATCACAGCGCGGTTGCTGTTTCTGGGTGGGCAGAGGCTACATTTTTAACTCAGGATGATGATAGCTATGTTTCTGGAGTCGCCACATACGCTTCTGGCCTCGCAGAACAAAACGTTCTAGATATAGCTACTGTTTCAGGTCTTTTGTCTGATTCTTATGACGATACGCCTATTTCTGGTTATTTTGAGTCAAGAGTAGATACAAACGAATCACAAATAACTGCCGTTTCAGGTTGGGCAGAATCTTACGTTGACTCTCAAGATCATAGTGCGGTTGCTGTCTCTGGGTGGGCTAGAGATTATGTAGATTCTCAAGACCACAGTGCTTTATCAGTTAGTGGTGCGCTCCAACCTCAAATTACACAAAATACATCGGATATAGTTACAGTTTCTGGAATAGCTGTGAATTCAACGCCAGATCCATCTGGTATGCAGTTTATTGTTGGTGGTGGAGATAATCAGTACAGAATCAATACAATATTTATCGACGCAGATGGTACTGAGCAGACAGTTAGAACTGCCTCTATAAATGGCGATGGGTTGTTTCAATTAGAAGTTGCTCAGTTTAGCCCGTCTGTTTCTGCAAATGGTCAGTCTAGATATTGGGATCAGCCAGTTTCTCAGTGGACAGTTAGTGTTGACAACCCTTCAGACTTTACAACTAATTATGTAAATAGTGTTAAATCTACTTTAACTTCCGTTGTTGGTTCTGTAACATCGGATGTTTCTTTATATACCACCACCGGTCCTTCAGTAACACCCGCAGGAGGGGTTGATTGGACACAGACCTTTACGGTTGATGGAGACTCTCCAATTTACTCCTCTACATCTGACCTGTCTGGTGGATCTGCTAGTGCGACTGTTAGCTTTCTTGATAAAGATAATAGCACTATTTCAGAAACGGCATCTATTTCTTTTAGTTGGCAAAGCGCGTCAAGCTCAATATCATTCAATAATTTAACTGGAAATAATTTCCTACAATCATACTCCTCTGTCGGTTATAATCTAACAATCACTGGATTGTCTAACTCTTCAAACGCTTCTACTACAATTACCACGGGTCAGGGTACTCTTAGTAATTCCAGTGATGATGGAACGATGACATTTACTACGCCAATACATAAAGATAATAATAGCGGCAGAACTATTACTGCTACAACAGACTTTACTAGACCTAGTACTGTAACCGGAGCGGAATACACTACACAACGAGTGGTTAGCGACAGTAGTATATCTGCTTCATTTACTTATCCTAGCTTTTATATATTCACAACTAGTAAATCTAACCCTCCGTCTAGAGCGGATATTGTAGATACAAATGATTTTGATTCATCTGTCGTAACAGAGCTTGGAAACCAAGTCAAAACAATAGACGGTTATATTACGAATTCCGATTCTGTTCCAAAAGCTTGGTGGTTTGCCGTCAGGTCTTCTGCCTCTCAGCCGACCACATTTAAAACTGGTAACGATTCATCGCTTCTATCCACTTTATCGTCTGAAGACATAACAGAAACTACGGTTGATTTAGAGCCAGATAGTCCTGCTGCGGGGTATGTAGCGGAGGGGTATAATCTTTATGGTATAACTCTTAATCCCGGCAACACATACGTACAGATATCTTAGGAGACTGAAGGATGGCAAATTACGATGGATTATCGAGAAATGCTTGGCCGGGGACTTGGAGTACCAACGGCACGCATCCGATTATCTTGGATACAGAGCAAAGAGGTGGTTTAAGATACGTATCTGGAAGCGGAACGGACATTCTTGTAAATATACCATCCGGTATGCTTCAAGACGGCATGTTGGCGTATGTAGCTAGTGGTTATCACGCTGATGTCTCTGCTGATAAATATTATAAATACTCTATCTTAGACGGTGAATCTAGAAACGGTGATACAGGCTTTCTTCCGAATAATTCTGGCAACTGGTCTGAATTCAGCACCGGTGGAAGTAGTTCAAGAAGAACATATAATAATATAACATCTGACTTCTCCATGTCAAGTGATTCAGATGTTGTTTTTTTGGATACGACGAGTGGACCTATTAACGTCGAGTTACCAACCGCAGTAGGACAAGGCGGAAAAGAGGTTTTAATAAAGTTGAAGACAGGTAGCAATTCTGGTGTATTAATAGGTAGTGGGACGGAAACTATAGACGGAAATGCTGTTTTTCCAATCTATCATCAAGGCCAAAGTTTTTCTGTAATTTCAGATGATAGTAATTGGTACGTATTTTAATTTTTTTTGTAGATCTACTCACATTTTACTGGAGACTATATGTCATATCAACCTTATAATAGAAACGCGAAAAGCCTCGTCTACTTTGGCGATGCTGGCTCAGATCCTGTGTTTCAGTCAGATTCTGACTTGAAATTTGATGATAATAGTAATAAGCTTATTATACCCTCTAGCGGTTATATTGGAACTGTTGATCAAGACGATGCTATTCGTATAGATCATGTAGGTGATATAACAACCATCGCAGACTTGACTGTTGGTGGCGACTTGATTGTTAATGGTACTACAACGACTGTTAATTCTACAACCGTAACAATTGATGACCCTATTTTCACTCTGGGTGGCGATACTGCCCCCGGAAGTGATGACAACAAAGATAGGGGTATTGAGTTTAGATACCATAATGGATCTACTGCAAAGTTAGGTTTCTTTGGTTTCGACGACAGCACTGGTAAATTTACATTTATTCCAGACGCTACCAATAACTCAGAAGTTTTCTCTGGTTCTGCTGGTACGATTGTTGCAAATCTTGAGGGTAATGTTACTGGCAATGTTACAGGCAATGTAACAGGCAATGCAGGTACTGCTACCGCTCTTGAGACAGCTAGAAACTTCAGCTTGACTGGAGAGGTTACAGCAAGTGCTGTTTCTTTTGACGGTCAAGGTAATGTCCAACTAAGTGCAGTACTCGATAGCACGGCTATCACTGGTCAGGGTGCAAAAACCAGCGCAGCAGCTAATGATATTCTTCTTATTGCTGACTCCGCAGATAGTAATAACCTAAAGAGAATTACTAAGGGGCAATTTATTAGCGACCTTGGTGGCGGTACTATGAGTAGCTTCACCCTTGCTGGTGATACTGGAAGTAGCCAAACTATAGAAGATAGTAACACCATGACTTTAACTGGTGGTACTCAGGCAATGATCAGCGTTGCGGCTGGCGCTACAGATACTGCAACATTTAGCATTGCTAGTGCTATTGCTGGCACTGGTGTTGAGTTTGATTCAAGTCAAGGTATTAGTGTTACTGCTGGTACTGGTATCACAGTTGATACAAACGGTGTTCATGCAAGTCTAAATTCATACACCGTTCAGTCAACCGCTGCTAACAGCATTACAACTACTACGAGTAGAACATACTCTGTTCAGGTTGACAGTTCTGATAACCTTGTTGTTAACGTTCCTTGGACTGATGTTAATGAGTTGACGACTGAAGAAGTTCAAGATATCGCTGGTGGAATGTTCACCGGAAATACAGAAACTTTAATCACTGTGACCTATCAAGATGCAGACGGAACGGTTGACTTTGTAGTAGACAATGATTTGTCTAACTACTCAAATGCTAGTAGTAACTTCTTTGATACGGCTGGTGACGGTCTAACCTCTACAGGTAGCACAGTAAATGTTGTTGGTGGCGACGGTATTACCGCAAACGCTAATGAAATTGAAGTTACCGTTGATGGTACAACCGTTGAACTTTCTGCTACCGATGGGACCGGAGCTGTAAGAGTAAAAGCATTAGGTATTGATACTGCGCAACTTGCCGCTGATGCGGTAGATGGAACCAAGATTGCTGATGACGCTATTGACAGTGAGCATATTGCCGCTGGCGCCGTTGATCTTGAGCATATGTCCGCTAACTCTGTGGATAGCGATCAATATGTTGACGGATCTATTGATACTGTCCATATTGGTAATCTTCAAGTTACTAATGGTAAATTGGCAGCAGATGCTGTAGACGGAAGCAAACTTGCTGATGATGCTGTCAATAGCGAGCATATTGCTGATGGTGCTATCGACTTGGTTCACATGTCTGCTAATTCCGTAGATAGCGATCAGTACGTTGACGGATCTATTGACACTATTCATATCGCTGATGATGCTGTAACGGAAGCTAAGAGAAGACGTAGTGTGGTGACTACTAGTTCTACTGGAAATATCAGCACTGATATTGTTCTTGGCACTAGCGGTTCTGGTGGAATTACGCTAACCCTTCCTACTTCAAATCTAAATGATGGACAGATGGTTATCGTTAAGAAAGTTGACAGTGGTACTGGTGCGCTTACAATTCAAGGCCCCACTAATGCTGTGGATGGAGCTACCACTAAAGCTCTGTATCATCAATATGAAACCATGACGCTGGTATATTCTACCACCAACTCAGCGTGGTACATTGTTTAATTTTAAATAAAGGATATATAGGATGCAGAGTATAACTCTACAAACAAGTGATAGTGCCATCACGTCGAGTGATATACTTGGACGAGTCAACTTTGCTGCTTCCGCCGAGTCAGACGGCGGGGCGGCAATTTTACAGGTGGGTAGTATTTACGCAATGGCAGAAGGCACCTTTTCTGCCACTGCGAACCCCGCCTCTATTGTATTTGCCACTTCTGCTTCTGACACATCTCCTGCTCAAAATAGATTAAAAATTTCTTATGAGGGTCATTTTCTCCCCATAACAAATAATGCTTATGATCTAGGGTCAAGTTCCCTAAGATATAGAACGGCGTATGTTAACGCATTAACAATTAATAGTGCGTATTCTTTTCCTACCGCAGACGGTTCTGCTAATCAGTTCTTACAAACAGACGGTGCGGGAAATCTCACTTTCCAAAGCGCTACTGTGAGTGATATTAGTGATTTAACTGCTACTGCCAC
>Ga0075475_10001639_pt1 | contig 11173 bp, 4 predicted proteins | sample DEB08_DNA_10_FD_76342 | JGI IMG/M metagenome (GOLD analysis project Ga0075475, IMG submission 76342) | Aqueous microbial communities from the Delaware River and Bay under freshwater to marine salinity gradient to study organic matter... | ecosystem: Environmental > Aquatic > Marine > Coastal ... | reverse complement strand
GGTCGAACATCGCGCTCTGAAGACTCGGCTGCGAAGAGGCGACGCCGAGCGCGACCGCGACCTCCTCGAAGGTGCCGTCGCCGCGATTGCGGTAGAGCAGGTTTCGCGACTCGCCACCCGGCAACAGATCGTGGTAGGTGCACACGTGCAGGTCGAGCCATCCATCGCCGTCGAAGTCGGCGACGCTGGCGCCGGAGGTCCGACGCGTCGCGCCGAGACCGCTGCTCTCGGTCACATCGGTGAACTGGAACCCGCCGTCGTTTCGGTAGAGGCGGTCCGGTTCGGCCCACTGGCCGAAGAAGAGATCGAGATCCCGATCCCCATCGTGGTCGAAGGCCAGCACCACCGACGCCTTGGCGAGCGGCAGGAGTCCGGCCGTGAAGGACCGGTTGACGAAGTGGCCGCCCCCGTCGTTCTCGAAGATGCCCGGCAGGCCGTTGGAACGACCCACCAGCACGAGATCCGGATCACCGTCCCCATCGAGATCCGCGATGGCGTTGCCGAAGCCGGCGGAGCCCTCGGTGAGCGCGCCCCACGGACCGCGCATCGTGTATTGGACCCCGCGGGCCCAGGACTCCTCCGTGAACAGCGGGTCCTGCGGCGCCGCCGACGCGGTCGCGGTCGCGGACACGACGACGAGAAGGACGCCCGCAGGGCGATGTGGAGATCGACGCCGATCCTGACACGAGTTCGCGTTCGTCATCCTCCGCCTCCCTGGGTCCAGTCGATCAGAATTCGTCCGAGATCGGCCCCGTCGACGACGCCGTCCGCGTTCACGTCCGCCAGCGGATCTCCGCCGCCCCACCGCGAGAGCATCTCCGAGAGATCCGCGGCATCGACCCCGCCGCTGCGGTCGAGGTCGGTGCGTCGCCACCCCGCCCGGTCGAAGAACGGCTCGAGGTCCGACCGGCCCACAGCCCCGTCGCCGTCGAGATCCATCATCTCTCGACCGGGCAAGAGGTCCTCTTCGAGCCAGGCGAGCAGCAGTGCGAGATCGTCGTCGCCCACGACGCCGTCCTCGTCGCCGTCGCCGAGGAGATCGGGATGATGGATCGTCCAGGCGGTGCCGGCAGGCAGATTGCGAACCACCCGCGCCGGCCCACCTGCAGGCCACCGGACCTCGATCTCGTCGATCACGTCGGCTTCGCCGAGACCGAAGTGCAGCACCAGCTCGCTCTGCCCCTTGAAGCCGTTGCCGCCAACGCGAATCTCGCCCCACTGCTCGACGAGATCGCCCGTGCCGAACACGTCGGCTCGCACCGTCGCCGTCGCGCCGACGGCGTGCCAGTTCGGATGGATCCCGGCGATCCGCAGGCGGCCCCACCGCCGCGACGAGCCGGAGTGGTTCACCAGCAGCGCGACGTTGCGTCCCATGTCGTTCTGCACCATGTCGAGATCGCCGTCCCCGTCGACGTCGCCGATCACCGAGACCATGGAGTCGCCGTCGGTGCCCTGCACGCCGAAGGCCTCGGCGCACTCCTGCATCGGCGGCGTCCCGACGTTGCGGAACAGCAGGTTGGGCACGCAGGAGTTGTTGACGTAGAGGTCGAGGCGGCCGTCGTTGTCGAAGTCCCACAGGTGGGTTCCCCACCCGGTCTCGTCGACGGTGACGCCCCACTCCGCATCCGATCGGGTCCAGGTGCCGTCCCCCTGACTGAGCAGCAGGTGGTTGCCGGGCGCCGCGCCGAAGGTGACGCCGGTGTTGGTCAGGTAGAAGTCGGTCAGGCGATCGCCGTTCAGGTCGCCTGCGGCGAGTCCCATCGAGTTCAGTTCGACCCCCGCACCGCTCGGCTCGCTCACGTCGACGAACGCCCCCGCGTCGTTTCGCCACAGTTGGTTCGCCCCGAAGGCGTTGCGGTTGTCGTTGCTGAGGTACAAGCCCGGCCATCCGGTGTCGTCGACGGTCGCGAAGACCGCCTGGAATCCCAGATAGGTCGAATCGACGCCTTCGGCGCCACCGACCTCCTCGAAGGTGCCGTCGCCGAGGTTCCGGTAGAGCAGGTTGCGGGAGAGTGCGGCATCGGGCGAGTAGTTGCAGACGTAGACGTCGAGCCAGCCGTCGCCGTCGTAGTCGCCCGCGTTGCAGCCCTGCGAATCCATCCACAGGCCGAGGCCGGCCTGCTCGGTGACGTCGGTGAAGACGAAGTCGCCGTCGTTGCGATGAAGGCGGGTCGATCCGGGAGCCTGCGTGAAGAGCAGGTCGAGATCTCGATCGCCATCGAAGTCGAAGGCGATCACCCCGCTGCCATCGGCGAGGGGGAACATTCCCGATCCGAAGGATCTATTGAGGAAGTGCCCCGTGCCGTCGTTCTCGAAGATGCCCGGCAAGCCGTTGCTTCGTCCCAGCAGCACCAGGTCGAGATCGTCGTCGCCGTCGAGATCCGCGAGGGCCATGCCCCAGCCGAACGCGCCGGTGGCCTGGTACCCGGGCATCGTGTATTGGATCCCCCGCGACCACCCCTCCTCGGTGAAGGGAAGTTCCTGACCGATGGCGGCAGTCCCGGCAAGACCGATCCCCGACGCCATGATCACCATGACCACCACGCCCAGCGCGCCCACCGCGCCCGCAGCACCGCGGCGGATCTCCTTCTCTGGCTCTTGAGGACCTGTCGGCATCGAGATCTCCCGCCCGGCGACCAGGGAATCTGAGCCCAGGACACGCGGCGAGGCAACTCCTTGTTCACGAATATCCAGCCAGAGGGTGTCCGGACGCGGCACAGAATGCGCCGCCCGTACGCCCTGCGACCCACCGCCCGAGAACGATGCAACGTCGCTCGGCCAGTGCTATCGTCGCGCCGCCGGGCTGGTAGCTCAGCGGTCCAGAGCAGTCGACTCATAATCGATCAGACCTCGGTTCGAATCCGAGCCAGCCCATGCTCCGGCAGCGGAGGCCCATCCCTCCCGTTCCGACAGTGTCCGGCTCCGGCCAGCGCGGAGGGAATCCGGGCACCGTCGATCGCGAAGGCGGCGACATGACCCCGCCGAGCGACTCCACTCCAGACGCGACCCCAGAGCCGACCTCCAACCCGACGCGGACGACCGCCGCTCCGACCCTCGGGAGTCTCGCGACGGCCCCGGCGTCTCCAGTTCCATCGCCCATTTGGATGCGGCGCTGGCTGCTTGCCGCGGGTCTCTACAACCTCGTCTGGGGTGCCGGTGTGGTCCTCTGGCCGCAGGGACTTGTCGCGGTGGCGGGCCTCGAAATGACCTCGGCGGGCCTCGCCATCTGGCAGTGTCTGGGCATGGTGATCGGCGTCTACGGCATCGGCTACCTCGCGGCGAGCCTGGCTCCGTTGAAGCACTGGCCGATCACCCTCGTCGGTCTGCTCGGCAAGATCTTCGGGCCGATCGGCTTCGTCTGGACCGCCGCCCGCGGCGAGATCCCCTGGGCCTTCGGCTGGACGATCCTGACGAACGATCTGATCTGGTGGATCCCGTTCGCGCTGATCCTTCGCGGGGCGTGGATTCGATCCCGCTTCGAGGGCGTCTCCGCGGAGGGACCGGCGGACTTCGCGGAACTCGCCGAGCGGGCGATCGTGCGCACGCCCGGCGCCGCCGGCGAGTCCGACGACACGCTTGCTGCACGCTCGCGATCTCGGCCGCTGCTGCTGGTGTTCCTGCGCCATGCCGGCTGCACCTTCTGCCGGGAGGCGGTTCGCGACGTGCTCGCACGGCGCGCCGCGATCGAGTCCGCCGGTGCCGAACCGGTGCTCGTCCACATGGGAACGCCCGAAGAGGGCGACCGCTTCCTCGAGCGTCTCGGTGCTCGCGCCATCGCCCGCATCTCCGATCCCGAGCGCGTGCTCTACCACGCCGCCGGCCTCGAACGCGGCACCTTCGGCGAGCTCTTCGGACCTCGAAACTTGGTGCGGGCGATCGCCGCGGCCCGCCACGGCGTCGGCTACGCGATCGGCGATCCCCTGCAGATGCCCGGAACCGCGCTCGTTCGCGATGGTCGACCGATCCGGGTCCACCGACACCGCTTCGCAGGCGAGCGACCCGACTACGCGACGCTCGCCTGTCCGGTCCCCGAGGTCGCGGGGGCCTGACCCGAGCCCGGATCGGCCGGGACTCCCGCCTCGCCCCGCCGGAAGCGGCGCCGGAGCCTCAGGGCGTTGCCGACCACCGAGAGATCCGACAGGGCCATGGCGCCGGCGGCGATCAGCGGCCCGTGCACGCCGAGCAGGCCCAGCGCCGCCACGGGAATCATCGAGGCGTTGTAGGCGAAGGCCAGAAACAGGTTCTGGCGGATCGTCGAGAGCGCCATGCGGGCGATCCGCACGGTCTCCGGAATCGAAGTGGTTCGATCGCCGGGGACGACGATGCCCGCGGACTCGATCGCCACCGTGGTGCCCGAGGCCATGGCGAGGCCGACCTCCGCGCCGGCGAGCGCCGCGGCGTCGTTGATGCCGTCGCCGACCATGACGGTGCCGGAACCGTGCGCGGCGATCACGGTCCGCTTGCGATCTGGATCCGCATCCGCCTCGACGTCGGCAGCGTCGATGCCGACGGCCTCTGCGACCTCGAGAGCCCGCGATCTGCGGTCGCCGCTGAGCATCGAGATCTCGAGCCCCAGTTCTCGCAACGCCGCGACCGCAGCCTTCGCATCGGGTCGAGGACGATCGGCGAGATCGATCCGCCCCCACGGTTCACCCGCCACGATCACCTCGCACGAGGCGGTCTCGCTTCGAAGCACCTCCACGGTCCGCCCTTCGACGGTGCCCCGGACGCCCCGGCCGGGCAGCGCCTCGAAGTCGTCCACCGCACGAATCCTGGCGCCGCGGTCCCGCGCCGCCGCGACGATCGCCTTCGCCAGCGGGTGCTCGCTCGCCTGCTCGACGCTTGCCGCGATCGACAGGAGTTCGACCGCACTGCGACCGCCCTCGATCTCGGTGCCGACCACCGACGGTCGTCCGGTGGTCAGGGTGCCGGTCTTGTCGAAGACGACCCGGCGGGCTCGCCCCGCCCGTTCGAGACTCGCGGCGTCCCGAACGAGGATTCCGCGGCGGGCGGCATGGCCCGTGGCGACGACCACGGCAAGCGGCGTCGCGATGCCCAGCGCGCAGGGACAGGCGATGATCAGGACCGTGACCATCGAGATCGCACCGGTCGCCGGATCGCCCGCGATCGACCAGACGCCCAGGGTGACGAGGGCGATGGCGACCACCACGGGCACGAACACCGCCGAGACCCGATCCGCGACCCGCTGGATGTCGGCGCGGCTCGAACGGGCCTCCTCGACCATGCGGGCAATGCGGGCAAGGGTGCTGCCGCGTCCGGCGACCGTGGCCTCGACGATCAGCGAGCCGGTCGTGTTGATCGCGCCCGCGATCACCGGATCGCCGACGCTCCGATCGACGGGGAGGCTCTCGCCGGTCAGTACGCTCTCGTCGAGGGCGGAGCGACCCTCGATCACCCGACCGTCGATCGGCACCCGTTCGCCGGGATGGATCCGGACCACGTCGCCGGAGACGAGCATCGACGAGGGCACCTCCTCGAAGTCCCCGTCCTCGCGACGTCGCAGGGCGAGTTCCGGCTGCAGGTCGAGCAGTTCCCGAATCGCGGCGCCGGCCCCGGCGGAGGCACGGGCCTCGAGCCAGTGGCCGAGGCTGATCAGGCCGAGAAGCGCCGCCATCTCGGCGAAGTAGGTCGGCTGGCCTTCGAGGACTCCTCGCCCCCGCCCGACGAGCACCAGCACGCTGAAGATCCAGGCCGTCGTCGCACCGATCGAGATCAGCGTGTCCATGTTGGACGTGCCGCGCTTCGCCGCTTCGAACGCCGAGCGGTAGAAGCCGCCGCCGACGAACGCGAGCACGCCGGTGCCGGCGACGGCCAGGCCGACATCCAGCCACGTCGGATGCCCCAGCGCGTGGGCGCTCCAGTGAAGGACCTCCATCGGAATCCAGCACGAGATCGCGGCGACCGCCCGACGCCGCCAGCCGTTGCGATGCCGCAGATCCTCTCGCTCCAGGCGGCTTCGAAGTTCGTGCGGATCCTCCTCGACCTCGTCGGGGGCGGCGGGGAAGCCGCTGGCGGTGATGCGTTCGGCGATCTCGTCCGGGTCGAGTCCGTCGCCCCGGACGAGGGCTCGACCGCCCCCCACATCGACCGAGGCCGAACCGACGCCGGGGAGGACCTCGATCGCCCGGCGCACCGACCCCGCACAGCCGGCGCAGTGCATGCCCTCGACGCGAAAGGCATGGACCCGAGTGCCGGGGGTGCGCGGAGTGGTGGAGTCGGATCGAGTCACGGCGAGAGCGAAGGACCGGCCTGAAACGGGCGACGGGAGGCGGGAAGAGCGACGGAGACGGCGAACACGGATATCCAGACCCGCGATCCGCCTCCTGTCGCAGCGTAGGTCCTTCTCGTCCTCGAGCCCGTCCCACGGCCGCCTCGGCGCGTGGGAGGTCCCGAAACCAACCCCCGAGCGACCCTTCCGAACCCCGCATGAAGATCCGCGGCACGGTGGCGTGGTGCCGGATTCGCGTCGATACTAGAGTGACGGTATCCAGATGCAGAACCTTCAAAGTCGCCGCTCCGTCCGCCCGACCTCGCTGCCCGGCACCGCCGGCGTCGTGGTCGCGATGCTGCTGGCCACCTGTGCGGTGGTCGCGGCCGAGGCCGAGTGGCGTCAACGGGAGCATCGGGCCCGAGAGGATCACGCGAGTTCCCTGGTGCTGGGCCATCTGTCGGCCTGTCTCGCCTTCGTCGACCGGGGTGCCGAGCGAGTCTCGGCCGGCGACGCGCCCGGACGACGCATCCGCCTCGACGACGACGTCCGTCCACGTTCGGGCGACGACGGTTTCGGGGGCGCCCTCGAGGCGGTCCGCCTGCGGCGACTGCTGAACACCCCGCCACCGCGGGTGTGATCGCCCGGCGGCGATGCCGCCGATGTTCGCAAGTCGTCGATTCAGATCATCGAGAGTCCGGACCACGTGTCCGGTGGCATTCGACGCCGACCGCATCCCGCGTCGGCGGTTCCCCCCCGTTCGAGAACCATCACCATGGGTGTTCCCTTCTTCGGCCCCCTCGCCCGCGCCATCTTCGGCACCAGAAACCAGCGCCTCGTCAAGCGATACCTCTCGGAGGTCGAGCAGGTCAACGCCCTCGAGGCGTCGATGCGCACGCTCTCCGACGCCGACCTGCGTGCCAAGACCGACGAGTTCCGCCGACGAGTGGCCGACGGGGAGGACGCGATCGCGATGCGTCCGGAGATCTTCGCCGTCGCTCGCGAGGCGATGGACCGCTCCGTCGGCATCCGCAACGTGCTCGATCCTTCGATCGAACTGGTCGGAGGCGAGGCGCCCACCCTCGAGTCCGCCGGAGGCCCGTCCGCGCCGACGGCTCGCCTCGATCTCTCGAAGCTGCCCGAAGGCGTGCGCCGCACCATCGAGACCATGCGACGCGACCTCGCCGAGCAGCCCGATCTCGAGCCCACCGGCGACCTTCGAGGCTGCGCCGGCCCCGTGCCCGCCTGGCAGTCGGTGGACCTTCCGGTCGAGGTCTACGACGCGATCCGCGAACTGCATCCGGTCTCGCGACCGCCCTTCAGAGCCCGTCCCTTCGACGTCCAGATCGTCGGGGCCATCGTGCTCAGCGAAGGCCGCATCGCCGAGATGAAGACGGGCGAGGGCAAGACGATCGTCGCGCCGCTCGCGGCGTACCTCGCGGCGATCGAGGGCCTGAGCGTCAACGTGGTCACGGTCAACGACTACCTGGTGCAGCGGGATCGCGACTGGACGTTCCCCTTCTTCCGCAGCCTCGGCCTGACCGTCGGCGCGATCCATCCCTTCCACATGCAGGCCCACGAGCAGAAGGCCCTCGCCTACACCTGCGACGTGGTCTACGGCACCACCGCCGAGTTCGGCTTCGACTACCTGCGCGACAACATGAAGATGCGGACCGAGGAGCAGGTCCAGAAGCGCCACGACTTCGCGATCGTGGACGAGGTGGACTCGACCCTCGTCGACGAGGCCCGCACGCCGCTGATCATCTCGGGCCCCGCCCACGCCCACCGCCCCCGCTACGAACTGGCCGATCGCCTCGCGAGGCATCTGCTGTCCAAGCAGGAGCCGTGGCAGCAGGCCGACGACCGTCTCGAGACCGCCAAGGTCGAGGCCGCCGGCCTCGAGGGCGACATCCGCAGCACCCGCGACAAGGACGCGGTCCCGGCGATGCGGAGCCGCCTCGCCGATCTTCGCAAGCAGCTGCCGGCGCTCGAGGCCGAGCGCGACCGGTTCACCCGCTACTACGAGGTCGAACTCGACAAGAAGCGTGCGACCCTGACCCACGAGGGCGTCGAGGAGGCGCAGCGCTCCGCCGGCATCGGCAGCTTCTACGTCGGCGACAACATCGACATGCCGCACCTGCTCGAGCAGGCGATCCGCGCCCATGCGGTCTACCAGCGGGACCGCGACTACGTGGTGGCGATGGACCACATGAACGAGATGGGCGTGGTGATCGTCGATCAGAACACCGGACGCAAGATGCCCGGTCGCCAGTGGTCGGACGGCCTGCATCAGGCGGTCGAGGCCAAGGAAGGGGTCAAGATCAAGGAAGAGACCCAGACCATGGCCACGATCACGGTGCAGAACTTCTTCAAGATGTACAAGCGGCTCGCCGGCATGACCGGCACCGCGGACACCGAGGCGACCGAGTTCCACGAGATCTACAAGCTCGACGTGGTCTCGATCCCGACCAACGAGCCGATCCAGCGGATCGATCGACAGGATCTGGTCTTCCTCTCGCTGAAGGACAAGTGGTCGGCGATCGTCGACGAGATCAAGGCGTGCCACGATCTCGGACAGCCGGTGCTCGTGGGCACCACCAGCGTCGAGAAGTCCGAGACGCTCAGCGACATGCTCACCAAGCGGCATCAGATCCGGCACGAGGTCCTCAACGCGAAGCAGCACGAGCGCGAGGCCGAGATCGTCCTCGGCGCCGGCCGCCTCGGCGCGGTGATGATCGCCACGAACATGGCCGGCCGCGGCACCGACATCAAGCTCGGGCGCTTCGGTCGGGAGGATCTGCTCGAGCACTGGAAGCGGCGCGACGTCTGCCCCCGTGAAGCGAAGGCGGAGATGACCGACGAGGAGATCCTCGATCTCGTGCGACGGCACCTGCTCGCCCGCGAGTCCAAGCTCTCCAAGGGCGAGATCGCCAAGCTCGACGCCGAGGAGACCCACCGGCTCCTGCTGCAGCACCTTCTGCTGGCGCACCACGAGCTTCCGCTCGAGAAGACCGCCTCCAACTCCGTCGCCGACATGGAGGCGATGCTCGACGACGGCGGACTCTGCCGGATCCACCGAATGCGGATGTTCGAGAACGTCGAGGACCTCGGCGGTCTGCACATCGTCGGCACCGAGCGGCACGAGAGCCGCCGCATCGACAACCAGCTGCGGGGGCGATCCGGCCGCCAGGGCGACCGTGGTTCGAGCCGGTTCTTCCTCAGCCTGGAGGACGAGCTGATGAAGCTCTTCGCCGGGCCGAAGACGCTTTCCCTGCTGAGCCGCCTCGGCATGAAGGAGGGCGATGCCATCGAGAACCCGATGGTGACGCGGCAGATCGAGCGGGCCCAGCGGAAGGTCGAGGAGCGGAACTTCCAGATGCGGAAGAACATCCTCGAGTACGACGAGCCGATGGAGCACCAGCGGGATCGCTTCTACGGCGTCCGCCAGCGTGTGCTCGAGGGACGGCAGGTTCGTCCGCTGATCTTCGAGTACATCGAGGACTCCGTCGCGGGCGCCTGCGAGAGGTTCCTCGCCCGCGACTACGCGGCCCGCTGCGCCGCGGAGTGGGTTCGAGAACACCTCGACGTCGCGGTCGATCCGGAGCGGCTCGTCGGCAAGGACCGCGAGGATCTCGGCGACGCGATCCGCCGCGACGTGCTCGCCGAGACCGCCGAACTCGTCCGGATCACCGCCGGCGAGTACATCCCCAACGACATCGAGGAGTCGGAGTGGAACTGGACCGGCTTCGCGGAGTGGGTGAAGTCCCATCTCAAGATCGAGGTCGAGGCCGGCCAACTCGCCTCGCTCGGCCGTGCCGGCGCCCTCGCGGAGATCGAATCCCGCTACGCCGACCGGGTCGATGGCGTGGACCTTGCTCCCGCGGAGGCGTTCCTGGTCGAGGATGTGGGCCGGCGGGATCTGATCGCCTGGCTGGGTCGCAAGGTCGGGCAGGAACTCCCCGCGGATGGTCTCTCGGAGGCCGACGACGCCGCGGAGGCGACCGATCGCCTCATGAGGATCGTGCGCGAGGCCTACGCCACCCGCGAGCGCACCTATCCCATCGAGTTCGTGCTGGAGATGACCGGCGCAAACCTCGCGCAGGACCCCCAGCGTGCCTTGGCGCAGTTCTGCGCCTGGGTTCGCAGCCGATACGAGCTGGAGTGGACGCCGCAGGCGCTGCCCAGTTCGAACCCGGCCGAACTGAGGGGACTGCTGCTCGAAGAGGCGGCCCGCTGGGACGACGCCCGCATCGAGCGCAGAGTCGCCAAGGTGCTCGAGCAGGGCGAGGACGTCGATTCGATCGCGGCGTGGTTCGAGAAGGAGGGGCTCGTCCGCCTGACCGACGCGGAGCGAACCGAGGCCAGCGAGGATCCGCGGGACTTCGTGGATCGACGCCTCCGGGACCTGCTGCGCACCGAACTCGCCCAGTTCGAGCGGTGGATCCTGCTGCGGGTGCTCGACGACGCGTGGAAGGAGCACCTCCACCAGATGGATCAGATCCGCGACGCGATCGGATTCCGCGCATTCAGCCAGCGCGATCCCCGGATCGAGTTCAAGCGGGAGGCCGCCAGCGCATTCGAGACCATGCAGGACTCGATCCGCGACAAGGTCACCGACGTGATCTTCAAGGGACGATTCGCGGTTCAGCGACCTCAACCCCAGGCAACGCCCGCCGAACCCACCGGCGAGGTGACCGCCGAGGCCGCGAGCCCGGCTGCGGCAAGCACCTCGACTGCGACCTCGAGTCCTCCGCCCGCCGCGGCCCCGCCCCAACCACCGCCCCGGCCGGCACCCGCGTCGCGCCTGCGACCCTCGGCGCCGCCCAAGCCGGCAGCTGCGAAGGTCGCCGCCAGCGGGGCTGCGGTCGTCGGTCGCAACGAACCCTGCCCGTGCGGTTCGGGCAAGAAGTTCAAGCAGTGCCACGGCAAGCCGGGCTCGCCCCC
>Ga0075475_10001634_pt1 | contig 11187 bp, 7 predicted proteins | sample DEB08_DNA_10_FD_76342 | JGI IMG/M metagenome (GOLD analysis project Ga0075475, IMG submission 76342) | Aqueous microbial communities from the Delaware River and Bay under freshwater to marine salinity gradient to study organic matter... | ecosystem: Environmental > Aquatic > Marine > Coastal ... | reverse complement strand
CAGCAGGAGCCTCTTCGGTTGCAGCCTCAGCAGCAGGAGCTTCTTCAGCAGGAGCCTCTTCGGTTGCAGCCTCAGCAGCAGGAGCTTCTTCCGCGGCAGCCTCAGCGGCAGGAGCTTCTTCTTCAGCAGCCTCTTCGGTTGCAGCCTCAGCAGCAGGAGCTTCTTCGGTTGCAGCTTCTTCTACAGGTGCTTCAGCAGCGGCTTCTTCCGCGGCAGCCTCAGCGGCAGCAGCGGCCTCCGCTTCTGCAACCTCTGCAGCAGCAGCTTTGCGCGCATCTTCTTCGCGCTTGTTGCGCTCGGCGATGGCATCGCTCTTAGATTTTTTCTCAGCTTCTAGTTTGTTCGAAACTTTCGATTCCTTTTCTGCTAACCAAGCGGCAAAGCGCTCTTCAGCTTGTTCTTCGGTAAGTGCTCCTTTCTTTACTCCTTCTAACAGGTGCTTTTTGAGTAACACTCCTTTGTAAGACAAAATAGCGCGTACAGTATCCGATGGTTGTGCACCGGTCATAGTCCAATAAAGCGCGCGATCGAAGTCGATATCGATGGTGGCTGGATTGGTGTTGGGGTTGTACGTTCCGATTTTCTCTACGAGACGTCCGTCTCTTTTCGACCGGTTGTCAGCTATTACAATGTGAAAAAATGCGTAAGCTTTGCGACCGTGTCTTTGAAGTCTAATGCGTGTAGCCATGTTTACTACTTTTGAGGATCCCGTCCTCGGTTATTATTATTTGAGCGTGCAAATATCGGAATAATTTCGCTTCCAATTACACTCACATGCAATCTTTTGAATGTTGATAAAAAATATTGAGGATTTCCCTGCTTCCACCTATCTTCGAGGAGTAATCCGGACACATGTATTTGATTTTTGATACGGAGACTACAGGTCTGCCCAATAACTATAACGCGCCCATCACAGATCACGACAACTGGCCCAGGCTGGTTCAAATTGCGTGGCAATTGCACGATGCTCAAGGTTACCTTATTGAGTCGCGAAGTTATGTGGTTCGCCCTGAAGGCTTCACCATTCCCTTTAACTCGGCCCAGATTCATGGAATAACCACGGAGAAGGCGACGGCCGAGGGGCTCGATCTGCGCGATGTTTTGCACTCCTTTTTGGAGGCGGTTGCGGCTTGCACCTACATTGTTGGCCATAACATAACGTTCGACACGCACATTATGGGTGCGGAATTGGATCGATGCAGCATGCCAACGGAAATGATGAAAGTGGCGCTCATAGATACCAAGGAGGAGTCTACCGATTTTTGCGCCATTCCCGGAGGGCGCGGGGGCAAATTTAAGTGGCCCACCCTTTCCGAGTTGCATCACAAGTTGTTCAATGAGCCTTTCGACGAGGCGCATAATGCAATTGCAGATGTGGAGGCTACGGCTCGGTGTTTCTTTCAGTTGGGGGTCCTCGGGGTGATATCATTGCCCGCTGAATTGGCGTCTGATATCATGAAGCATTTAGCTGAAAAAGCAGGCGAAATTACGGAAGGAATGGAACGCCGGACGCCAGTCGGAGCAGAAGGAGATGCATCAACCCCTCCACCCATCCCACAAACCCAAATTCAAACGGAAATTGAACGTGCTCCCTTCGCACATCTTCACGTACACTCCCAATTTTCGATATTGGAAAGCACCCTTTCGCCAGAGGAAATTGTGCGGCGCGCCACAGATGATGGGCAAGCAGGCGTGGCTATAACGGATCGGTCTTTCATGTACGGTGCCTTTAATTTTACGAAGGCGGTGGCGGACTACAACGCGCTACGAGATGAAGGTAAACCCGAATTTAAAGGAGTTGTGGGAGTTGAATTCTTTTTGGCTGGTGATATGCGCAACAAGCAAGTAAAAGATAATGCATCTACCTTGCTGGTATTGGCCAAAAATTATCAGGGATATCAGAACCTTAGTCGGCTCTCCACAGCGGCAATAACAGAGGGGATGTACTACGTTCCGCGAATCGATAAAGCTCAACTCCTCAAGTACAAAGAAGGTCTCATGGTGCTAAGTGGTGCGCAGAACGGAGAGCTCAGTCATTTGGTGCTCAATGTTGGTGAAACCCAGGCTGAAGATGCGCTTAAGTGGTATTTGCAGGAGTTTGGCAACGACTTCTACGTGACCTTCAACCGGCACGGATTGCCCGAAGAAGAACATGTAATAAATGTTTTGCGTCCCCTGTGCGAAAAATATGGAGTTAAGTATTTGGCATCGAACAACGTGTTTTATGGTGTAAAAGAGCAGTCTACTGCACAGGACACTTTATTATGTATTCGCGACGGCGAAGTTTCTTCCACGCCCAAGGGTAAAGGCCGCGGTTTTCGATACGGATTACCCAACGATGAATACTACTTCAAATCTCAGGAGGAGATGAAGCAGCTTTTTATTGATATGCCCGAAGCCATCGAGAACATGGAGGAGGTATTGGGGAAGATATCGAACTATACACTCCAGCGCGATGTGTTACTGCCCAAATTCGACATCCCAGACGAATTTAAAGATTCTCAGGATTTGGAAGATGGCGGAGTTCGCGGAGAAAACAATTACCTGCGTCATTTAACTTTTTTAGGAGCTGAACGGCGATACGGCGAAATTTCGGACGAACTCCGCGAGCGACTCGATTTTGAACTTTCCGTAATCGAAAACACCGGATACCCAGGATATTTCTTAATTGTCCAAGACTTTACCTCTAAGGCCCGGGAGATGGGCGTCTCGGTGGGGCCAGGTAGGGGATCCGCAGCCGGCTCGGCAGTTGCTTATTGCATTGGAATTACCAACGTAGACCCCATTAAGTACGATTTGCTATTCGAGCGCTTTCTCAATCCAGAGCGGGTGTCACTTCCCGATATCGACATCGATTTCGACGATGAAGGCCGGGGGAAAGTGATCCAATACGTGGTAGATAAGTACGGCAGTAATCAGGTGGCTCAAATTATAACATACGGTAAGCTAAAGGCCAAATCGGCCATTCGAGATGCGGCAAGGGCGTTGGATTTGCCTCTAAGCGAGGCGGATCGATTGGCCAAACTTATGCCCATCGACGACCTCAATAAGCTATTGGATGCAAATGATGGGGATCTCAACGACATGTTGCGAAGGCAAGAGGAGGCGAATCAAGCCCGACAGCTTAAATCGGCAGCACAGGAAGACAGTCTTTCGGGTTTAACCTTGCGCACAGCGAAAGATATAGAGGGGAGTGTGCGTAACACGGGGATACATGCGTGCGGTGTGATCATCACTCCGACGGATATTCGCGACCTCATACCAGTGACCACCTCGAAGGATGCCGAACTTTTGGTTACGCAGTTCGATAACAACGTGGTGGAGAATGCGGGATTACTCAAGATGGATTTCTTGGGGCTCAAAACGCTTACCATTATTCGCAAGGCGGTGGAACTCGTAAAGCAGACCCATGGTATTCACATCGACCCAGATGATATTCCTTTAGATGACGCCAAAACCTATGAATTGTTCCATCACGGCGAAACAGTGGGGATATTCCAATTTGAATCCGTGGGTATGCAAAAATATCTCCGCGAGCTCAAACCCGATGCCCTAGAAGACTTAATTGCGATGAACGCGTTGTATCGTCCAGGGCCCTTGCAGTACATTCCTGAGTTCATCGACCGGAAGCACGGCCGCAAGACCATCCAATATGACCTCCCTGTTATGGAGGAGTACCTTAAGGAAACCTACGGAATTACGGTATATCAAGAACAGGTAATGCTTCTGAGCCAGCGCCTCGCCAATTTTAGCAAAGGCCAAGCCGATGCACTCCGGAAGGGGATGGGTAAGAAGAAAAAAGAGATTATTGATGCGCTCTACCCTATGTTTATTGAGGGGGGTGAGGCCAATGGCCATCCCAAGGAGGTGCTCGAGAAAATTTGGAAGGACTGGGAGGAATTTGCCAGCTATGCATTCAATAAGTCGCACTCTACATGTTACGCGTATATTGCTTATCAAACCGCGTACTTCAAGGCAAACTACCCCGCTGAATTTATGGCGGCGGTACTGAGCAACAACATGAACAACATCAAAGAGGTAACGCTGTTCATGGATGAGTGTCGGCGTATGGGGATACCGCTTCTCGGGCCGGATGTAAACCATTCTTCCTACGATTTTACAGTAGCCGATGGTGCCATACGTTTTGGACTGGAGGCTATTAAAGGGGTAGGGGGAAGTGCGGTCCAATCCATTATACAAGAGCGCGAAGCACAAGGTACATTTTCATCCATCTTTGACCTCACTTCGCGAGTGAACCTCTCCGCGGTAAATCGCAGGACGCTCGAAAATCTGGCGCAAAGCGGTGCATTCGACGAGTTTGAGGGGCATCACCGCGCCCTTTTCTTTGCGGAAAATACGGAGGGGCGTACTTTTCTCGATTCAGCCATCAAGTATGGGCAGTCTGTGCAAAGTGAGAAGAATAACAATCAGATGGGGCTGTTTGCAGACATGGAAGACGGCGGTATATCTGAGCCCGAAATTCCTGAGGTTCCCAAGTGGAATCAGTTGGTGGCGTTAAAAAAGGAGGAGGAAGTTACCGGAATATTTATTTCTGGGCATCCGCTCGATGATTACCGCTTGGAGTTAAAATATCTTTGCACAGCTGATTCCGATCGAGTGAATCAGGAGGATTTGCAATTGGGTAAGCCCTACAGATTGGCAGGGATGGTGCGCGAGGTGCGGCACCTAGAAAGCAAATCGGGCAATGGCTTCGGTTTCATTAAGGTGATGGATTTGAAAGGGGGCTGCGAAATTCCCTTTTTCGGCGAGGACTATTTGAAATTTAGGCACCTGATGGTGGAAGATGCCTTCGTGTATTTGGATATCAACCTGCAGAAGCGCGAATTCTACGATCGCAAAACACAACAAAAAATAAAGGCGGGCAATCGGTTACATGTAACAGAGATGGGGCTCCTAACCTCGTTAATTGATAAATCCAAAGGCAGTGTGCATCTGCAATGTGCCTTGGATCGGGTTACCGAAGATTGGGTGGCGCAAATATCGGCGTTATTCGATGCGTTTCCAGGTGATCAGGTGGTGAAGGTTGATGTGTACGACCGCGAAAATAACATGGCTATTCCGTTTTATTCCCAACGCAAAATAAAGCGCAATAAGGCGTTTTTAGCCGCGTTGGACAAAATGGAAGAAGTGAATTTTAAAATTCATTAATCATTGTAACTTTGAAAAAAAAATAGAGCTATGGCCGTTGAATTGAATAACAGCAATTTTGAAGAAGTGGTATTGAAGTCCGACAAACCGGTTTTGGTGGATTTTTGGGCGGAATGGTGTGGTCCTTGCCGAATAATTGGGCCTATCGTTCAAGAGTTGAGCGAAGATTATGACGGCCGTGCCGTGGTGGGTAAGGTTGATGTAGATTCCAACCGCGAAATCGCCATGCAATACGGGATTCGCAATATTCCCACCTTACTTGTGTTTAAAAACGGGGAAGTAGTCGATAAGCACGTAGGAGTTGCCCAAAAAAGTGTGTTAGCTGAGAAAATTGAGGGGCAGATTTAAGGAATCGTGTGGCACGCGTTTAGCATTCTCAACACCTAAAATGGTTTTTGGCGGTTGCTAAATTTACGAGGTGATATTCACCTACTCAAACAAAGACATGCAATTCCGAAATTTTGAACAAATAGGTAGCGAACTATCGCCCCTGGAGTTTTATGCTCGTCAGGTGGTAGAAGGGTTTATTACCGGTTTGCACAAAAGTCCCTACCATGGTTTCAGCGTAGAGTTTGCCGAACACCGCCAATATAACAGCGGTGAAAGTACGAGGCACATCGATTGGAAGCGCTATGCGCGAACGGAGCGCCTCTTTGTAAAGCGCTACGAAGAGGAAACCAACCTCCGGTGCTATCTCGCCTTGGATTGCTCGGGCTCCATGTATTATCCCGTACACCCCAAATTTTCTTGGGAAACCCCAAATAAGTTACAGTATGCCGCCCTTTGCGGCGTATCGTTAATGAACCTCATGCGCCGGCAACGCGATGCAGTGGGGTTATCCCTTTTTGCCCAAGGTGTGGACACCTTTACACCCGCACGCTCCACTACGGTGCACCATCGCCTACTCATTCATGAGATGGAACAGATGCTGCACAGCTACACCTCTGCAGATGCGCGAGCTGGCAATACCGCCGAATCGCTGCACTTACTGGCCGAAAAAATTCATAAACGCTCACTGGTGGTCCTTTTTACCGATGTGCTCGACGCGGAGACCGACAAGGTAGACGAAGTTTTTTCTGCCCTTCAACACTTGAAGTACAACGGTCACGAGGTCCTCATGTTCCATGTGATGGACGGAGCACACGAACTCAACTTGGATTTTGAGAATCGCCCTTATCGATTTGTAGATATGGAAAGTGGCGAAACGATCCAGCTTAATCCCTCTGAGATTCGATCCAAATACGCCGAGGATCAACAGCAACGCCTTAGAGAACTCAAACTTAAATGCGCGCAATTCGGCATTGACCTCATTGAGGCAGATCTTGCAAAGGGATTTAACGACGTGTTAATCAGCTATTTGTTAAAGAGACAGCGCATGCGCTCGGTATAGCATCGCAATTTATTACTCTATGCGTTAAAAAAATGTTTGCGGAGCAACGAAAATGGTCTATATTTGCGCTCCGTTCTTGAAAACGAAATTTGGTCCGGTAGTTCAGTTGGTTAGAATACATGCCTGTCACGCATGGGGTCGCGGGTTCGAGTCCCGTCCGGACCGCAAAAAAGCTCAACACTTGTGTTGGGCTTTTTGCATTTTAAGGCACATTTAAGTCGGCTATTACGTTTAATTTCTCGCATACTCCTTTCACTTTCATTTATTGCGTTTATTCACATCAACCCGAAAAATCTTACATCGACCCACACAGCCCCACATCACCATGGAGGAGCGCCTTCAAGACGGGTAAAAACATATCCGGATAACTCGAGTTATATTTGTGGAAGGAATTCCTTTAGGGAGCACCAATTAATATGAATCGAGAAAAAGCCGTTTACGACGTACTGCGATATTTTCACTTTTTCCATCACGGCCTCACCGTGGAGGAGGTGCGCGCATTCTGCGCGGTTCCCTCCACACCCCTCGAAATAAAAACAGAACTGCGGACGATGGTAACCCAGGGTGAAGCCTACGAATCGGAAGGGTACTATGCCATCGACACGACAAGCATACATTTGCGCAGAAAATATCGGGCTAAAAATCGTCGGATGCTCGCCATAGCCCGGATTATGGGATGGATTATGATGCGATTTCCCTTTGTACGCGGGGTATATGTGTCGGGATCGCTGTCCAAAGGCGGCGTGCAAAACAGCTCGGACGACATCGATTATTTTATCGTTACCCAGCCCAACAGAGTTTGGACCTCCAAATTCCTTTTGACCCTATTTAAGAAAATCGTCCTCCTCAACTCCAAAAAATACTTCTGCATCAACTTCTTCCGCGACGCCGAACATCTCGCATTTAATAAGCAAAACATCTACGTGGCCACCGAAATTGCCACCCTTATCCCACTACAAAATAAAGCCTTATTGCACGCCTTGTGGGACCAGAACAAATGGATTTACAACTACTTCCCAAATTTGCATCAACCCGTAAAAACATATGCGCCCAAGCCAAATAAAAGCCCATTCGAACGCCTCTGGGACTTAATTTGGGGAGACCGACTGGAGCACTGGGCGCACACAAAATACAAGGGACACTTCGCCCAAAAAAGCGCGGTAGACCCCAATCACCACATGGAAAAATCCCGAAACTCCGCCGCTTATTTCCCGGACAGCATGGAAAACCAAGTGCTGAGTTATTACAATTGATGCCTATGAATACGCGAAACCTACTTATCGCTAGCCTCCTGGTGGCTCTAGTTGCCTTTGCGGTGGCGTCCGTTCGACCCACGCGATATCGCACCAAAGTCACCTTCTTCGTGCCCCTCACCCTACTGGAAAAACAAGTAGCTCAGAATGGGATTGGTTTTGGTTCGCCCGCGGAAGTCGATGCACACATCGAATTGATGCGTTCCGATGCCATGGCGCAGTATGTACATGAGCAACTGCCCAATGCAGATGTGGAATACGAGGTAAGCCGAACGCGAAATGGAGCGGTAGAACTCCTCGTGCGCGCCGCGCTAGACACTCCACTTGTTGCATTTACGCGCTCCATGGTTCATTTTGCTGACTCGTTAAAGACCGAAATGCTCCGTGGAAATATTGAGCAATCCTATGCCTTTGTGGTATCGCAATTAAAACAATGCGAGGCACAAGTAGACACGTTGCAATCGCAATTGGATGCGCTGCGCATGGATGCTTCCTCCGATTCCATACTCCTTAAAACGCGCCAATTCCGGTTGGAGAAACAGTATGGGGCAGCCGTGGAGGAATTTACTCGAATTTCTACCCAACGCGATCGATTGCATCAGATGCGCAGCGCGTCCGTCCCCACAGCCTATTTTATAGATAGCAATGTGCTATCGGTGGAACGCGACAGTTGGTCTCCGTGGCTATTGGCACTTCTAGCGGGGATCACCACTGCACTCGGTGGCTTGGCATGGCGCGCCCTTTGGTTGGCACCGAACCCGAAATGAGATCCAACGGGGCAATTATAGCCAGTGCGGGTTTGAGTTTAATCGCCCTCGCGCTCTATGCCAGATTCCAGCAAGGACAAGCGGCTTTTTTGTTGCTCCCCGCAGTCTATCTGCTTGTATTGCTTATCAGGAACCTGGCCTTTCCCCAGTTTTACGCCTTGGTGGTAGCGCTGATTCCCCTATCAATACCCATTTCGCTGAGTTTCGGCGCATCGCTTGAGTTTCCGTCCGAGCTGCTCATCGTCTTTTTGGGCGTGGTGTTTTTAGTGCAGATTTGCCGCACTCGAGAGTGGCGATGGATTCGCAAGTTTCCACTTCCGCTGTTTTGGATATTAACCTTCGCCATACCTACTGCTTTTTCAAAGCACCCAGCGGTATCCGTTAAGTTCATGCTTATCAATGGGCTTTACGTTGGCGTATTTTACTATGGTACACTTTGGTGGAAGCGAAGGGGAGAGGTTATTGAATTTCCATGGAAACCCTTTCTAGCAGGATTAATACCGGTATTCATTCTAGCAGGCATTACCTTTTATAAATACGATTTTAATCCCGTTACCCTTCGAGGCATTTATGAGCCGTTTTACTACAGCCACACTATCTTCGGCGCATCTGTAGCCATATTGGCCGGATATTTTTCGGGTCGTGCGTCCATTTCAAGAAGTAATTCCCGTGTGGTATGGGTTTTTCTCGCCCTTATACTAGGTATGATCACGGTATTGAGTGGCAGTCGTGCAGCACTTTGGAGCTATGTAGCAACACTTCTCGCACTCGGCCTATTCCAGTTACGACCAGCCATGCGAATTGCCGTACCAATTGGTCTGGTAATTTTGGCAATAGCTGCAATTGGTCCGAAAAAAATTCAATTGGCCTTGGAAAACAATCCCTATCTCTCGCATAATCCGCGTGCGAGCATCCTCGAAAAATCGCTATCGGTAACCAATGTGCAGACCGATGTGAGTAACATCGAGCGCATCAACCGCTGGATTGCTGCCTTAAAAATGGGGGCGGAGCGCTGGGCCACGGGCTTCGGACCAGGGACATACCAATTTGAATACATCCCGTATCAAGATGAGGGATTCATGAACCGTCTAACCGTGGTGAATCCTGAGCGGCCTCCCGACGGAAGCGGGGGTACGGCCCATTCCGAAATACTTCTGCAGTGGGCGGAGAATGGATTGTTTTCAACAATCGTTTTCACGTGGATGATTCTGCGGTGGCTGTTTCTCGGTTTGATGTCTACTGGAACGAGAAATCTGGCTACTCGGGCTTATTTTCTGGGGTTACTCACCTATTTTATCCATATGAACGTAAATAACTTTTTAAATCAACCCGCATTTGCGTTTCTCTTTTGGACCTTTGCGGCGTTTTTTGATGCCCACTTTAACGCACATTCCATCGAACCAAAAAGCTATGAAAATGACGTATTACGATGAAGTAGGGGCCTATTACAACCGCGATGCGTCCGATTTTGAGAAACGATATTGGCAAAATCCGGTGCTTCAGCAAATACGCCAGGCTTTTCGGGAGCATGTGTATCCTTTGGAAGGATCCGCTATCTTAGAAATTGGTTTGGGGCCGGGGTTCGATATCGCTCATTTTGCGCGGTTAAACCCTCACAAAATGTACTACGGCATCGATGTATCTTCCGCCATGGTGGAAATTGCACGCAAACGGATAAAAGAGGAAGGGCTCCAAAACGTTCAAATTGAGTGCGGTAGTGTGGAGGATATTTCCACTTTATTTCCCGGTATTCGGTTCGATTTAATCTATGTTTTTTTTGGCGCCCTAAACACCGTGGATGATCTCAAACAAGCATTTCAGATCTTGTCCGATCTGCTCCGAAAAAACGGTAAAATGGTACTCACTTTCGTGAACAAATGGTACCTGTTGGGCATGCTCATAGAGCTGCTAAAGTTGAAACCTAGGCAGGCTTTTGCTCGCCTGAAAAAGGTCTGGGGCGGTTATTCTCCTACGGAATTTTTAGCGAGTAAATGCTACAGCGTGAGCTCAATTAAAGATTTATCTAATCCGCTTCAAATTACTGGAAAAGAAGGATTTAGTATATTTTTTCCAGCGTGGTATTACCGCGGCCTGCACCGCGTGTTACCCGCTCGCTTGCGCTCGCTCCTCTGGAATACCGACCGGCGCATTTCGCGCACCACCCTAGGCCATTTTGGGGAGTACATGCTCTATATCTTTGAGCACTGAATCGAGCATTTTATCTACTTCGGCAAACTGTAATTTCTGCTGCTCTTTCCATGATCCGTAACGAGTGGCTACCGGAATATTTGAAGTAAGCGCTTCCGCAACCGTGCGGCCGTATTTCTTTTCCAATTCATCAGCAGACACCGGCGCAACTTTCAGGCCCAAACGATGCCCGATCATCTGAGCAAAATCACGTTGACTAATCGCTTCAGAGGCAAAAATATGATATCCTGTATTCGGGGTTCCATTCGCATGAATTCCCACAATTTGGTGTGCACAATCACGCAAATGCACCAGCGACATCCGTTGATTCCCATCGCCGTAATAGGGTACAAATCCGTTGCGCAATGCAGGTTCATAGAAAAACACGCGAAACCAAGAATCGGGGCCTAAGATCCATGCG
>Ga0075475_10001627_pt1 | contig 11216 bp, 13 predicted proteins | sample DEB08_DNA_10_FD_76342 | JGI IMG/M metagenome (GOLD analysis project Ga0075475, IMG submission 76342) | Aqueous microbial communities from the Delaware River and Bay under freshwater to marine salinity gradient to study organic matter... | ecosystem: Environmental > Aquatic > Marine > Coastal ... | reverse complement strand
ACCTAATAAAACATCTACTAATATTAAACAAGCATTATTTGTAGGTTCATCTGCTGAATTACATAAGATATTAAAAAACAAAAACGGTAATGTTAATAGTAAAGAAGATGAAAGTTTTGAAGGCAAAAACATCACACCCAAAGAAACAGATATTTCTGATAAGTGATTTAACTTATATTAAAAAAAGACCTTGGCCGTCTTTATTATCAGGTGAAGAAATGAATGACCCAATAGAAGTTATAGAACATAATATATCGAATACACCTAGACAAGGTGCAAATGGTGTTGTTTATAAAGAAAAAAAATACTCTATATATAAAGGTAGCAGTAGAATAAATGCGGCCGTAGAATTAGGCTATGACGCAATAGAAGGAATTATAATCAATGGCTGAACACTATTTAGGAAACCCGAACCTTTTTAAGGCCAATACAAAAATAGAATACACCGAAGAGCAAATAAAAGAAATTGCAAAGTGTATGGAAGATCCTATTTACTTTATTCGTACATACATTAAAATTGTAAACATTGATGAAGGATTAGTTCCTTTTAATATGTACAAGTTTCAGGAACGTATGGTCGATACGTTTCATAATAATCGTTTTTCTATTTGTAAGTTACCAAGACAGTCAGGTAAATCAACAACCATCATTGCGTACTTATTACATCAAGTTGTTTTTAATGATAATATAAATGTGGCCATACTTGCCAACAAAAGTTCTACTGCTAGAGATTTATTAGGTCGTCTTCAACTTGCCTATGAAAATCTACCTAAGTGGTTACAACAAGGTGTCTTAAATTGGAACAAAGGTTCTTTAGAATTAGAAAACGGTTCTAAAATAATGGCCGCTGCAACTTCTTCAAGTGCAATTCGAGGTGGTTCATTTAACATCATATTCTTAGACGAGTTTGCGTTTATTCCAGCAAACATATCTGAACAGTTTTTTAGTTCAGTTTATCCTACTATTTCTTCTGGTAAGAAATCTAAAGTAATGATAGTATCTACACCTCACGGTATGAATATGTTTTATAAACTTTGGAATGACTCACAACATAAGAGAAATGATTATGTACCTATTGAAGTACATTGGTCAGAAGTTCCAGGAAGAGATGAAAAATGGAGAGAAGAAACTATACGAAACACATCTGAAGCTCAGTTTGCTACTGAGTTTGAGTGTGAGTTTGTAGGTTCAATTGATACATTAATTAATCCATCTAAGATAAGATTACTTTCACATAATAATCCTATTGTATCAAACGCAGGTTTAGATATGTATGAAAGGCCTGAAAAAGGAAAAGATTATGTTATGACTGTTGACGTAGCTCGTGGTACAGTAAAAGATTATTCTGCCTTTGTTGTATTTGATGTTTCAAAAATGCCTTATCGTGTTGTTGCCAAGTTTAGAGATAATGAAATGAAACCTCTTTTATTTCCTCACACAATAGAAAGAGTTGCTAAACAATATAATAATTCTTATGTCTGTGTTGAAGTTAACGATATAGGTCATCAAGTAGCAGACGCTTTACAGTTTGAATTAGAATATACAAATCTAATGATGTGTATGATGAAAGGCCGTGCAGGTCAAATATTAGGTGGTGGATTTTCTAAACGAGGTGCTCAATTAGGTGTGCGTATGACTAAACAAGTTAAAAGAATAGGTTGTCAAAACTTAAAGACTTTAATTGAAGGTGATAAACTTTTTATACCTGACTTTCATACAATACAAGAATTATCTACTTTTATTCGTAAAGGTACTTCTTGGCAAGCTGAAGAAGGTTCTAATGACGACTTAGTAATGTGCTGTGTCATATTTGCTTGGTTATCTAATCAAAGATACTTTAAAGAATTAACAGACCAAGATGTACGTGCTAGAATGTACGAAGAACAAAAAAACGCAATCGAACAAGATATGGCACCCTTTGGTTTCTTAGATGACGGCATAAATGATGAAAATAGTTTTGTAGATGAACAAGGAGAACGATGGACACCTGTAAAGATAAGAAAAGGTGACATCCTGTAGAGATTATCATATTCATAAATAGATGTGAGATAATTGATACTTTATTAGCTAATAAGGAGAATAACACATATGGCATTTCAAGTTTCACCAGGTGTTCTCGTACAAGAAAAAGACTTAACTAACGTTATACCAGCAGTTGCAACATCAATTGGTGCAATCGCAGGTCAATTTAGTCAAGGTCCAGTAGATGAGATAGTTTCTATTTCATCTGAAAAAGACTTAGTGGAGACTTTCGGCAAACCAGATTCAAATACTTTTGAGTATTTTTTCTCGGCTGCTAGTTTCTTACAATATTCTAATTCTTTAAGAGTTGTACGTGCAACAAATACAGGATTACTTAACGCTACTGCTAACGGTTCTGGCCTTCTAGTAAAAAACACAACTGACTATCAAAATAATTATTCTGATGGTTCTGGTTCTGTTGGACTATGGGCTGCAAGATCAGGCGGTGCTTGGGGTAACAACATAAAGGTGTCTGTATGTCCATCATCAACTGTTTATGAAGAAACTGCAAAAACAACCACACAAGATACTGACTCTGCTGTTGGAGATACTTCCATCGTAGTTCAATCTGCTACTGGTTTTAATGTAGGTGATATTATAAACTTTGCTGAGGCAGGCGGATACGAATATAGAATAACAAACATTGTTGGACAAACAATTACGTTTGTAAGACATCCATCAGGTGTTGGAGGATTACACACTGCTGTTGCTAACGGTTCAAACGTTAGAAGAAGATGGCAGTATTATGATCTAGTAACAGCTGCACCAGGAACATCACCTTACGTTTCAGACAAAGGTGGTTCTGGAGATGAATTACACGTTGTTGTAGTAGATGAAGACGGTGGTATCACAGGTACTGCTGGAACAGTATTAGAAGTTTATGACTCAGTTTCAAAAGCTTCTGACGCTAAAACTCCACAAGGAGATACAAACTACTATCCAGATGTAATTTACAATAAATCAGAATATATCTATTGGATGGATCACAATACTTCAGGAACAAATTGGGGTAACGCTGCATTAAATACTACATATACTTCGGTAACAGCAGTATCTAATACTTCATTATCAGGTGGTTCAGATGGTTCTGCTGCAACAACAGCTGAATTAAAAACTGCTTACGAAAAATTTGAAGACGCAGAAACAGTAGATGTAAACTTAATTATCGCTGGTAAAGGTGATAGTACACACATTGACAATTTAATTACAATTGCAGAAAACAGAAAAGACGCTGTAGTATTTGCGTCTCCTGAAAGAAGTGATGTAGTTAATGTTACAAGTTCCGAAACACAAACAAATAACGTTAAATCGTTCTTTGATGGTGTTCGTTCTTCTTCATATGTTGTATTTGATAGTGGTTACAAATACACTTACGACAAATACAATGATGTGTTTAGATATGTACCTTTAAACGGTGATATTGCTGGTCTTGCTGCAAGAACAGATTTAGTTGCTGACTCTTGGTTCTCACCTGCTGGTTACAACAGAGGAGTTTTAAGAGGCGTAGTTAAACTTGCATACAACCCAACAAAAACACAAAGAGATACACTATACAGAGCTAGAATAAACCCAGTTTGCACATTTGCTGGACAAGGCACAGTCTTGTTTGGAGATAAAACTGGATTATCTGCTCCTAGTGCGTTTGATAGAATCAATGTAAGAAGATTGTTTATCACTTTAGAAAAAGCAATCTCTACAGCTTCTAAATTTCAATTGTTTGAATTTAATGATGAGTTTACAAGAGCTCAATTTAGATCAATCATTGAACCATTCCTAAGAGATGTACAAGGCAGAAGAGGTATCACAGACTTTTTAGTAGTATGTGATGACTCAAATAATACTGCTGATGTCATTGATAGAAATGAATTTAGAGCAGACATTTTTGTCAAACCAGCTAGATCAATCAACTTTATAACTCTACAATTCGTTGCTACACGAACAGGTGTTGCTTTCGAAGAAGTGGTAGGAGCATAGGAGAATAACAATGCCAAATATTAATGACTTTAAAAGTAAGTTAAGAGGCGGCGGAGCTCGTGCTAACCAGTTTAGAGTTACAATGCCTTTCCCAGGATTTGCAAGTGTTGGAGGAGAAACAGAAGATATGTCTTTCCTTTGTTCATCAACAAGTCTACCAGGAATGACGATTGGAGAAGTTGCTATTCCATTTAGAGGAAGAGAGTTATATGTTGCAGGTGATAGAACGTTTGCAACTTGGACTACTACAATTCTAAATGATACTGACTTTAAAATCAGAAACGCATATGAAAGATGGTTAAATGGTATTAACAATATGTCCGATAACGAAGGACTAGTTAATCCATCAGACTATCAAGTTGATGCTTTCGTTGACCAACTAGATAGAAACGGCAACGTGATTAAATCATATACATTTAGAGGAATGTTTCCAACAACATTGGACGACATTGCTTTAGATTATGGTACTAACAATGCGGTAGAAACTTTTACTGCAACGCATAGATACCAATACTTTGAAACAAATACTACTACTTAATACACGACTAAATAATTAAGTAGAATTGAGGATAAATTATGGCTGAACTATTTGGGTTTAAGATAGAGCGACTGAAAGGTCCATCAACAGATCCAAGACAAAATATAGTCCCACCTCAAGCGGATGACGGTACACAAACCGTCCCCGCTGGTGGGTTTTTTGCGTCTTACGGAGGATTTGATGTTACTGCTCGTAACGAATTAGATTTAATAAGAAGATATAGAGAAATAGCACTACATCCAGAATGTGATAGTGCGATAGAGGATATTGTTTCAGAAGCAATAGTCTCTAATGAAAATCAACAATCCGTACACGTTGATTTAAGTAAGTTAGAATATAACGATAAGATTAAAGGTAAAATAAGAGAGTCTTTTTCTGAAATATTGAAATTGTTAAACTTTGATATAAAAGGCCACGACATCTTTAGAAGATGGTATGTTGATGGTAGATTATTTTATCATAAGATTATAGAAAAAGATTCACCAAGACTAGGTATCACAGAATTAAGATACATTGATCCTAGAAAAATCAAAAAAATTAGAGAAATAAGAAAAAACAGAATTGATGGTACGCCAGGTTCTTTTGCGTTTGAAAACAAATACCAAGAGTATTATATTTTCAATGAAAGAGGAATACACCCAACGGCTACTTCAAATGCAGGTGGTTTACAAATTGCAACGGATGCTATTTCGTATTGTCCATCAGGTCTTGTAGATCAAACGCATAATCAAGTATTATCTTATTTACACAAAGCAATTAAACCAGTAAATCAATTAAGAATGATTGAGGACGCTGTTGTAATTTATCGTATCGCAAGAGCACCTGAAAGAAGAATATTTTATATTGATGTAGGTAACTTACCTAAAATCAAAGCCGAACAATATTTAAGAGATGTTATGGCAAGATATAGAAATAAACTTGTCTATGACGCAAGTACAGGTGAAATAAGAGACGATAGAAATTATATGTCAATGTTAGAAGACTTTTGGTTACCTCGTAGAGAAGGTGGGAGAGGAACTGAAATTACTACTTTACCTGGTGGTCAAAACTTAGGTGAGATTGCTGACATAGAGTATTTTCAAAAGAAACTTTATCGTTCACTTAACGTGCCGATTAGTAGATTAGAAAGTGGTACAGGATTTAATCTTGGCCGAGCTGCAGAAATTAGTAGAGATGAAGTTAAGTTTACTAAATTTGTAGGTCGTTTAAGAAAGAAATTTTGTATGTTATTCCACGATCTGTTAAAAACACAATTAATACTTAAAGGTATTATTGCACCTGAAGAATGGGATTCAATTGCAGGTGATATAACTTATAGTTTCTTACAAGATGGATACTTTGCTGAATTAAAACATACAGAAATGTTAAGAGAAAGAATTGGTCTTGTTAGAGATTTAGAATCATATATTGGTAAGTATTTCTCAAACGAATACATTAGAACCAAAATATTAAAACAAAATGAACAAGAACAAGAAGAAATTAATAACCAAATCAAAGAGGAACAACCTGAACAACCACAAGAAACAGAACCTACAAAAGAAACTGAGCCTGTGGATCAAGGAAATGACTCTACGGTTTAATAATTAATAAAAGGTATAAATAATAGTATGACTAAAGAAAATATAAAAAATTTTGTTAATTCACTTGAAAAAGGAAATAACGATCAGGCAACGACAGATATTAAAAATGCTCTTGCTGACAAAGTTACAAGTGCTTTAGACGATCAAAAAGTTGATGTGGCAAGATCAGTATTTACAAGTGCAGTAGGAGTTAAAGCTCCAGAAGCAAATGTGTTTACTGGAAATGACATACCAGCGGGAGATGTTTCAAGCAATGAAGACGCTCAGTAAATTTAGAGAAGAAACTGTAACTGAAGCAAACGATTATAAAAGAACTAGGCAGTATAATAAACTTACGCCTAAATTAAAACAAGCAGTCAATATGGTTTTCAAAGCTGCTGACAAAGATGCAGATGTAATTGCTAACTTTGAAAAAAATGTTAATACAGCTGCTAAAAAATATAATGTAAAAGTTAGTGATCTTATGAAATATTTTGATAATGAAACATTAACAATATTAAGGAAATAAAAATGGCACAAACATTTATAGTAAAAGGTAGTAACATAGATAATCCAAGTGCAAACACTATTGGTAATGCTAACTTTGTTAGAGTACACGCAACATCAGCAACTACTTTAACAGTTACAGATGGACAAGATGTTCCTGTAACTTTAGGTACTGTATATATCGCTAGCGGTGATACAGTTATTATTGAAAAAGCACCAAAGGATAAAATAACTTGCAGTAACTCAAAAGTATCTGCTGTTGGTTCTCCAAGAAGTTAATTATGTTATGGCAATCACTACTACTAAACTAGCAGACGATAACTTTAAAGTAATCATAAAAGCAAGTGGTGTAGGAAGTGAAACAAAAGAATTATTATTAGACGCTTCAGAATTATCAGGTGCAACATCAAGTCCTAACTTGTCAATTGCACACTTATATTATGAAATACTTGGCACAGGAAATATAACATTATTTTTTGATGCTGAAGTTGATGAAGAAGTAACTACTACTTTTAGTGGTAGAGGTAATTATGGTTTAAAAAAAAATGAACCAAAAATTAAACAAGGTGATACAGGACTTACGTTAGTTAACCCCACAGGTGATATTTTATTATCGTCTGACAGTAACGTAATAAGTTATAATATCATTATAGAGTTTAGAAAAGAAAAAGGATTTACAAATGGCTGATACAGTTTCAAGTCTTACAATTGCAGACACAAGCGGTGTAAAATACACAGCAAAATTTACAAACTTCTCAGACGGTACAGGTGAAACTTTAGTTAGAAAAGTTGATGCTTCAGCAACTACTTTTATGACCGAAGATGGTAATAGAAAAATATCAAAAATATACTGGTCTGTCAATACTGCTAACCCTAAATCAGGCGTAGAAATCATATGGAATGGTGCAACAAATGCCACCGCAGTTTTCTTATCTGGTCAAGGTTTTTGGGACTTACGAGCAGATGGAAACGAAATAACTAACAATTCAACTACTCCAACAGGTGATGTTTTGTTCTCAACTAAGAATTTTGCAAATGGTGATAATTACACAATTTTAGTGGAGTTTAGATAACAATTTGTATAAATAATAGAGAGAATTTAGAGATAGATACAAATGAAGTTAATTACTGAAGAAATAGAACAAGCCGAATACATTGTTGAAGAAGCAGGAAATGGAAAGAAAAACTATTCCATTAAAGGCATCTTTATGCAATCGGATATGAAAAATAAAAATGGGCGTGTTTATCCTAAAGAAATATTACAAAAAGAAGTCGCTAGATATAATAGAGAGTTTATAAACAAAAATCGTGCTTTTGGCGAACTAGGTCATCCAGATGGTCCCACCGTCAACCTAGAAAGAGTTTCGCATATGATAAAAGCACTCTATCCAGAAGGAAATAATTTTATTGGAGAGGCAAGAGTCTTAGATACACCATATGGAAAAATTGTGAAATCACTTATAGATGAAGGTGCAAGACTTGGAGTTTCTTCCAGAGGTATGGGTACATTAAGAAACATTGGCGGTGCTAATGTTGTATCCGATGACTACTATCTTGCTACAGCAGCTGACATAGTTGCAGACCCAAGTGCTCCAGACGCTTTCGTAGAAGGCATAATGGAAGGCAAAGAATGGGTATGGGATAATGGGATTTTGAAAGAGCAAGAGATAAATGAATTAAAATTACAAGCAGATAGAAATGATAGAATGAGACGTGCTGAAATTAATGCAAAAGTCTTTGAATCGTTTCTTAAAAAGCTGTAATTTTATAAATAGTAATTGACTTTTTTATAAAAATAAATTACTAAAAACTAAAAAGGGTAGAGGAGAAAATAACAATGGCTGACAATAATATGGCAGATTTGCCTAAAAAGAATGCCGCTCCAGCGGAGGCTCCAAAGTCTCTAGGCGCTACTATTCAAAACGTTATCAGTAAGGCAATAACAAGTCCAACTGATGGCAAAATTGATTTCGCACAAGGGGTTAATCACATTACTGGTGACCCACAACAAAAAAGTGCAGGCGCAGCTGACAGTATGCAAACTTTAAAAGCTCAAGCAGAAAAAGAAGATGAAAAGAAACAAGACATCAAAGCTGCTTACGAAGCTGACGAAAAAGAAGAAAAAAAAGAAAAAGAAGAAGTTAAAGAAGTTTCACACGAAGATGAAAAGAAAAAAGATATGAAAGAAGGTGAAATGCCTCAAGCTGCTTTAGACGCTCTTAAAAAGAAACAAGACGCTAAAGAAGAATACGGTAAAGATGATGAAAAGAAAAAAGACGTGAAAGAAGCTGAAGAAAAAGAAGACGAGAAAGACGAAGACGAAGAAGAAGAAGAAAAAAAAGATGTTAAAGAAGCAGATGAGAAAAAAGAAGATGAAAAAGAAATGAAAAAAGAAACTGCTCACGACAAAGTTAAAAAAATGGATATGAAAGAAGACGTTAAAGCTTTAACTGATGGCGAAGGCTTATCAGAAGAATTTAAAGTAAAAGCGGCTACTATCTTCGAATCTGCTGTTAAAGCAAAACTCGTTGAAGAAATTGAGAAATTAGAAAGCGAATACGAAGATAAACTTGCTGAGAAAACTGAAGAAGTTAAATCAGAAATAGTAGAAAAAGTTGACGCTTATCTAAACTATGTTGTCGAACAATGGATGAAAGACAACGAATTGGCAATTGAAAAAGGACTTAGAACAGAAATTTCAGAAGACTTTATCAATGGCCTTAAAAACTTATTTGAGTCTCACTACATTGAAGTTCCTTCTGAGAAGTACAATGTAATTGAGGATCAAGCTGCTAAAATTGATGAGTTAAATAAAAAACTTAACGAGTCAATTGAACAAAACGTTGAACTTAACCAAAAAATCGGTGAGTTTGCTAGAGAAGACATACTACAAGATGTAGGATCTGATCTTGCTGAAACTGAAAAGGATAAGTTTAAAGGTTTAGCAGAAAATATTGAATATAAAGACGCTGGTGATTTCAGAAAGAAATTAGAGACTGTAAAAGAATCTTATTTCCCAAGATCAAAAGCGAGTGACGAATCTAATGATGTGGCGGAAAGTAGTTCTGAAGCAGATGTATCAAATCTGACAGGTTCTATGGCTGCATATACCGCCGCTATTAGTAAAACAAAAAACAAGAAGTTGTATTAATTTCTTGTTAGTTAACTAACAATAATAAGGAGAGATAGAAAAATGTTTTTATCTGAAGCAATACAAAACAAATGGCAGCCTGTGTTAGATCATCCTGATCTTCCAAAGATCACGGACTCTTACAAAAGAGCTGTTACATCTGTTATATTGGAGAACCAAGAAAAAGCTTTGAAAGAAGACGCTGCATTTTTAAGTGAAGCGGCTCCATCAAATGCTACTGGTGCTTCAATTCAAAACTGGAATCCAATCCTTATATCCCTAGTTAGAAGAGCTATGCCAAATCTTATCGCATACGATATTTGCGGCGTACAACCAATGTCAGGACCAACTGGTTTGATATTTGCTATGAGAAGCAGATACTCAACACAAGCGGGAACTGAAGCTCTTTTTGACGAAGCGGATACAGATTTTTCTGGCAGAAACGCTGCTGGTTCATCTGTGGATGGATTTTCATCAACTGCTCATTCTGGAGAAAACCCAGCAGTATTAAATGACTCACCAATTCCTGGTGCTGGTCCAAACTATACTGTAGGAACTGGAATGACAACTGCTGCTGCTGAAGCTCTAGGCGATGCTTCTGGCAACGCTTTTGCTGAAATGGCTTTCTCAATTGAGAAATCAACTGTTACTGCAAAATCAAGAGCACTTAAAGCAGAATACACAATGGAATTAGCACAAGACCTTAAAGCAATCCACGGTTTGGATGCTGAAACGGAATTGTCTAATATCCTTTCTGCTGAAATTTTAGCTGAAATCAATAGAGAAGTTGTAAGAACAATCTATAGAACAGCTGAAGTCGGCGCTGCAGACAACGACAATTCAAACGCTGCAATCAACACAACTACTGCTGGTATCTTCGATTTAGATACTGACTCAAACGGTAGATGGTCAGTTGAGAGATTTAAAGGTTTGATGTTTCAATTAGAAAGAGACGCAAACACAATCGCTCAAAGAACAAGAAGAGGAAAAGGTAACATTATAATCTGTTCATCAGACGTTGCCTCTGCTCTTCAAATGGCTGGCGTGTTAGATTACGCACCTGCGTTAAACAATAACCTTAATGTTGACGACACTGGTAACACTTTTGCTGGAGTATTAAACGGAAGATATAAAGTATATATTGATCCATATTCTGCAAACTTGTCATCAAATGCGTCTCCAGCTAAACAATACTATGTTGTTGGCTACAAAGGTACTTCTCCATACGACTCTGGATTATTCTATTGTCCGTATGTACCATTACAAATGGTTAGAGCAGTAGGACAAGACAGCTTCCAACCAAAAATTGGATTCAAAACTAGATACGGTCTAGTAGCGAACCCTTTTGCTGGTGCAAGTTCTGGTTCTGCAATTACTGCTGACGGAGTTGGTAACGCAAACGCAAACAGATACTACAGAAGAGTCCAAGTCACAAATATAATGTAAGGTTATATTAGACTTGTTACTTCTTAGTAACAAATTTAGA
>Ga0075475_10001625_pt1 | contig 11218 bp, 6 predicted proteins | sample DEB08_DNA_10_FD_76342 | JGI IMG/M metagenome (GOLD analysis project Ga0075475, IMG submission 76342) | Aqueous microbial communities from the Delaware River and Bay under freshwater to marine salinity gradient to study organic matter... | ecosystem: Environmental > Aquatic > Marine > Coastal ... | reverse complement strand
GCCATCTCGCCCGTCGGTGAGACGCCCTGGTTTGTGCTCGAGGCAGCGGCTCGGCCACAGGTGGACGAGGTCGAGATCGTGGTCACGCCACCTCCGTATGCAGGAGTGGACCCGATCACAACGGTGAATGAGCGGGGGGATGTCGCTGCAGTGATCGGATCGACTGTTCGCTGGATCATCAGCCCGAGTACGCCGCTGAAGTCGGCGGAGCTGGTCTGGCTCGATGCTGCAGCCGATCCACAGGAGCCGATGCGGGCAGCCTTGAGCGAAGCCGCCGATGGTCGCTGGTCGCTCGACACGCCTGTTTCGATCACCCGACGGCTCCAGTTTGACCTCGTGAGTGGGGTGGGCATGCCGAGCCTGTTTACGCCCACCGCCCGGCTGACGGCCGTCGAAGATGAACCACCCCAGATTGTCTGGCGGCAGCCCGAGATGCAGGAAGCGACCGTGCCAGCCGTCTCAAGCCATTTACTTGAGCTCGAGATCACAGATGAGTTTCCGCTGACGTCGTTGGAGCAGTGGACACGCATCAATCGCGGAGCATGGACAACGGTCGCTTGTGACTTTGACAGCACGGCTGCCGAACAGTCGGTGGTCGTGCGATGGGATCTTGAGAGGCTCGAACTGGTGCCCGGTGATCTCGTGGAGACCAAGCTCGTCGCTGTCGACCGTCGCGGCCTCCAGGGTGAGTCGCCAACGCTTGAGTGGGCTATCAGCGAGAGTCTGCTGCAGCTTTCGGCCGTGCCACGCGATCCCGCACGCCGCGAGATCGCCAAACAGATTGCATCGCTGGCCGCAGAAACTGAAGAGGTGCTCGCGGATGCAGTGCTTGAGCAGCTCACACCCAAGGATGGTCACGCACCTGAGCCAGAGCAGCTGCAGACCACAGCCGCAGACCTTCGTGCTGCTGCCGACCGCCTGGAGCAGCAGGCCGCTGCCATTCGCGAGACGATCCATGAAGCCCTGCGCGACACGGACGCCTCGCTCACATCTGATGAACTCGCGGTCACTGCTGCCGCCTTGTCTCGCCAAGAAACCGAGGATGCCGACGCGTTGCGACTGGCCGCCGAAACGCTTGAGCAGTCGCTCCAGCTGCCTGAAGACGAGGCTGCTGCCCAGCAGACCACCGCCGTGCAGCAGGCCAAGCGGGTGCGGCAAAACACCGAACGGCTCGACCGCAGGTTTCGCAGTTTGGCCAGTCAAGATGTGCTGGATGAGGCCGCCTCACGACTCGATGCAGCCGCACGATTTCAGGAAGAACTCGTCAACCGCTCAGACATGCTCGGCAGTGAGACCTACGCACGTGAACAGCAGCTGCTTGCGGTGCACATGCGGGCGATGGCGCTCACTCTTGAACGGGACACCGCCTTGCTCTCAGGGGGAGCCGTGCGACAGGCGATGAATCGCAAGCAGTGGGCCGAAGAGATGGCCGACCGGCTCGAGGAAGCTGCCGGCAAGCCTGTCCCAGCAGAAGACGAGGAGGCTCGCAGTCGTGCACAGACCGCTGCAGCCGAGCTCCTCGCGCAACTGGAGGCCAACCGCAGCGTGCATGGCATCTCTCCGGGACTCTCTGGTGAAACGAGGCAGGCCCGGCGTGAGCTGCGACAGCTTGCCGGGACCGCGGCAGAGGTGGTGTCACGAGCTGCCAAGCAGTTGAAGAACTCGACAGAAAACGCAGCGAGTGATGGTGAGGACCCTGCGGAAACACTGGAGCAGCTCAGGCATCGCCGCACGGCGTTGCTGGCGGAGGCTGGGCCACAACAGGCCTATGCCGCAGCCGACCTTGGCGCTGCCTATCGAGGCCTTACAGACACTCTCAGTGACGTCACCGTTGACAGTGAAGCAGCCAGCCAGACGTTTACAGACACCTCCAAGGCAGTGCAGACCTTAGAAGCCGCAGGACGGCTTGCCACGGCGATGAGCTGGGTCGATCAGATGCTTGAGAGTGAGCGAGATGCTGGTGATCGCGTGACCGCACACACCGCCACGCCACGTGTCTGGGAGGCCACGAGCCAAGAACTCGAAGATGCGTCCAATGCGATTCGACAGGCAGGCCTGCCGGCCGAGGTGGCTGATCAGGTGCGAGCCGCCCGCTGGTCGCCGGCAGCCGAAGAGGTCGGCCGCAAAGTCTCGCCGCGGCAGTGGGATGTGAGCCAGACCGTTTCAGCGGCAGCCGACCTGGAAACCCTGCGGGGCAACCTGCAGCAGCAGTTTGACGCACTCCAGGGCCCGATCGCCGCGGCCCGGGCAACCCTCGAGGGCTTCGCCCCGTCGATTCCTGATCTCGCCCGCCAGGCTGCCGAACGAGCGGCACAGCAACACGAGGCGGCCGAACAGCTGGCCGCGGAAGAGGCGGCCGGTGAGTCGACCGATCTCGATGCAGTCCTCCCCGACGAGGCACCGCAGGACAACGAGCTGATCGATCGGCTGCAGTCGGCGCTCGTGGATGCTGCTGCAACACAAGACCTGCTCGATGCGGCAGAGCGGGAACGGGCTCGCGATGCCGACCTCGCCCGTGAGCTTGTCTCGGCGTCGCAACAGCGTGTCGAAGAGGCCACAGCGGAGGCACGGCAGCAGCAGGGACAGGATCAGGGCAAGGCCCTCGCCGAACTCTCCAATGCGTTCGAAGAGGCAGAGAACACCTTCGACATGATCGCCGATCACTTCGATCGTGATCCGCTGGCTGCCAACACGTCATCACAGCAGGCAGGGAGTGAGTCCTTGGCGGAGGCGGCTGCCAGACAGAGTCCAGCGGCAGCAGCAGAGCTGGAACAGGCCTACGAACAGGCGGAACGGCTCGGCGAGGTTGCCGAGACTGCACCAGAAGACCTGCTGCGGCGTCTCGAAGAAGAACTCCAGACCAACCTGCCAATGAGGGAGGCTCTCTCCGACATTGCCGGTGGCCTGGCGGAACAGTCGCAGCAGGCTCTTGAGTTTGCCGCAGAGCGGGAACGCACCCTGCGACACGACGTGGAGTCCTCTGATGCGACTGTTCGGGAAGAGAAGCGGCAGTTCTCGGCAGAGCTGCGGCTGATCGGAGAACAGACGGCCCGGGTGGCGCAGCGGCTGGGGCAGGAGGCACAGCGACAGGCGGAAGCGGCTGGCCTGCCGGAGCGTCAGGAGCAGCTCGCCGGCATGGCCAAGCAGCTCGAGGAGGCCGTCGAGGCGGTGCGTTCGGTTCCCGACACGGCGAGCGTGCCGGAACTGTTCGAAGCCGCCAGCAGGCTCGATCAAGCGATCGACACTGCAGCCCCTGGGCTGCGAGAAGCCAGCGAAGCGCTCTCCACGGCGACGGCCCAGCGACGAGAGCTGACCGAAGACCAAGAGCGGCGAGCTCTCTCCGACGCGACCGTGGCCAGTGGTCGCTGGCATCAGCAGGATGTCCGCTGGGCAGACCAGGACCTCCGTACCCGTGAACGCCGCATTCAGGAAGCCGATCGGCTGGTGCAGGATGCCGGCCGTCAGCTTGAGCAGGCACGGGCTCAGGAAGACAAGGCGCGGCAGCAGCAGTCGCAAGACCCTGATTCAGAATCGCGGCGGGAGCAGCTGCAACGCACCGAGGTGCGGCGTCAGGAAGCGGAAGCCCTGACCAGTCTCGCCGCCGACATCCGCCAGCGTGAGGAACGCCGCCTCGAGCAGGCACGGGCGACGCGAGAGGAGGCTGGGCAACAGCCGGCCGTTCTCGACGCTGCCAACCCGCAGGCACAGCTGGCTGAGCGGCTGACCAGCGAGGCCGCAGCACGGGCCAACCAGCTCTCCGATCAGCTCGGCACCATGCTCTCAGAAGCTGGCTGGCAACAGCAGCTGGAGGGCTCGCAAGGGCAGCTCGAGTCATCCGCGCGACAGCAGGAAACGGTCACGGCAAGTGTGGCGGATGCTGCCGATTCACTCGAGCGGGCTGCTGCTCATGAAATGCGGCTGGGTGGCTTCGCCACGGCAGGCCAGCTTGCAGATGCTGCCCAGCGGGTTGAGGCAACGTCCCGTCAGGAGCCCGCGTCGGCCGGCACCTCACTGGCTGAAGCGGCAGCATCGAGCGAGGCCACTTCCCCAGCGGCACGCGCAAGCCAGCAGGCTTCACAAGCCGCCGTCGACGCGGTCTCGCGGGCCGGCGAAGCGATTGCCCAGCGTGCTGACGAGCTCGCTCGACTGCTTTCTCCCACCGCTGACTCGGACGACGGCACAAACTCGCGGGAAGGCTCCTCGGGGGAATCGGGAGAAGCGTCCAGCAGCAGTGGCTCTGGCAATCAGCTGCTCGAACCTGCTGAGATGGCCCGCATGCTCGACCAGCTCGATCGCGAGATGCGACAGTCGCAACCGGGCAGCCCGACACAACCGGGACAGTCGGGTGAGCCCTCAGCGGCCAGACGGGCTCTGCAGCGATCGCAGAGCCAGCTTGCTCGTGGTCTCCAACAGCAGCGTGGCGAGCCAGGGTCGCCCACCTCACAGCAGCAGAATCCTTCGATGATGGACGCCCAGGCGACCCCGTCGATGGCCACCCAGTCGGGCAGCGGCATGCTGCAAGAGGCGGCGACCGCCGATCAGGTTGGAGATGTGCGGCTGCTGGAAGCCGACGGACGTGATGTGTTTATCGGTGGCTGGAATACGCTCCGCCAGCAGCAGGCCGGCGAAGTGGTGGAGAGCCTCCGCACGACCATCTCACCTCGCTATCGCCGTCAGGTGGAGAACTACTTTCGCGTACTCTCAGAACGCGGCCAATCCGAGGGAGGCCAACAATGAAGACGAACGGTCGCCTGCCGCGTCCACTTCTGAGAATGAAGTGTCTGCTCGTGCTTGGGCTGCTTGCTGCGCGGCCCTGTTCGGCAGAAACGCTCCCCAGCAACGATCCCACCTGGGTAGCAACACAGCAGGCCATCGAGCGAGGCATAGCCTTCCTGCAGGCAAACCAGAAAGACACCGGAGCCATCTCGTCCGGACAGTACGACACGGCAATGACGGCCCTCTCAACGATGGCCATGGCAAGTGTGGGCGTTACGCCCAGTGAGCCCGGGCCGCGTGGCGACTGCATGCGTCGGGCGATCGACTTTGTTGTTGATGAACGTCGGCGGACATCTGAAGGCTACTTTGGCCAGCATGACGGCTCCCGCATGTATGGGCATGGCATCACAACTCTGATGCTCTCCGAGATGGCCGGCATGGGAGCGTCTGCCGAGCAGGATGAGGCGATCGAGCGTGCCTGTGAAGGGGGCCTGTCTGTCATTCTTGAAGCGCAACAGGTTCGCAAGCCTCAGTCTCATCGGGGCGGCTGGCGATACACGCCCGATGCAGGCGACTCTGATCTCTCGGTCTCTGTCTGGCAGCTGATGGCCCTGCGGTCAGCCAAGACGGATGGGTTCGATGTGCCTGATGCGGCCATCGCCGAAGCAGTGAGCTACCTGCGGCGATCATGCACCTCGCCGCTTGATGAGAAGGGGCAGCCGACGCGTCCTGAGTCGGGCTTTGCCTACACGCCTGGTGGTGGCGACATTCAGTATGCGATGACCGCTGCAGGCGTGTTGGCGATGCAGGTCTGCGGCCAGTACGACGCCCCTCCTGTTATGCAGGCGGTCGCCTGGCTGAAGTCGCACCCTCCGGCCTGGGGCACGCGGTATTTCTTCTACGGCACCTACTACTACGCCCAGGCAATGCATCAGCAGGGTGGTGACACCGCAGCAGATGCAGAGCGGCTGGTGCGGGAAGTGCTGCTGCCACGGCAGGAAGCGGATGGCGGCTGGAAGCCGGAAGGCGAAGAGTCGGGAGCGTCACGGATCTACGCCACCAGTCTGGCGATCCTCAGCCTCAGCGTCCGCTACCACTACCTGCCGATCTACCAGCGATAAGCGTTCCGTCAGCTGGTGCTCGCCGGGCCAGCCGCATCGAGCTGGTCACGAATCAACGCGTGAATCTGCCTGAGTTCGGCAGGGTCGATGTGGTGCAGCCGACGGTGCTCGCAAGGCCGTGGAGTCTCAAGCAAGAACGCGTCAAAGTCGAGGGAGTAGGTGTCGGCCAGCCGCGTATTGCTGGCAGTGTAGGTGTCGCGAATCGCTCGCTGCTCGTCCTCCGTGAGGTAGCAGGGAGTCGCGCCGAGCCAGTCGGAGAGTCCCTCCTGCTCGGCAGCACGAAAAGCCCGACGAAGGGCTCCGACAACCGCCTGCCGAGAGTCGAGCGACTGGTACCGTGTTGCCAAAGCCAGTGCCAAGGCAACCCCCTTCCAGCCGAGTGAGGGATTACGGGAAGTGGCTTGAGCAGCCGGTGCCACGAGCGTTTCCAGGCCGGTGGCCGTGAGAAAGTCGGGCAGAACATCGCCGCCAGGGAGCGTCTGTATGTCATAGAGCCGTGGCGTCACATGCTGCCGACCAAGCTGGTCAGCAAAGGCGTCAAGGAAGTCGGCGTAGAACATGTTTTCCACGATCGCCGGCCCCAGATAGTCTTCGCTGCCCCACAGCCGATGCGACGGCAAGACCTTCAAAGCCTTCGCTCGCTGGTTGTAGAGCGAGACCCACAGGTCACGCTGGCTGCGGAGGTAGATCACCACCGACACCGATGAAAACAAGGGGCGAACAGCGGCCAGCAGTGGAGCAATCCAGTCCCGAGGCATCGCGAAGAAGTGCTCCGAGCTGAGGATCACCTTTGACGGCTGCACGTCTGCAATCTGGAGCTGAAGTTCCGCAAGCGTGGCATCACATGGGGCAGTGGTGCTGCCGGTGCAGGCCAGCCCGATGTGCTTCTGCAGCGAGGTATGGCTGAGCGGATCACCATCCAGGGTTGGATAGAGCACCTTCTCCTTGGCCAACGCCTCGCGTTGATCGGCAAGGAAGCTCTGGATGGCAGTCGTGCCCGTCTTATGCGTACCAGCGTGGAGCACCAGCTTGGGCCTGCTGGCTGGAGGGCAGTCCGTGGGGAGCGAGGTGGACTTCACGGCAGTGGCACCCAGCGGTCGAAGGTCGCCGCTTGACCACAGTAGGATCCGGCTTCATCGAGCAGGTTCCAGACGATCGCCTGTTCGATCCGAAACCGTTTGCCCGTGGCAGAGATGCGGATTCCTGCGTAGTCATCCACGAAGCCCTGGGCTCTCGTGCGGTCGAGGAGCTGCTGTCGTTCATCACGGTGCATCGGCTCGGCAGTGTGTCGGGCCGGTGTGGCAAGCAGGGTGTCGACATCCATCTCCCAGAGCCCGAGTGCCGTTCGGTTGCCATACGTCAGCAGCGGATCTGCGGAGGCATCGGCGGAGACCACGACGAAGGCCGCCTCGTAGAGCCGCCACGCCTGCTCCTGGTGCGTGCCGCTGCGGTCGACCAGTTCACGCCCGAGTAGGCGTACAAAACTCTCCAGCAGCTGCTGGCTGTGGGCAACCCATGGAGCGTGAGGAAGATGCGAGTCTGACGGAACGGTCACAGTGAGCGATCTCTGGGGATGACGGAGACGCAGTCAGTTAAACCAGGGCTTGTCCGGCACATGCTTCACGCCGAGGTCACGGATCAGGTGGTCGTCGGCAATTCGCTTATTCGCCTGCGCCCAGAGCGTCTCCTCGTCGCCAAAGATGATCTCACTGGTAGCGTCGGTGATCGCCCAGGAGCCCTCCTCGAGTTCTGTCTCGAGCTGTCCACCACCCCAGCCTGAGTAGCCGGCAAAGATCCGCATCGGCAGGTCACCGTTGGCGAGCAACTGAGTGATCAGCTCCTTGTGTGCGGCAAAGTGAACCCCCGGGATGATCTGTCGCTCGGTGAGGTCGCTATCTGCATGCACAATCACCAGTGGACCTTCCACTGGGCCACCGGTCATGACAGGCAGATCGAAGGGGCACGGCTCATCGCTGACCTGATCCCAGATCGCCCCCAACTGGGTGCCACTGCGCCGGTTGAGCACTAAGCCAATCGCTCCCTGCTCCTCATGCTGCAGCATCAAGACCACCGACTTGGCGAAGTGAGGATCGCCGAGTTCGCGAGTGGCAACGAGCAGTTTTCCGTTGAGCGAGTTCATGCTGGGCGTTGCACTCGGCTGTCGATGGACACTGGCTTTAAATAAACGCTGACTGTGGATGAGCACCAGGCCTCAATGAGCACTGATTGCAGCAGGCTTCGCGTTTCAGCGACGTGCGTGACCATGGGCGACCGATGCCGCGAATAGGCTCGACCGCCGCCGCCGTCCGGCAACGTCACTTGTCGCACCCATCGTTCGCTACGAAGAGTATACGCGTCGTCGTTCGCGTCGTCGTTCACGGTGCGGGAGTGAGCGGACTACTCCGCCGACCCACTCTCGAACACGAGCCAGCCAAACCGGGCGGGCGTGTGGAACGATGAGGTGCTCGTAGGCGAGAAGGCGAGCCCTGCACGACCTGCGACGTCATGCCGAAAGAGATTCAGCCGCCAGCTTTCACCCGCTGTGGGAGTGGCTGCAAAGGCCGACCAGGGAATCCGCGTTTCCACCCGCCAGATACCTGCCTCAGCGTCGATATGCACGCCAGATTCGGCATTCGCTGACCAGGCAAAGTCGCGTGCTCCCTCCTCGAGAGAGAGGTCGAGCATCTCACCATTAGGCGCCCACTGCAGTTCGCAATACCGCGAAAGGCTCTTCGGGTCGCTGGCAATAAAGGCCTCGACCACATCTTTCTCCCAGAGCCCAATCCGCTCCTCTGCTTGGTCTGGCTCAAACACGTTAAGGACTGTGAACGGACACTCATAGGAGAGCATCAGGTAGCGGTCAGACCAGAGGGCACGCACGGGCGTGCTCAGACGCGGGTGAGCAACGCTGTCTGCCGATCCATACTCCAGCCGTACAGGTGTCGCGGCGTGCCAGGCGTCTTCATTGAGCACGCCATCCGGCTCGATATCGGCCTCTACTCGGGTTGCCGTCAGCGTGGGCAGCGGCCACGAGCGGGCAAACAGCCGTCGGGCATTGTCAAAGTAGATCTTGCGGAGCACGTCGGTCGGAAGGTTGATGCTGCTGATCGTCCAGTCGCCTTGAATCGGCGTCATGTGGGGCCAGTCTCGGTCTGTCGTTTCGAGCCACCGCCAGTGCTTGGCAAAGAAGAGATCGGCGTCGGCGTCGCTTGGCCTGTCCGCATCACCACCCGAGCCGAGCACCAAGCGGTCAAACACCTGGAAGTCTGTTGCAAACAGGATCCGATCCTGGTGCTTTGTGAACAGTTCTCGAACACGCTGAGGATCGTGTCGACCGAGCTCCGGAACACGTGCGGCCAGGTCGGCATAGAAGTTCGGTCGCTGCGAGAGCTTCTCATCCACCCAGTCGAGCTCTTCGGAGTTGTTGGCGAAATGGACGCCGATGAAGGTTGTGCCTGGGTGACGAGCGACAACGCGGTCGAGGGCGTTGAGCAGGTCCATGCGAGGTGGATGCACCGTGCGATCGCCAAACCACCAGCTGCGGTGGTCTTTGAGCTCCGTCCACCGCTCGTTGTTTTCGTCGTAGGGGAGCCAGAAGGCGCGGGGATCACCCACATGGATGGAGACAGGCATCCCGAGTTCGCCGCAGCGTTTCCAGACGGGATCGAGTTTCGGATCATCCACCTTGATCAGGTTGCCAGCACCATCTTTGAGAAACAGGCCGAGCCGTTTGAACTCCTTGAGACCGGCAGCTCCGAGCGCGTGACCAGCCTCGATCTGTTTCACAGCCTGCGCACTCCAGTCGGGCTGGTCCCAGCCGGTGTAGTCGAGCAGCATCGAGTGCAGGAAGTGCCCTGGATACATCCGCTCGGCCAGTCTGCGAGCCTCCGCAAACCCACTCAGTCTCGCGTCGCCACTGGTGACAGTCCCCACGCCGAGCAACAGCCCAGTGCCGATTCCAGCGCGATCGAGAATCTGCACTGCCCGATCGAGCCGCTCAGGTCGCGTTTCCACATGCACATGCACATCAGTAATTCGCCGCTCCGCCCGCCAAGACTCAGGTGAAAACACCGCGTCCAACGGATGTGGGAGCTGCAGCGGATCGTCAGCAGTCTCGGCGGCAAGCGAGCTCGCCCCTTCGTTCGCCGTGTCGTTCGCAGTGTCGTTCGCGCATGCGACGGGCAACTGGCCAGCAGAGCCCGTCCAGGTAAGCAGACACAGCAAGGCAGAAACAGCAGTCCGGGTTGACGACAACACAGCAAAACTCCGCAGGTGCTTGAGGGGCAGAGCAGCGAGAGCGAGGCATCAACACCCCGACCGCCCTGGCAAGAGCCTAGCGGCTCGCAGCAGCCTGCGGCGAGTCATCGCCCAGCCGTGCGACGGCCACGAGCGATCTGGCAGGCAAAAAAAAACGGCCATGCACCCTTGCAGGCAGCATGGCCGTTCAAGCACCCCCACGGGGAGTCGAACCCCGGTTTTCGGACTGAGAATCCGACGTCCTGGGCCACTAGACGATGGGGGCCCTATAAGTTTTTTCTAGCAGGCGGCTGGGACGAGTCAAGCGTCGACTGCCGAACCAAGCCATCACGGTCGTTTCGCCAACGACGGCCGATACTGCGGTGCGGAACCGGCAGGCCTGCAGGCAAGCTGATCCCGACCGGGAACTATCGGTCGCTCGACGAGCGTCCCTTGAACCACTGTTGGGTGGTGCGGATTCTGCCGAGGAGGCTGCCCAGCCCAAACGCCGCTGCTGCAGCCACCGCCACGATGATCCAGAAACGTCGGTTCGAAGCTGCCGTGGACTGTGCGGTGAGCATCGCCTTTTCGAGATGACTGGTGGCTGCCTGAAGCTCCTGGGACGACCCACTCAGGGAAGAGCCCTGCCCAGGGTTCCAGGCGGGTGTGCCGTCTCCTTGCTGCCACGCGAGCGAGGTCATGATCGATCGTCCGGCCCCACCAGCGACCGCTTCGGTGACATGCAACGCCTCGAGCAACGCGGCGGGATCTGCGAGTCGCTCGTCCGGATTCTTGGCCAACAGCCGATCGATTAGATCGGTGAGCACTTCCGGAAACTCGGGCCGCAGCTGCCGCAGCGGCCGCGGCGTCTCGCGGACGTGAGCAACGGCCACACTCAGCGGTGTGCCCGACTCAAACGGTGGCCGTCCAGCGATCAGGTGGTAGAGCGTGGCGCCGAGCGAGTAGAGGTCACTCCGCGAGTCGAGCTCCCGCCCCTCCACCTGTTCGGGACTCATGTAGAGCGGTGTGCCGAGCGTCGTTCCTTCGTGTGTCAGGTCGAGGCCTTCGCCAGCGAGTGTGATTCTGGCGAGACCGAAATCCGCCACCTTCACTTCGCCGGTGGGCGTGACGAGCAGATTTTCCGG
>Ga0075475_10001624_pt1 | contig 11226 bp, 11 predicted proteins | sample DEB08_DNA_10_FD_76342 | JGI IMG/M metagenome (GOLD analysis project Ga0075475, IMG submission 76342) | Aqueous microbial communities from the Delaware River and Bay under freshwater to marine salinity gradient to study organic matter... | ecosystem: Environmental > Aquatic > Marine > Coastal ... | reverse complement strand
CAACAGTTCAGAGAGCAATCACGTGGTAAGTAATGCCAGACATTATGAAGCTTTGCAGCAAGCCTACGAAGATGTAAGCCAAGTGCTACATGCATTTGACATGCAAGTGACAAGCGAACTAATCGCTCATGACATGCGTAATGCCATAAACAGCATAGGCACCATCACCGGCGAGGTAGACATCGACGAAGATATTTTAGGAACTATATTCGGGAAGTTTTGTATCGGAAAGTAACCACCACAAAACAAGCAAATAAGAAAAGACCAAAAAACACACTTAAATCCTTTATTTATAACAACCTTATTAAAACATAGTATTTATTTACTTTGTGATATCATGCGTTTATTAGGTACAAATTTGTACCTTTATTGTACCTCGATAAACTTTATCGAAATCATTTGTACCTCGAAACGTTAAATTATGCATTTTAGCTTCGTGAGAATTGAAAATTGCTTTCACATCAACATAATCTAACCCATATAACTCTTGACTATAGTTTTTACCCATAAATTCATTCTTCTGTAATTAATAATTTTAATTTGAGATTTGTATTTAGAGAAGTTTTCTTTAACTTGCAAAGACTTATTATAAATTTTAACTCAAAAAATCTAATAATATGAAGACAGTTACAATTACATGTATGCATTGCGGAGGAATGTTTCAAACAAAAATTCCAGAAAGCGGAAATGGAAGCAGAGGACATCAACACTCTCCAGGGTGCTTAAAATCAACTCAAGTTCATCATAATAATGGAAATATTACTAAGACAACCAAGTAAATGTCTAGTTTGAAAAATGAAAAATAAACTTGTTCTAGAAGGATATATCACCAACGAACTTCTGACATTCTTTGCTTTAACATAAATAATATGATATTAACTGTTCAGAGATTTGGCTTTAAACTCACCAACATATTTGCGTCCGCCTGGCCAAGTATAAGTGCCTTACCCGTGCTTTAAATCATCTTTCCACTCACCGACATATTTCTGTCCGTCTGGCGTAGTATAGATGCCGCTTCCGTGCTTCATGTTATCTTTCCAATCACCTTCATATTTCACTCCAGATGGATAAGTCAAAGTGCCGTATCCATTTTCACAATCACCAGTATATTTATTCATGGGCATAAAGATACGGGGCGTAATAGATTAATGCAAATGAATCAGGCTTGTCCTAAACTATTAAAATCAATCCTATTTGTACCTCAAAATCATAACCGCCTAATAATCAACACCAATTACTTTTTGTATTGGGAAGTAGACCATCAAAGTATTCTGTGCGTACCTGATACATTAGCGATATAAATAATTATGTAAGGATTATTAACACCAGAATAAAGAAAGAATTTTAATATTGATTTATGATTACGCTCGATGACTTAAGACAAAAAGATATATATAAAGAGAACTCACTACTTTATGATACTGTAATTGATACGTATAAGTCAATTTCAAATCATGATGAGGGTTTCCAAATAGATTTTATAGAAGAAGAAATTATAGATTATACTAATTATCAGGAGTTTAAATGGTACAACAAAAAACTTGAAAAAATTTTGAAAACAATTCAAACGATAAAATCTATCGATTTAAATAAAAAGCTAGATGATGGATTTATAGATTTAGAAAGTTCTACAAAAACATTGCTTAGTGAATCGGTTATTTTTTCAAATGATATAAAGACATACAGATCTACAGTCACTAAAGTTGAAAAGACTATTTTCAAAAGCGGTTTGCTTTACGATTTTGGTAAACTAGAAATGGAAATAAGTGATTTGAAACGAAATTTACCCAAGCTACCCCTCCCCAAAATTATAGCATCATTCAAGGTGACAACGGAGGTGTCTGCTGGTTATAAGGATGAAATTCGAACTGGCTTACCCAAAGAATTTAAACGGCCGCCAATAGTTAATGGTTTTGTCTTTCCCATTCACATATATGGCAATTCGTGCACACTTTACACGGGTTTAAAATTGGCTCCATTAATGGGACATGGAAAAAGAGAAGAATGGAGTTTTAACGGGGTAAAATGGGAAAAAATAGACTCTTGGACAACATGGAATTCTTAATGAAAAATTTCAATGGAATTGAAAACTAATCATTGATTTTTAAACTTCACTCATCAATCAACCGCCAAATAATCCAATACACTTTCCCAATCTGGAAATTTTTCAGAACCAAAATGGAGCCATTCGCCTTTAAATTCTGATGCACCATTGAATCTTCTGTCATCAATAAGATAGTCTCCTATTAGAAGGTGTTTGTGATGAGATAGTATTAAACGTTTTCTAATCAATTTTTCGTCAAAAAATTTTGCAATCCATAATCGTTTATGCATCCAAGCCTCAGGATTATCCCAAGGTGCAGTAGATAGAAAGTAGACATCAAAAACTAGATCCTCTAATAGTTTATTCACTGCATCGATAGCTCCTGGTATTGGTTCTAAATTTTCATAGATGCCGGGAAGTTTATCTGGTCTTCCTATGAATGGTGTAATGTTAGATAGAGAATGTTTTTGTCTACCTTTTTCAAAATCTGCAATAACCCCATCCAGATCAATGTATAAAATTTTCATTTATTGAATTTATTAAAAGCATACGATTAGTTCCAATTTTAACAACATAGTAATTCAACTCACGAATAGATTCGAGTAATGATTGAATCTCAGAAATATTATCAAAGAAATAAACTGAAACCCTATTTGAATTATCTGTTAAGCTGTTTTCAGGTTTTAACTTAACTCGATCTAAAATTCCTAATTCTATGTAATACTCTTTGCCTTTATAATTTACCCACACTTTACATAGGAATGCGTATGAAGGCATTTTTAATGATATACTCCGAACAGCGGTTGGGAAAATTCCATTCTCATTTAAAGCATCTATTAAACCTGCTGTGATCCATTGTCTTTTGTCTCTTTCATCAAAAGATTTCAAATCAATTTCATCTCTGATTATTTGTTTGATTATTTGATGCGGGATGTTCATTAATAAGACTTAATTACATGAAAGACACAAACAGATTCATCATAGATTTCACCATCTTCTTCAAAGTAATGTCTGAAATAAATCTTGCCATTATGCTCTTGGTTTTCATTGCTAAATGTTCCAGCTTCAGAGTCAATAATTTCCGAATTTAAAGAATGATTATCTGGTTCATCATTTAATAAAACATAACTACCATAAATCTGCTTGGGAGATAGGACAACATTAAAGTAGTTAGATAGGTAGGTTGAAATAGAATGATAAAAAGAAGAATTATGATCCCACAAATCACTATTTTCAATCTTAACGCTAAAATCGTTGTCTATACCTAAACAAGTATTCTCAATAATTTCAAAATTTAACTCCATGGTCATAGAGACGTCCGAATCTCCACAATGTATAAGATCAACACTATTATCTTCAGGCACATATCCTATTGTTAAAACTATTCTTTCCATATTCATTAAATTTATCTTGTGAAAACGATGAGTTTACTGTATGCAATTTTTATAATGCTTTTTCAGCTTATTCGTTGAGAATAACTATTTCAACTCTTCGGTTTTTTGCCTGCAATTCTTCTGAATCATAAGAGGTATAAATGGGTTGTGTGCTTCCTTTTCCTTCAGCAATAACCTGATCCTTTGACACCCCATTTTGAATTAAATAACTTGCTATCGCTGTGGCTCTATCCTTCGACAATTTCATATTATACTCATATCCACCCTCTGCACTCGTATGCCCAATGAGCTTAACCCTAATCCCTGGATTATCCGAGAAAAACTTCAACAAATCCAGTAAGGCAGGCTGCGACTCCTTGAGAATTACAGAGCTATCGAATTCAAACTTAATATTAGACAAACTAGCCATTAGGCTGCAATACGCCGCTTCATCAAACAACTCACCACGGTATTTAAAAAGATGCTCACAGTCTGCGAACATTACTAATCTTGCCGTATCATCCACGACTCGGCCAAAATATTGATCGATGCCCACCGTATTATTAATAAAAGTTTGGTAGGTCATCACGAAAGAGCTATCCGGATTCCATTGCACATTAGTCATGTCAATATCATAACCCCAGTTAAAATTTCTAAGCTTCATGATTGCCTCTGCGCGAGTCATACATTGCGGGATATGAATAAACGACAACATTTGATCGAATTGACCAACTAAAAAGTATGCCCGAAGCGTGTTGCCCAATGAAGCAGCAGTGGGCATTAAAACCGGATTTTTCCAATTATAAAATGGTTTGGTTTTAGTCTCGTTAAGCTCTTCAACCGTATCAATTTTCCGCTCTTTTTCCTCAACCGCTGATTGAGAATCAACCGTGTCATTAACTTGCTTAGATATATCCGTACATGCCGAGCAGAATACCGAGAAAAGAGTGACGATTAAAAAGGTGTGCCTCAAGACTTGTAAATGTTTTTGATTATCACATCATCTAAAAAGCACATTCCTTCGTACAAGAAAGGTGAACATGAAAATAAAAAGTCATCGTCATCACCCGTTCTTCTCTTAAGTTCAGCACCAGCTAACCAATCCTCGTCATTTTTTACATAATTTTCCAAACTTGTGTAAGCGAAATCCTTCGTAGAAGATTTTAACAAGGAATAATCAAAAATATCCCAATCCTTAATCAAGGTAAGATATACCGTTTTGAATTTTTCAAAATGAGTTAGACCTGAATCTTTATCATTCGATTCCGGGATAACTAAATCTTCACCAAATTCAAATATTTGAGAAGCTACAATCGGATCATTCCATTTCAATTCTATCTTCTCATTATTCGCATTTCTAAACACATATCCACTCTCACCTACTATTTCGGCTTCCATCAAATCATCAATCTTAACCACATTTCTTGGCGCAGTTAAGCCATAACCAACCTCCATTTTAAGGTTCTTCGGATTACTTATAATACTGAAAGAATTGAGAATGTCCTCATTCTTAGGCTCAACGTCCTCAGGGGCATTAAAACCAGCAAGAAAGCATGTTTTGTAATATTCAGTTGATACCGCCTCATTAATAGCACTTTCCAACCAATCAAATAGTTTTCCACCTTTACCAAATGGACTAATTTTTAAGTGAAATCCATCTTGAAGTTCTTGAACACTAAAATTATCAGCATTTTTTTCATTAATCAACATACTTCTAATCGACTGACCAGCATGGAAAATCAACAATCCCGTTATATAGGCAGAAATAGCAATTAATCCCCGTGTCTCATCCCTCTTCAATTGTTCATTTTCTGGATTCCAAAGCTCCCTGTAAAAAGATCGTTCCAGCTTAGCATCATCCTCCATTACTTCGAAAAGCAAATTAGTAAGGAAGTGAGAAGTATCACTTGTAATGTTCTCTAGTGCAGGTAAATTGAGTTTATTTACCCGAACGAAATGCTTAATACATTCACGTAAATTTTCCGATTTACCAATTGCTTGTGATAATTTATTCGCCGCTATTTTAACTGATGACTGGCTCATCAATTTGGCCCTGTATTCGCCTGGATCAGCTATTAACACAAGCAAATCAGAGGTAACACCGCCGATATCAATACCCACCATAATCGATTTAGAACCTATACCCACTCCACCTGATGACAGCGCGTAGTTTACTACAGCCTCACTTTCACTTAAGGCCCTGTTCGCCATTGATTTGGTTGTTGACAGAGGGGTGAGATTAACGTTAATATTCGATTTTATTGGTTTTACCGTATCCAAAACCTCTTGATAAATGCCTTCGTATGTCTTACGAAGATCTAAAGGCATGGAGGTTGGAAAGCTCCAAAGAAGATTTTTAGGAACTTTCTGCGAAGCAAATAATTCGGCATTAATATATAACCAAACAGACTTAATGAAAGCTTTTTTATTGACCAAATATTTGTCTTCTCTTTTCCATTTCAAATCATACAAAAGCTTCGTTTCTTCGTTCGGAATAGCCTCTAAGATCAAATGATTTTCCTGCCCGCCAATTAAATTTAAATTTCTTTCAAAATTCGGAACACCTCCAGCCAAAGGCATGGATTGACCAATTTCTGGATCTACGATTCGAAGGTAATCATGATAAATAAGTGCTGACTTTATCGATTTACTTGTAGTATCATTTTGAAAGAAGAAAATTTCATTCGGTTCAGCAAAAACGTTATTGTCGTTTAGCTCCTTGCCTAGAATAAATCGTCTTCTGTTATTTATAACAATGTTAGAGTGCTCATCTCTATTATTACTGAAAGTGGCAGTTGTATTCGTACTACCAAAATCAATTCCAACGTCAACTGGCTCTAGCTCATTTCTATTACCCGTATAATTCGAAACAGATTCATTCTTATCTTTTGAGTTACTTTTCATAAGAATAAAACCACAACAAGAATCATCTAAAGAGTTGGTGCTGTTTCGAATTTCAACACCTGTAAATGGAATCTCTGAAAAATAAATTTCATAATTCATATCCCGCTCTTTCAACAACTTTTCATCATATTTTACAATGATTTCTGAATTGAAATCACGCTTATATGCGGGAACTTTATCTTCATGGATATGATAAATATTACCTTTAGTATCCCGCCGAACGCCAGCCACAGCTCCATTAGAAGCATAAAGTGGTAGCACTTTTATCCCCTTGCGATTATGCGGAGCTTCCGAATACAAGTAGTAATTTTTCCAATTCGGGGCGACAAAATTTGGCCATAAAATGACATTGGTATCTAAGGCTTCATCCGGATTTGTCACCTTATATCGCTTATAAAATGGAGTAACATGATCAGAAATGTTTAACTCAAGACATACATTCAGGGTTTTATGCATACTGTCATATTCGGCTGTCAAGGATTTATCCCCTTTGTTAACGTCTAAGAGATCAGATATTTCGGGATAAAACTCATTTAAGCCCTTAGCACTTAATGGTAGTGCAAAATAATGCGTATTTCCCTTTTCATCCTTTGCGGGCAACACAGTTGATAAATTAGGATTAAATCCATTTGCCGCATCCAACATGACAACGGATGAGAACTCCGCATCAAGTAACAACAAATCTGGATTAAATTCTTCCAAATTTCCAGATTCATTTTTGTTTAGATATCGACCATCTTCCGTCTTGTATATTTTCATATCCATATTGAATACCAAATCAAATGGATATTCAAATTTTTGGAAATAATCCAGGACACCTGATTCATTAAAAGAATATTCAGGAAAAGTCTTTTTGATATGCTCCTTAATCTCTTGAACAAATTCTTTTAAAAAGGTTCTAACCGAAAGCAAAATAGCTTGATTTGATCCTATAGCTGATTCATAATTATCAACTTGGGAGCCAAGCTGCGAAACATAATGAACAATTTTTTCAAGTTGCTTTGCATTCAAAAATCCGATTGGATCTCTAAATCTGCCTCTTTTAAAAAACTCTATGTCACTTTCCGAAAGGTCATAAAATGCTGCAGGATAGGCCAAACTCGAAGGACTCGTGGCGCCTATAACAACATTGTCCAAATGAATCAACTGGAAATATGGGGGATTAAAATCTTCTGAATTCTTTCTGTTATCAGACCATAAACCTGCTTGCTCAAACAACATGTTCCCAAAAGCTCCAGCAATATCATAAACATTGTAAACCTTCTTTAGGATGTCAATCTCCGTGTCATTTTCAACATCAATTTCCTTATCTGGATATTTTAAAACTATTTTTTGAACAGATATTCGACTACTATATAAGGCCAAACAGCTCAAAAGCCCCTTAAACTCATCCTGAAGGGCAGAATATAAGCCTTCCATACCTTGCATTTCCTCAGGCTTTTCCTTTTGAGTCCTAGTCACATAACGCCATCGCAAGGCATTTGACATCATATATGCTCTAACCCAAGGTGAAGGAACTGCAGTAAGAATTGAATACACATCTCCTTTTTCCATGTTAAGAGCATCCAAATCGATACTGTTAACAAAATTATTTATCTGAGGTATGGTGTGCCAAGCATCCGCTGATGCAGGCATTCCTGTGGCAACATCTGTATTTTGAGCTAAAACAGCCGTTCTTTCTTTTCTCGACATAATTTATTAGTTACGTAGTGTGTTTATAATAGTTGTATTCTTAACCGTCGCTCTTAGCAAGTCTAAAAAATCACCTAAGCCTTGGGCATTCTTTCCTGAGGGTTTATATTGTTTGCGCATAGTTTCAATAAACCTATTTGCACTAGATTTTTCATCTTTGCCTAAGTTAAATAATTGCCACCAGCTTATACCATCATTATCTGCCTCTAGCACATCACCATTCAAGCCAAAAAACATTTCTCTCGGTGTATTCATCTCCCCGTGAAAGGTTAAGTAAAGTTGTTTAATCCAACCAGGTATCTCTTTCACTCCGTTCGGGTTTTCTTTTGAATAAAACGTACTTAAGTAATCAGAAACAGCTTCCTCTTGAATATCGTCAATTTCAAAAAACATATTATATCTTTTCAGCACATCTAGAAACTTATTCAATGATTTGTCATAGTAACTATTAATTATAGCAGACAAACAAATCAAGCCTGCAAAATTTTCTTGAATCTCTTCTGAAACGGACTTCACATTCTTATCGGTATTCGGAGAGGGTAGTGAAAACAAATCCTCCCAATGAACAATAGGGTTTTTGCTGTCCGACTTGCCTGAAACCTCAAGCGACTTGTATTTAAACTCCGTGCTCAGAATATTATCTAAACTCTTTTGGGAAGTGCTTTGCTCTTCAAAGAAATGCTTTGCCGCAAATGCACCAAACAACTCAATTAAATGACACGGATTTTCTTGGTTCTTTCCACCCGTGGCCGTTTTAGCCTCCTCATCATTTGATAAGTATTTCTTTTTGTACATGTCCGTATCACACCAATCAAATCCATCACCTCCCCAGCCAAGTAGATATAATTTCTTATAGGTTTGCAGTATAGTTGGGTCATTCACATAATACATTAGGGCTGAAGCTGAATTATGCTTAAAAAACTCAGATTGCGCAACAATTTTATCTTTCTTTTTATGCGCATCTGACGGCGGAGAAAACTTAAAGTAAGCACTAAGCACAACACCACCATAATAAATATTCTCCATTTGAATCATATCTCCCGTCAATATTTTACAAGAATCTGTTATTGCTCTAGTAATAACCGGAATAGAAGAAGCTCCTGTGCCACCAAATGTTGATCCTAATGCAAAAACTCTCGCACCTCCGGAAGCGGAAGCCTTTTGTACCTGTTGTATAAACTTCAATAATTGACTCTTGCCAATATATTTGTCATCCGACATGGCTTTTCGAATATCCTCAATCATTGCATGGTACATAAGATAAGACCCTAAGTGCGTTCGCGCTCGATATCCATGAGCCAACGGAAATTCCTGAACCGGTTCTTCATAAAAAATATTAGCTAGTTTGTGATTAACCTCAGAATTCCCTCGCTCCACCTGACTTAAGACCACAAAATTTCTTGTGTCATCCTTGGAATAGTCAGGAACAAATGTGTATAAATCAATATTGGCACTAAAAAAACCACCAACCAATGAGCTATTATCACTAGGAATACTTGCAGCACCATCAGTCGTCATCTTATCAACTGCAGCCTGTTTTCGATCAACACCAGAAGATTGAATATCCTTATACCACTTTAAAAGATTCTCAGTATTTTTCTTATCCTTGTTTTGCTCATCAGTTTCCAACAATAATATAGATATATTACGATTAGGATACATTCCTAAGGCACACATTTGAACGAAACTTTGTAAGCACCTCATTCCGGTGCCACCTGCTGCTACTAAAAAAAACTTCGACATAATTTTTTATTAATTATTTTAGGATTTAAAAGATTCCAAAAATTTTCATATTTGATTTAAAAACAAGCTTATGCTTGAGGGTTTTACCCAGTTTAAGGGATAATTCCGCAATCACCCAATAACTAAACATGTACATAACCAGGCACAAAACCAGGTAACCAATAAAATGATTTTGAATCATAGGAGCAATAATATCGGCATCTTCCGCAATACGATTTATAAAAATCGTCATGTATTGCTCTAAAACATAAAAGAACTGTGAAACCAACATCGAGAAAAGTACCGAGAAAAAAACTATTCGTCTTTTCAATACATCCTTCGAGTTCAAATTTAAACTCAGTGGTATAAGCCAATTGATGAATGCTGTAAAAAAAGACCACAATATCCCAATCAAAGCAGAATAAATATAGATATAACTTATTGCGGTAGTGAAATTTGATAGATTATACATATTGCTTAATATTTACTAGAAGCCCAAATAAATGAGTAAAAGTTAAAGAAATTTGGCTCGTTTAAATTGTCCTTAATAGAATTCTTTGAGTTCTCAAGTCCTATTCGCAAACTTTCGTAGAGCGCAGTATTATTAAAATTTTCAGCCAAGCCATCAGCCCGAACTAATGAAGTTAAATCATTTTCGAAAGAGGTTAAATCTACCGAAAAATTTGAAATACGCGTCTGATACATCCAAGACAAGACATCTGGATAATCTTCATATCCCAAGTAATTAATATCATTAGGATTTATATCCACTCCAAAATTCGCATTGTCGATATGCAAAATCTGCTGGTTCGCATTTGCCGTTTTCATTCCAAGAATTTCTGATTCATTCAATGCAGCAAGTTCCTGAACTATCGATTTTGCTTCAATATCCACCTGGATATTGTTCATACAATTTGTTTCGTTAACTAGGGTCAAATTTCCCAAACTTGTTACTTCGTTTTCAGTCAAATACTTCAACGAGGAACTAAAAGCAAAGCCGCCCAAATCTTTTGAGTCATATAACAAGAAACAATTATTATCCTTAATCGTAGTTTCTAATGAGGCCTGAAAATCCTGCGTATCAAAATAAAGCTTATTTGGGTCGATATGAACATAATCATAAGAATCAATAATCTTCTGAAGCTGATCATCGAGTTTAACTTGAGCGGGGAGAAAGAAAAGCGCATAAAATTTTGTTTCATTCAGTCCATTCCATTTCGTATTATTAAAGTTCTCATGAATAACAATGACCGATCCTCCGCTACTAAACCATCGTTCAAAATATTCACTTCCCCAAGCTTCTGAAATCTTGTTATTGATTGGGTATTGTTTCCCATTGACCGCATATTGATAATTTTGCGCTTTACTGTCGTAATCATATAAAAAATCAGTGAAGAATATGGATACTTTATTGACATCTTCGGTGGCCTTATCTAAGCCTCCTTCGATATATGAATGCACCCCTCCATATGTAGCTGGATTTTTAAATGC
>Ga0075475_10001619_pt1 | contig 11241 bp, 10 predicted proteins | sample DEB08_DNA_10_FD_76342 | JGI IMG/M metagenome (GOLD analysis project Ga0075475, IMG submission 76342) | Aqueous microbial communities from the Delaware River and Bay under freshwater to marine salinity gradient to study organic matter... | ecosystem: Environmental > Aquatic > Marine > Coastal ... | reverse complement strand
CAGTTGGGTTGAACTAGATACAACTGATCAAACAACTGAAAATGGTGTACTATTTGCAGATGCACGTTACAACACAGCAGGTGCAAACAGTGGTACAGCAGGTACTATTGCTAATCTGATTACTAGTAACTTTGTAGATGTAGATTGTCCAGATCCGGCACTATATCCAAAAGGTATGATTCTTTGGAATCTACGCAGAAGCGGATTCAACGTAAAACGTTTTGAGCGTAACTATGTAGACTTAGCAGCAGACAACGAACGTTTTGGCGACGAGTCAATGTCAGCATACTATCCACATCGTTGGGTTACTGAAAGCGCAAACGAAGCAGACGGATCAGGTAGTTTTGGACGTAAAGCACAGCGTAAAGTTGTAGTACAAAAACTACAAGCAATGCTAAACGAAAACCAAGATATTCGTGACAATGAATCACGTATCTTTAACTTAATGGCAACACCAGGTTATCCAGAACTAATCGGAGAAATGATTACACTAAACTATGACAGAGGCCTAACAGCATTTGTTATTGGTGATTCACCTTTCCGTTTAACACCAGATGCAACTTCGCTTAACGAATGGGCAACCAACGTTAATACAGTTGTTGAAGATAATGATAACGGACTTGTAAGTAGAGATGAGTACATGGGTGTTTATTACCCAAGTGGATTTACTAGTGATAATGCAGGCAACAATGTAGTTGTTCCGCCAAGTCATATGGTACTACGTACTTTTGCACTAAATGACCAAGTTGCGTATCCATGGTTTGCACCAGCAGGTACAAGACGTGGTGGAGTTACAAATGCAACTTCAACAGGTTATATTAATGGCGAAGGCGAGTTTGTTGCATCAGCACTAAACGAAGGTCAAAGAGATACATTGTATCAGAACAACGTTAATCCTATCACATTCTTAACAGGTGCTGGGTTAGTTGTATTTGGACAAAAAACTCGTGCAAGAAATGCAAGTGCTCTTGATAGAGTCAACGTTGCAAGACTTGTGGTGTACTTACGTAGTCAGTTGAATCAGTTAACAAAACCATATCTATTTGAACCAAATGATAAAATCACACGTGATGAAATCAAAGCACAGGTAGAAAGTTTAATGGTTGAACTAGTGGGACTAAGAGCTCTATATGACTTCTTAGTTGTGTGTGACGAATCAAACAACACACCAGCGAGAATTGATAGAAACGAGTTGTACGTAGATATTGCTATTGAACCAGTCAAAGCAGTAGAGTTTATCTACATACCGTTGCGTATCAAAAACACAGGAGAAATCGCAGGGTTATAAGTCATTAAAGTAGGGGGAAAATAAAATCCCCCTACAAATGATAAATACATGTGATAAGGAGAAACATAGATGGCAATCTCAACTCTATTAAATTTAACAGTACCGTTAGCAAACGATACTAGTGCAAGCAGTCAGGGTCTGCTAATGCCGAAACTACAATACCGTTTCCGTGTAACATTGGAAAACTTCGGTATTACCGGCAACACAACTGAATTAACAAAACAGGTTATTGATGCAACCCGTCCAAATATATCATTCCAACAAATACCGATTGATGTTTACAATAGTAAAATTTATATGGCCGGCAAGCACGAATGGCAAGCAGTTACAATGAATTTACGTGACGATGTTAACGGAAACGTACAACGTTCAGTAGGCGAGCAACTACAGAAACAGTTTGATTTCTTTGAACAGTCTAGTGCTGCTACAGGACAAGACTACAAGTTTACACAACGCATTGAAGTACTAGACGGCGGCAACGGCGCTAATACTCCAGCTGTACTTGAAACTTGGGAACTATATGGTTGCTATTTAACAAGTGTTGACTACGGATCAATGAGTTACTCAGCAAATGATGCAATGACAGTAGCTCTTAATATTCAATACGACAACGCTGTACAACTTAATGTAGGTGTTGGAACGCCTAACAACTTCCAAGATCGAAATACTGAAACAGGCACAGGTGCCACAGGCGCTGCCGCTCTTTAATAACATTTAAGAGATTGCTTGACTTCTAAGGAGCCCCAAAGGGCTCCTTATTTGTTATTATATACATAGTTTAAATATAAGATAAATACATTATGCCGTTAAATAGAAACTTTGATAACTTTAGCAATTTTGATACCAACAAAGGTATAATGGGTGATTTTACTCATGCTGCAAACTTGTATCGACGCAATAACTTTAGATTATCGCCTAAAGTTAAATTCCTATATCATGTTGTAATAGATGTAAACCCAATAGCGTTACAATCACTTGGTAACAATGTTAGCAACTTATTAAACAAACGTGAGTTTAATATACTAGCATCAGCGGCTGACTTGCCAACATATAGTATTAATACAGAAACTATGAATCAATACAATAGAAAAAAAGTAGTTCAAACAAGAATAAACTACAATCCTGTTAATATTGAATTTCATGACGATGCAGCAGGCTTAACAACACTGCTATGGGAAGCCTATTATAGATATTATTATGAAGACGGCAACTATGCTGATCAAGGAACTCGTCCACGTGCATATCAAACTGGCTTATACGATAGTGAGCCTCAAAATACTTACAGACATGGTTTTAACAGAGCAGGCAAAACATATCCGTTTTTTAACAGCATAACTATACACCAACTTCATCATCAAAACACTGATAGCCATTTTACTAGTTTTACACTTGTGAATCCTCTTATAGGAGAATGGCAACATGATAGAGTAGATCAATCAGATGGGGCAGGCGTAATGAAAAACACCATGCGTGTTGATTATGAAACTGTACTGTATGATAGAGGATATACAGGATTAGATGAGCCAGCAGGGTTTGCAGACAATGCACACTATGATAGATCACCTAGTCCATATAGTAGTACAGGGTCAACGGATAACAACACAACCGGAGTAGACGAAGGTTGGAAAAAAGTATTCACTGATATATTTTTAGAAGCAATAGGGATAACTAATTTTAATAGTGAACAACAACGCAATCTAAGATCAACATTTTCAACTACTCCAGTTACAACAAATAATAGAGTTCCGTTCAACAACAATGCATTTTTTCCAACAAACTCAACTCAAACAGCTATAACTACAGCATTTCTTGATGCAGCGTTAGAACCAAAAATATCTGAGAGAGAGTTGAGAACTAGCACTATTAAACAAAGAGACTTGGCTAGAAATGCACTTCGAAACTATGCAATAGCACAAGGATCGGCAAACTCTTTTAATGATAATGGACAGTTGTTTGATAACTTAAACACAGTTCAGCAATCTCAACTGCAACAAGCAGTTGTTGATAACTACAGAGTAGATCCAACATTACAAGGTGCAGCATTTACTAGTATTCTTGAAGATATTATAGGTGGTTAAATGAGTAGTATAACTGATAAAAGTATTAATAAATCAACGGACAGTGCAACAGAAGTAAAATCATTTTTTGATAGATACTTTTCAAAATCAATATCGATCACAAGTAATGAAGTTGATAGTGTGTTGGGATTTTTTAAAAAAAGAAAGTTTGAAGAAAGTGCAGCTATTGCTATAACTACAGTACTGTTACAACAAGCCAAATCTGAAAATAAAAATATATTTGAATTGTTGGATAGTTTAAAAGGATTAGACGAAGTAAAACTCAGTCAGCTAGTAGCTGCTATTTTAAATAACAATAGAAGCAAAGTAAGTGCTCTCGGCTACACAAGTGATTATCAAGTTGTAACATACGAAAATAGAAATGTTATATTATAATGTCACGTTTTGCACAAGGCAAGTATACATTAAAAAACCCTGAAAAATACATAGGCGGTAGAACTCCTACTTATAGAAGTAGTTGGGAGTTTGCTTTTATGCGTATGTGTGATACAAATGAAAATATAACAAAGTGGGCAAGTGAAGCAGTTCGTATTCCTTATAGAAATCCACTGAGTGGAAAATATACTATATATGTTCCAGACTTCTTTTTAGTATACAATGATCGTACAGGCAAACAACATGTTGAACTTATTGAAGTTAAACCAGCAAATCATACATTCAAAGAGCAACTAGGAAATAGTAAAGTAAACAAGTTGCATTATGTAGTCAATCAAGCCAAGTGGGGTGCTGCTAAAGCGTATTGTAAACAAAAAGGAATGATATTTAGAGTTGTCAACGAAGGAGATATTTTCCATCAAGGCAAGAGAAAATAAGATAAATAATAGTAGCATATAATGGAAAACTATTATGACAAAAAAACTTGAAGAAATGTTGAATCTTCCTGACAACGAAGATATCAAACAAGAAGCACAAAAGCAAGCTGTTGTACAGCAAGAAGATACTTTTAGAGACATAGCAGAGTTTGACAAGATTGCAAGTGCATTACCAGCTGTAAAAGGACTTGGGCAAAAAGCAGATGACGAACTTGAAGACATTGCATCACGTGCATTAGAAGCATATGATGATTTAATGGACTTGGGTATGAATGTTGAAAGTCGATATGCAAGTAGAGTATTTGAAGTTGCTGGCGGAATGTTGAAAACAAGTTTAGATGCTAAAGTTGCAAAAATGGACAAGAAACTAAAAATGATCGACCTGCAACTTAAAAAAGAAAAAATGGATAGAGACAATAATCCAGCTGAAGGCAGCATAGTCAACGGCGAAGGTTATGTTGTTTCAGATCGTAATAGTCTTTTAGAAAAGTTAAAAGGCATGAACAATGATAAATAGTAACATAACGTAGGATACAATAATGAAAAACTTTGCTGATTATTTAACTGAAAGTAAAAAAACATATGAGTTTAAGATTGGTGTAGCTGGTGAGCTACCTGAAAACTTTGAAGATATGCTTGAAACCAGTTTACAAAAATACGGATGCTCTCAGATTGCAGCTGGTAAGAAAACACCAATACAAGAGCGTCCATTAGATTTCCCACAGTTAGAAAACTGCGAAGCTACATATTTTGAAATAACTTGTACGTATCCAACAACAGTACAAGTACTCCAAGAATACATTGGACAATGTTGCGGTGTTAAACAAAGTCATATTATTGTACGTAATCCAAATGAGCCGCAAGAGTTATATCAAGAAGAAACTTCTTCAGATGTATATGTTGCAAAGCTAACAGTTGAAGACATGGGCGGCGAAAGCGCACAAGAATCAGTTGGTGAAGATAGAGTAATGAACCTATTAAAAGAATTAGAGACAGCTCGTAAAGAACAGTCAGGAGACTAATATGAAAAAAGTAAACGAAGCTAATATGAATATTAGTGTAAATGGCGAAAGTGCAGCAGAAGTTTCTGAACTACTGCGTATTATGCAACTAGCAGGATCCGATGCTAAAGTAGTTGGCGATGATGATATTAATCAAGACGATGGTGTTTGTCCAATCTGTGGCAAAATGCACAGTCCAAGCCAGTCAATGGGAGGTTGTGGATCGAGTAGTCCTGAAGAACCGTCAATGGCAGATACTATCAAAATGATTTCAAAAGAAGAAGAAGATTATGATGGCAACTTTGGCGATGCAACTACAGAACCCGATGATGAATATATGAGATCAAATGCAGGCGATGTAAGTGACATGATTCCGAGCGGCGACGATTTACACAAAGAAAAAGGATCATATCCAGCAACAGCAGGCGGCGACAATCCAATGAATACTAAAGAAAGTATTCATGCAATGCTTACAAAAGCACTTGCTGAAAAACAAGCATCAAAAGGTACAAAACCAGACTTTCGTGATGTTGACGGCGACGGCGACCGTGAAGAATCATGGAAAGATGCTGAAGAAGATAAAGAAGAAGGCGACGACGATAAAGATGAAGAAGTAGAAGTAGCAGAATATGATGTGCCTAGCAACTTTGAAAACAAGCACAAAGACATCAACAATCTTGGACGCAAAATGATGGACATGAGTTCAAACATGAAAGGAACTGATGATACTAGTTTAATGATGTCAAATGCACTTTCAAGACTTGGCGAAGTATTAGCTGAGTTTGGCGGCAGTGGGTTTGCTGCTAACAACATGGCAGACGTTATCAAGAAGTCAGCGTTGAATAAAGAGATTGTACAAATGCTAATGAAAAAAGCAAAAGCTGAAGATTAACAAAATATTACCCCAACTCAATAGCGCCTTCGGGCGCTATTTTTTTGAATAAATATTATATGGCAGCATCATTAGACGGCGTCTTAATCAAAAAGGCGAATAGAAAAGAAACATTTACTGAAGAGCAAATTGCAGACTTACTAGCTTGCATGGATCCTGATACGGGTTACTTGCATTTTTCTCGCAAGTTTGCATACATTCAGCATCCTACAAAAGGCAAGCTATTATTTGATCCTTATGAATATCAGTTAGGATTAATGGATAGTTATCACAGTTTTAGATTCAACATAAACATGATGCCTAGGCAAACAGGCAAAACAACCTGTGCTGCAATCTATTTGGCATGGTTTGCAATGTTTAATCCAGACCAAACTATTCTTATTGCTGCACACAAATACACAGGTGCGCAAGAGATTATGTCACGTATACGCTTTGTGTACGAAACTTGTCCGGATCATATTAGAGCAGGTGTCACAAGTTATAACAAAGGTAGTATTGAGTTTGAAAATGGAAGCCGTATTGTAAGTCAAACAACAACAGGCAATACAGGACGTGGTATGAGTATTTCGCTACTATACTGTGACGAGTTTGCATTTGTGCAACCTAATATTGCGGAAGAGTTTTGGACTTCAATATCACCTACACTTGCAACAGGTGGTCGTGCTATTATTACCAGCACACCTAACAGTGACGAAGATACCTTTGCTACTATTTGGAAGCAAGCAGAACAAAAGTTTGACGAATATGGCAATGAACAAGATTTAGGCATAAACGGATTTCACTCGTTTATTGCCGAATGGCATGAACATCCAGACAGAGATGAAGAGTGGAAGAAAGAGGAAATAGGACGTATTGGTGAAGAAAAGTTTAGACGTGAATACGGTTGTGAGTTTTTAATCTTTGACGAAACTCTTATTCACAGTATCAAACTAGCAACAATGACAGGTTCAAATCCTATTATTAATATGGGCCAAGTACGCTGGTATAAAAAACCTAGTTCAAAAAAATCTTATGTAGTAGCACTTGATCCAAGTATGGGCACTGGTGGTGATTATGCTGCAATACAAATCATCGAACTTCCTGGATACGAGCAAGTTGGTGAATGGCAACACAATCTCACTGCTATACCAGGACAAGTTAGAGTACTTGCTGATGTATGCAAATATATCGAGAGCGAAACAAAGTCTACTAACAACATATATTGGAGTGTGGAAAACAACGGCATAGGTGAAGCATGTTTGCTTGTTATCAATGATTTTGGAGAAGAAAATATTCCAGGATTGTTTATAAGTGAGCCTATGAAAAAAGGACACGTAAGAAAGTTTCGTAAAGGATTTAACACCACACACAGCAGCAAAACAACAGCGTGTGCTAGACTTAAAACAATGGTTGAAAATGACAAACTTACTATAAACAGCAAAGCATTGATCAGTGAACTAAAAGCATTTATTGCAGCAGGTAGTAGTTTTCAAGCAAAGCCCGGACATCACGATGATCTAGTTAGTAGTTTATTATTAACATTAAGAATTATGAGTGTGATGAAAGATTGGGATCCAACAGTGTACGAAACATTTAATCAAATAGAAGCAGATGAAAATTATGAAATGCCAATGCCGATCTTTGTTAGTAGCAGTTATTGATAAATAGTATACAATGAGAAATTTAGATACAGTAGCAGAACAACTTTTTAATGAGATTAGAGGACGTTATTCCAGCGTTACCACCGGTGATGCAGAAGGAAATATAACAAGTGCTCCTAGTCTTGCAAGATTTTATGAGTTTGATTTTAAAAGCGGAAACACTAATATAGGTAAAGTAAGTGTTTCACTAGATGAAAAGTCTGGTGTAACTATAATGTATAACAAAGACTTTACAGAAGAAGTTGGTGCTGAAGAAACCAAAGAGTGGTATGACTTTTTAAAACAAATGAGAATGTTTTCAAAAAAACGTTTATTAAATTTTGAAGTTAGAGACATTAACAGAACTAACTTTACAAAAAGAGATTATGCAAGCATGGCAGTAAATCGCGGAGAAACACAAATGGCAGAGTCAAAAATGTATGGCACTCACAAAACCAGCTTTCAAAAGTTTGGAAGTGCTAAACTTTCAATAAAACATACAGGTGATATTATTGAAGGCGAAAGTAGAAATAAAAAGATAGGATCTCTTTTTATTGAAAATGCACAAGGTGAAAAGTTTAAATATCCTTTCAAGCATCTTAGTGGTGCAAGGGCAATGGCTATCCACGTTAGTGAAGGCGGACATCCATATGATGACTTTGGTAAACACATTACAAGCCTAAGTGAAGAACTTTCAAATCTCCGCAAGTTTAAAACTTATATGGGTCGTAGTAGTGTAATGGCAGAAAGCCTAGCAGAGCACATGGGTACAGTAAACGAACGTATTACTACAGTCAAGAAAAGAATACAAACACTACAAAAACCTACAATGTACAAAGAAGCACTCGAAGAATTTGTAGTTATAGAAGAATCTGAAGTTCCTGCTGATGTTGCTAGTAACTGGATCGATCAACTTACTATCAAACAGTTTAATGAAGATTTGAAAGATGTATTTCCATACATTTATAAACTAGTCGGCGAAGCAACACAAACAAATGAAATGGATTTTGATGATTTGATTGCAGAAGCAGATGTGTATCCGCCACGTGGCGACATGGAAATGGATCCATCAAATATGCGTCCGCAAGCAAAACCGGCCGCTCCAAAAACTAGTATACGTCCGCAAGCAAGACCGGCCGCTCCAAAAACTAGTATACGTCCGCAAGCAAGACCACAAGTTTACGATACGCCAGCACAAGCAATTCAAGCCGCTGAAGAAAATCTAGCCGCACAACCTGGACAGGTTAAAAAACAGTTTGAAAAAGGTGAAGACTATACAATACATCCTGTACAAGGTGGTTTTATTTACAAGTTAGCACCAACAGTAGATATTGGTGCAAGTCCAAGTGGCGGCACACGTGGCATTGGTGGTGCAGCATATGAATCTCAAATTGATGCAGCATTTGATAAATTGTTAGGACAGTTTGCAGATAACTTTAGTGCGCAAGTAGAAGGCGAAAAAGAAACTGACGAAGGCAATGCATATGCACACGCAGTACGCAAGGCTAAAATGGACGGCAAGGAAAAAGGCGACAAAGTCAAAGGTCCAGACGGTGATGAGATTGTACTTGCATCTAAAGAACAAAAGACACCATTAGGCGAGTTTATACTAAGTTACTACGATAGGCAACAAGGCGTATTTCCAAAAGGCGAAACTGCTGTGTTAACAATGGTTGAAAAATCATATGGTGATAGATATATCAAACCAGCAAGTCAGTTCATAGAACGTCTAGGCCAAGTATATGAAAAATATCAGGCCCGCAAGATGGCAGATTTTACAAGAATACAAGAGTTAGCTGGTTTAAAATAATCAGCTAATTCTTTTAAAAACTTGTCATTTTTTAGTTGACAAGTCATAACTAAACGTGTAGTATAACAATATGTGCTACGCATTACAGGCACAAGAGCAGCAGTTGTTGTTCTAACATAGGCATAACATATAGGAGAAAAGGCACTATGGCATCATTAGCAGAAATTCGAGCAAAGCTCAAAGAACAAGAAGCCGGCGCAGGCGGTCAACGCACAGGCGGAGGCGACAACGCAATTTACCCATTTTGGAATATGAAAGAAGGCGAACAGGCAACTCTTCGTTTCTTGCCAGATGGCGACGATTCAAACACTTTCTTTTGGAAAGAACGTTTGATGATCAAACTTCCGTTTGCAGGAGTTAAGGGTGAAACAGATTCACGCCCAGTGCAAGTACAAGTTCCGTGTATGGAAATGTATGGTGAAAGCTGCCCAATCTTGCAAGAAGTACGTGGCTGGTTTAAAGACGCAAGTCTTGAGGACATGGGTCGTAAGTACTGGAAGAAACGTAGTTATATCTTCCAAGGATTTGTAACTGAAGATCCACTAAAAGAAGATTCGCCAGAGAATCCTATTCGACGCTTTATTATTGGTCCACAAATCTTCCAACTTATTAAAGCAGCACTTATGGACCCAGACATGGAAGAACTTCCAACAGATTATACTGCTGGTGTAGACTTCCGTCTTTCAAAAGGTTCCAAAGGTGGCTATGCTGATTATGGTGCAAGTAACTGGGCACGTAGAGATCGTCCACTAAGTGATCAAGAGATGGCAGCTGTTAATACACATGGCTTGTTTAATCTCAATGATTTTCTTCCTAAAAAACCAGACGAAGCTGGCATTAAGATTCTAACAGAAATGTTTGAAGCGTCAGTAGACGGTGAAGCATATGATGCAGATCGTTGGAGCAACTATTTCCGCCCAAGCGGAATGGCTGCACGTACAGGTGATCCGCAGAAAGAAGCAAGCCCACAAGCAACTGCTGTGAGTCAAAGTGCTCCAACACCAGCGCCAGCAGCAGCACCAGTAGCAGAAGCAACAACTGATACAGGGTGGCAGGCTCCTGCTCCAGCAGCAGAACCAGCAGCTGAAAACGCAGGCGGAGCGCAAGACATTCTTGCAATGATCCGTTCACGTCAAGGTTAATAGCAAACTAAAATGGGTTGCGTCTTAATGATGCAACCCATATTGTATTTGGCTTTTTAGGAGAATTTAATGGCTAGTAAAACATTCGATCCAACGAAGTTCCGTAACTCGTTGACAAAATCTATTACGGGTATGAGCGCAGGCTTTAATGATCCAACTGACTGGATCAGCACAGGTAACTTTGCACTCAACTATCTACTAAGTGGTGACTTTCAAAAAGGTATTCCACTGGGCAAGGTATCAGTATTTGCAGGTGAATCAGGCGCAGGTAAAAGTTATATTGTGTCAGGTAATATTGTAAAGTACGCACAGGATCAAGGTATCTTTGTTGTTCTTATCGACACAGAGAACGCACTTGACGAAACATGGCTACAAGCATTAAAAGTAGATACAAGCGAAGACAAACTACTAAAACTTAATATGGCAATGATCGACGATGTTGCTAAAACAGTTAGTACGTTTATGGAAGATTATAAACAGATGGCCGAAGAAGAACGTCCTAAAGTATTGTTTGTAGTTGACTCGTTAGGTATGCTTATGTCACCAACTGAAATGGACCAGTTCCAAAAAGGTGATATGAAAGGTGACTTTGGTCGTAA
>Ga0075475_10001611_pt1 | contig 11270 bp, 5 predicted proteins | sample DEB08_DNA_10_FD_76342 | JGI IMG/M metagenome (GOLD analysis project Ga0075475, IMG submission 76342) | Aqueous microbial communities from the Delaware River and Bay under freshwater to marine salinity gradient to study organic matter... | ecosystem: Environmental > Aquatic > Marine > Coastal ... | reverse complement strand
TGGGGGCGTGGCCTTCTTCGCGCGAAGCCCTGCTCGTCTCACGGGATCTTGCTGCATGGCCCCGCGGCGATCTCGCCGACTTCCATGCCGCCAGGCCACGTCACGAGCCTCGGCCACCGCAACAGGATCACGCCGCAGCTTCGCAAATGTTGCCTTAGCAGCCCGCACCGCCACGGCATGATCAACCACCGGCAATGGATAGCTGCGGCCCATCTCGCACCCGCTCCGAATCTGGAGATCATGAGGCATCGTCCACGGCTGATGGAGATAGGCGAGCGGCACCCCCTCAAGTTCTGGCACCCAGCGTCGGATGAACACACCGTGCGGGTCTTGCTCCATCGCCTGCTTCGTCGGGTTGTAGATTCGCAGCGTGTTGATGCCGGTCGTCCCGCTTTGCATCTGCATCTGCGACCAGTGAATACCTGGCTCAAAGTCGAGAAACTGACGAGCCAGGTGAAGGCCTGTCGGCCGCCACGGCAGCCACAGCGAGTAGCTGGCAAATGAGACCACCAGGGCCCGCATCCGAAACGTCAGCCAGCCTGTTTCGGCCAGACTCCGCATACAGGCATCGACGAGCGGGTAGCCGGTCTGTCCTTGCTGCCAGGCCGATAGATGCTCGTGCGAGATCGTTTCACGGAGTCCTTCGGCCGCCCGTTGCATGCAGTCAAACTCAATCGCGGGCTCATCTTCAAGCTTCTGCATGAAGTGACAGTGCCAATGTAGCCTCGACTGAAAGCCGCGCAGGCTCCGCTGCCAGCCACGAGCGGCTGCACGCTCTCGTGGAGTGGTTCCCGCCCTTCCTGCGGCCACAGCTTCCAGACGCCGGCCCTCAGCAGCCTGCCACACCTGCCGCAGCGACAGGCTGCCAAAGGCTAGGTGTGGACTGAGGCGAGAGCAGGCTGTCACTGCAGAGACCGGACTGCTGATGCCGCCTGAGTAGGCCCTGCCCCGCTGCTTGAGAAAACTGTCGAGTGTCTCCATCGCGGCCGTCGAGCCTCCCGGCTGACGAGCTGTGCGATCAGGCGGCTGCCCAAGGTCAGCGGGCCCAAGCACGCCACAGCTCGGCACGACTGCCAGCGATGGCGGCTGTGGACGCGTTGGCAAGGGCGAGGGCATCGCCGCTTCCATGCGTTCTTCCCAGCGTCGGTTCCAGCCGTTGCGTTCTCGCAGCCGACGCACGACTCCGGTCTGCGACCGTTCCCGAAAGACCACGCCGCATGCCCGCGCCCAGGCCCGCACCCGTCGATCTCTCTGGTAGGTGACGGCGGTCCCTGTTTCCTCGTGAGCGAAGAGCTGCTGAAACCCTGTTTCCTGACGCAGCTGTTCAAGCGTTGCCACCGCCTCGCCACGGCGGGTCACCAGCCGAACGCCACACCGAGCCAGCTGCGGTTCAAGTGTTCGCAGACATTCGGCCTGGAAGGCCGTGTGAGCCGAACTCCACTCCGGCTGGTCGAGCAGTTCGGGCTCGTAGAGAAAGACCGCCAGCACACCAGCACCACGAGCCTTCAGGACCGCCTCCCCCAGCGGCTCGTGATCAGCGATGCGAAGATCCCGTTTGAGCCAGACACAGACCGGTGGTGCATGGAAAGCCGAAGGCATCGCAGGCCTTGATGGTCAGGACAGGAAACGCCGACTCACCACGGCTTCTGCGACCAGGGTGTTGTCGACCAGGGGGTGCTGCCAGTAGCCGGAATCCCACCCACCCCAGAGCTGAATGGATTGGGGCCCGGACCGAGTGGATAGGGCTGTCCACCACCATAGACCGTTGCCCGAGAGCCGGCGCCCGAACGCACCGGTACACCAACCGATAGATTGCTGAAGTAGCGGTTGGGCCCACGGTCCTCATGCTGATGACCAGAACGCGAGGCCAGGCCGTTGCTGTAGAGCGTGACGTTGCCGTAGGTCATCCCCACGACGCCGTTGTTGAAGAACTCATGCCCACCGATCCGTCGAGAGGTCAGACCGTTGTTGTAGAAGGTGTTGGGGCCAACACCGATGCTGCTGCCCCCCCAGTTCCCAGTGCCAAATCCAGCCGCGTTGGCGGGCGTCATCGTGAGCCCTCCCGTCAGCACCAGCACCACCACGACACGCAGGCACGAGGCCTTCGTTGAGACGAACATCTTCGCATTCCTTTCTCAGGCGGCAGACCACGACACACCAGACCGCTTCACTGTTCCACCCTACCTTCGCTCATCGGCTGCTGCTGCGATTGGCCGCCTCTCTCGGCAGCGATCTCCGCTGCACTCGTCACAGACCGAAAAACCACCTGTCCATCAGCGGCAAAGTCCGCACAATCAGTCTCAGCTGCGGCCGGCACTGGCTCAGCACCACTCGCACACCGCTCGCGGAGGTCTCCCCTTGCCACTCCACCGCTCCACCACCCGCCCCGCCAGCAAGCCCTCCGCTCAGACACCAGCCGCCTCTCTGGCATCTCCGCCGGAGTTTCTCCTCACCGAAGAACTGCCGCGGGATCACTTTCCCGTCAGCGGTGGGCAGCCGCATGCGATTCATCAGGCTATCGCTGAAGAACTGTTGCTCGACGGCAACTCGAAGCAGAACCTGGCCACCTTCTGCCAAACCTGGGAAGCCCCCGAGGTGCACCTGCTGATGGATCTCGCCATCGACAAGAACCTGATCGACAAAGACGAGTATCCCCAGACTGCTGAGATCGAAAGCCGCTGCGTGCGGATGCTCGCCGATCTCTGGCATGCTCCCGGCGAGGCGATGGGCTGCTCCACAGTCGGCTCAAGTGAAGCGGCCATGCTCGGCGGGATGGCTGCGAAGTGGCGCTGGCGAGAGAAGCAGAAGGCTGCAGGGAAGCCCACCGACCGCCCCAATATGGTCTGCGGTGCCGTACAGATCTGCTGGCACAAGTTCGCACGTTACTGGGACATCGAACTCCGCGAGGTGGGCATGAGGGTAGGTCGGCTCTGCCTCGATCCCGCGGACGTTCTCGAACGCGTCGACGAGAACACGATCTTCGTGGTGCCCACGATGGGCGTCACCTACCACGGGCTCTACGAAGATGTTGCCGGGATTGCCGCGGCCCTCGATGAGCATCATGCGAAAACCGGCGTCGACATTCCGATTCATGTGGATGCAGCCAGTGGCGGCTTCCTCGCTCCCTTCACGGCGCCAGACGCCGCCGCCTGGGACTTCCGTCTGCCCCGTGTGAAAAGCATCAATGCCTCTGGCCATAAGTTTGGGCTGGCCCCACTGGGCGTTGGCTGGGTGATGTGGCGTGAACCGACCGACCTGCCGGACGATCTCGTGTTTCATGTCAGCTACCTGGGTGGCGACATGCCCACCTTCCAGATCAACTTCTCGCGACCAGCGGGCCAGGTGATCGCGCAGTACTACGACTTTGTTCGGCTGGGACGCGAGGGCTACGCTGCCATTCATGGACAGGCCCATGCGGTTGCCAGAGTCTGTGCGGAGGAACTCGCAGGATACGACTGCTTCCGTATCCTCCACGACGGCGCCGCCGAGAAGGGCATCCCTGCGGTGGTCTGGACGCTCGCGGACGGGGCAGCTCCCGGGTTCACGCTGTATGACCTTGCGGATCGGCTGCGAATGCGGGGCTGGCAGGTGCCTGCCTATCCATTCACCGGCGAACTGGCAGACCAGGCATTCCAGCGAATCCTGGTGCGGAGAGACTTCAACCGCGAGATGGCCGACCTGCTGCTGCGTGATATTCGGACAGCCGTCGACCATCTCAAGGCTCACCCGCCGGCATCCGATGCCTCCCCACGCCGCAGCTACTCCCACACCTAACAGCCGGCGAGCGTCGCACCAGCGTGCCCGCTTGGCCTTCAAACGCGGCCCAGGCGGCACGAGCAGACTCTAGTTGCCAGCGGCAGCGTCTTCGCCGGCCGGTGAAAGTTCCTCCGGCTCGATGGCGTTTTCGATCGCACGCTGCACAAACAAGGGGGCCGTGATCTGGGCTTCGGAGAGCAGGATGTAGTCGTCGGAGACCGCGTGGATCCGGCGTGCGAGCTCGGGATCAAAGCATCGCAGCACCAGTCGGAGTGGCCGGTCGGCTCGCCGTCGCTCCACCGTGTCTTGGGCCATCAGCCCGATCTCGAGATTCAGGGCGTCGTTTGAGGTGCAGGCCACGAGTGCCCGTGCCCGGTCGATCCCCGCTCGCACTAACGCCACGGGCCGGGTGGCGTCGCTGCTGATCAGCGGACAGCGGAGGTGGAGTTCACGGTGCTGGTCATCGCAGGCTGCCGGATCGACGGCCACCACCGGGATACCCCGTCGCTGCAAGTCACGGGCGACTGCCACGCCCACCTGCCCAAGACCACAGACGACCACGTGACCACGCAACCCACGGGCAAGAAACTCATTCCGCAGCTGCATCGCGGTTCCCGAGACGATGAAGTTCGTCAGCAGCGACGCAATGATGGCGACCAGCACGATGCCACTGAACATCAACAGGATGCCGAAGAGTTTCACGCTCGCCGGGGCATCCTGCAGATTGAAGTCACCGAAGCCCACCGTGGTCACGACCGAGGTCGTGAAGTAGGCCGCGTCGATCCAGCCCAGTTGCATCGTCTGTTGAAAAACGACGATCGCGGTCAGATAGACCGCCAGCAGGATTACGGGGATGATCAGATACTCCGCCCGGACTACCCGCCGCGGGAGGTCCACCGGTCGGATGCGACGGCCAGGCGGCCCACTATCGGCGGTCGCCTCCATGGCCGCCTCCACAAACGCACTGGCGGCAAAGTCCGCGGGCGCCATCGCTGCAGCCACACCAAAGTCGGCCTCCAAACGCTTCGCGAAGCGGGTGTCCGAGTGCCGCATGATCACCGGAATCTCACCCGCCTCTCCGCGGATTTCCAACGCAGCTTCGAGGTTGGCCACATCGTTTGAGGAGGTCAGCAGCACCGCCGCTGCCGTCGGCACCCCCGCATCCCGACGGATTGAGGCGTGGCAGAAGTCGCCTTCGACCCATCGCGCGCCGGCCGCCTTGGCCCGATCGATTCGATCGGGTGAACTGTTCGCGTCGGAGATGATCGTGACCTGACGGCCGGACTGCCGCAGGGCCTCAACGACATTGAGACCAAACCGCCCCAGGCCACACACTACGAAGTGGTGCATCGCGGTACTCTACCTCAGTCACCTTCGCTTCGTGACGTCCGCCCTTGTTCACGCCCCGCCCACTCCATGCCTCCCTCCAGCTCCAGCTCCCACCTGCACGATCCTGTGGCCCATCACATGCGGCCCAATTTCGCCCGCCTGGCTCCCGATCAGACGGTCCGCGAGGCGATCGGTGCTGCCCGTGAGAAGCCGCCCGAGGGGCGGATCATCTATTTCTACGTGCTCGATCAAGACGACAAACTGGTAGGCGTGGTCCCCACCCGGCAGCTGCTGCTCTCGGATGAGCAGGCTCTGATCCGAGACATCATGGTGCAGCGGGTGGTGGCGATCCCCAGTTCGGCAACCGTGCTGGATGCCTGCGAGTTTTTCCTCCTCCATAGGCTGCTCGCCTTCCCGATCGTCGACGCGGAGCGGGGGATGCTCGGCGTCGTCGATGTCGATCTCTACACCAACGAACTGGCTGATCTCGACCGTCACGAAGACCTCGACGACCTTTTTCAGCTGATCGGTGTCCACTATCAGGAGTCGCAGTCTCGCTCGTCGGTGGCGCTGTTTGCCAGCCGCTTCCCCTGGCTGGTCGCCAACATCGCAGGTGGCCTGGTGGCTGCCTTTCTCTCCGGTCTGTTTCAGGCGGAACTGGAGCGTGCTGTTGCCCTGGCGATGTTCATTCCGGTGGTGCTCGCGTTGGCGGAGAGCGTCAGCATTCAGTCGGTCAGCATCGCCTTGCAACGGCTGCATGGTCAGCGTCCAACCATTGGAGGGCTGCTTCGCGACATTCGCACCGAGGCTGCCACAGGTATCCTCCTCGGTGCAGCGAGTGCCTCAGCAGTGACCATTGTGGCCCTCGCCTGGCTCGGGCAGGGGCCTGTCATGCTCGCCCTCTTGGGAGGAATCACCGGCGGTGTGGTGGCAGCGGCCATCATCGGCGTCTCGATCCCGAATGTGCTGCGACTGCTGTCCCGTGAACCGCAGGTGGCGGCAGGCCCCATCTCCTTAGCCGCGACTGACATGGTGACGCTCACCGTCTACCTCTGCCTGGCCCGCTGGCTGCTGGGTTAAGGCACCTCCCTGAATCGCCCTGTTTCCGCAGTCCCCCAGTCGCCGCGTTCGCCTTGACCCCCGCGCGACTTCCCCGCGAGAATCGATAGTGCATGCCAGATTTCGGCAGTGTCGAGGCTTCCTCTGCCCCCACTGCCTTCCCCACCTCGCCAGACTTCCCGTCCGGCGGACACGATAGGAATCCATGGAAACCCTCGAACGCCTCTGGGACGCGGTCACCAATGCAGCCGCCGCGTTCGGCGTCCGTATTGAACGGCTGATCACCGGTCTCTTCGGCTCCTCCAACGCCCGCTATCTCCGCAGAATCGAGCCAAAAATCGAGGCCATCAACGCGCTCGAGCCGCGGTATCGCGAAATGAGCGAAGAGGAGCTACGTGCGCAGACCGCGGAGTTCCGCCGCCGTCTCGCCGCCGGTGAGACGCTCGATGACATTCTCGTGGAGGCATTTGCGGTCTGTCGCGAGGGCGGTCGTCGGTTCCTCGGCATGCGGCATTACGACGTGCAGCTGCTCGGTGGCATGGTGCTCCATTCCGGCAACATTGCAGAAATGATCACGGGGGAAGGCAAGACGCTCGTCGCCACGCTCCCTGCCTATCTCAACGCCCTCGAAGGCAAGGGTGTGCATGTGGTGACGGTCAACGACTATCTCGCCCGTCGCGATATGGAATGGATGGGGCCGCTCTACATGGGGCTGGGGCTGACCGTGGGAGCGATCCAGTCGGGCCTCGACTCCGCCGCTCGTCAGAAGGCCTATGCCTGCGACATCACCTACGGCACCAACAACGAGTTCGGCTTCGACTACCTCCGCGACAACATGCGGATGGCCGCTCGCGATGACGACCGCTTCCCCAAGCACATGCAGCAGAGCCAGGGCCGGCTCAACTTCGCCATCGTCGACGAGGTAGACAACATCCTGATCGACGAAGCCCGTACCCCACTGATTATCTCGGGGCCCGCTCACGACGACGTCACCAAATACGCGAGAGCTGACCAGATTGCCCGTCAGCTCAAGGCTGACGTGCATTTCGAGGTCAAGGAGAAGGAGCATTCCGTCTCACTGACCGAAGATGGCGTGCGGACCGCCGAGAAACTCGCGGGCGTGGAAAGCTTCTACACCGCGGGCAACATGGAATGGCCCCACCTGATCGACAACAGCCTCAAGGCCCACCATCTCTACAAGCGTGACGTGAACTACGTTGTGCAGCAGGGAGAGGTGGTCATCGTCGACGAGTTCACCGGCCGTCTGATGCCGGGCCGAAACTGGTCGGACGGACTGCATCAGGCCGTTGAGGCGAAGGAAGGCGTGCGGATCAAGGAGGAGTCGCAGACCCTCGCCACCGTCACACTGCAGAACTTCTTCAAGCTTTACAACAAGCTCTCCGGCATGACCGGCACCGCCATGACCGAGGCGGGCGAGTTCCTCAAGATCTACAAACTCGAGGTGATCGCGATTCCTCCGAATCGTGGCATGCAGCGAATCAATCATCCTGATGTGATTTATCGCACGGAGCGTGAGAAGTGGATTGCTGTTGCCGACGAAGTGGAGCGGATCAACCGCTGGGACACGCTCTCACTGACGGATGGCTCATGGCGGGCAGGGACGGTCATCACCGAGAGTGACACCGAGGTCACTTTTGAGCCACGGCCGTCAACCGATGGCAACACCAGCCAGAAGGCGTTTGGCCGCGAGTCGATTCCGCGAGAAAAGATTCGCCAGATCGAGAGGCGAGGCCTGCCCGTGCTCGTCGGCACCGTCTCTATCGAAAAGAGTGAACGGCTTGCCTCCCTGCTTGAGAAGCGAGGCGTGAAGCACCAAGTGCTCAACGCCAAACAGCACAAGCGTGAGGCTGACATTGTCTCCCAAGCCGGTCGGCTCGGGGCGGTGACGATTGCCACAAACATGGCCGGACGCGGCACCGACATCATCCTCGGCGGCAACCCAGAAACGATGGCCTGGGCCAAACTCCAAGACACGTACCCCACTCGTCTCGATGTACCTCCAGAGGAATGGGACGCCCTCGTTGATGAGATCTCTGAACGCGAGCAGATGAAGCCTGAAGGTGAAAAAGTTCGCGACATGGGTGGCCTGCAGATCATCGGCACCGAGCGGCATGAGGCACGCCGTATTGACCTTCAGCTCCGCGGTCGTTGCGGACGGCAAGGCGATCCGGGAAGCAGCCGGTTCTTCCTCTGCCTGGAAGACGACCTGATGCGGATCTTCGCCGGCGAATGGGTGAAAAACATGCTCACCCGTCTCGGCATGCAGGAAGGCGAAGCCATTGAAAGCAAGATGGTGACACGGCGGATCGAAGCAGCCCAACGCAAAGTTGAGGAACGCAACTTCGAGATTCGCAAGAACCTTCTCGAATACGACGAGGTGATGGACGAGCAGCGGAAGCGGGTCTACGGCTTCCGGCAGGCCATCCTCGAAGGTGCCGACTGCCGCGAGCTGATCCTGGAGATGGTCGATCGCCAGATCGACGAAAACATCTCGACCTTCCTCGCCAAAGACTATGGAGCTGAGACCTACGCGAAGTGGGCCGCTGGTCAGCTCAGCTGTGAACTCGACGGGGCCGACTACCGCGGCCTTTCCGCCTCGGAAGCCGAGCGGCTCGCCGTCGATGAGGCGATGCGGAAGTCAGAGACCCAGATCTTTGAAGCGATCGAGGAAAACCTTCCCGCGGAAGAGGACGAGAGCGAATGGAACTGGGGCGCCTTGGCGAGTTTTGCCAATGCCCGCTGGAAGACATCGCTCCGCGACCGCGACCTGAAGAAACTCGGCCGCGATCAGGTCGATGAGTTCCTGGTCGAACAGGCCCGTGAGGCGATTCAACGGATCGATCTCGACGAAGGTGGGCGATTCCTAGACGACGACTTTGGCGTTCGCAGCGCCTGCGGCTGGACCGAGTGGCGTTTTGGTGCCGTGCTCAACCAGGACGAGGTGAAGAGCCTCGAGGTCAATGACTTCCGCGACCTGGTGAAGAAGAAGGCTCGCGAGATCTACGCCGACCGTGAGATCGTCTACCCGGTGATCGTGGGGCTGGCGCACTTCTCAGGCCGACAGCCGGACGGCTCGCGTCGGCTTAATCGCGAAGGGCTGCTCTCCTGGGCTCGCCGTCGATTTGATGACAGCCTCTCTGAGTCAGACCTGGCCACCAGCGATCTGGAGCAGCTCCGCACTGCGTTGCGGGCGGCTTCAGCACGACGGCATGCGAAAGATGCTGCCGTTCGTGAACAGGCCATCGCCAAACTCGCTGAAGCGATGCCGACCTTCCGTGAGCGTGCGCACATCGGCCCACTTGGTGACCTGGCCTCGTCGCTGGCCACCTGGCTTGAGCAGGAGGCCAACAACCCGGCTGCCGCGGAGGCAGCCCGCTCCGCCACCGTGGAAACGGTCGAGCGGCAGGTGCTCTCGTCGATCGATGACGTGGTCCGAGGTGAGATGCGACGGATGGAACGAGCCGTCCTGCTGCAGATCCTCGACAATGCCTGGAAAGACCATCTCCTCGCAATGGACCACCTCCGCTCAAGCGTTGGCCTGCGGGGCTATGCCCAGGTCGACCCAAAGGTGGAATACAAGCGAGAAGGCATGCGGACCTTCGACCTCATGTGGAAAGGAATCGACGACCGGGTCACCGACATCGTCTACCGTATCGAACAGGTCGAAGACGACGCTCTCAAGAGCACCTGGCACGAGACCGCCGCCGTCCATGCCGACGCCTCAACGGCGTCACTGCCCTCACCGGCAGCCTCTGAGAGCGATCCCTCACAGCCGGGTGCGTCCGCTAGTGGCGACACCAAAGCTGAGCCGATCCGCAACGCAGGCCAGAAAGTGGGCCGCAACGACCCCTGCCCCTGCGGAAGCGGCAAGAAGTTTAAGAACTGCTGTGCCCGCTCTGGAGGCGGAACACCGGTGCAGGCAGGTCAGGCTGGCTAACTCGCGTTTTCCCGCAGTCCATGCTCGACCTGCTCTACCTGCTGCTGCTGTCCATCGCCCTGCCCTGGGTGCTCTGGCGGCGGTGCGCAGGCCGGCGGCCGGTCGCAGCTCCCTGGCAGCGGTTCACCGGCAGCGTCCCGACCATGCCAAAGGCCGCGGGGAGATTCCGGATATGGCTGCACGGAGTGAGCGTGGGGGAAGCGGCCTTGCTCGCGTCACTGGCGACGACGCTTGAGCGGCTGGCTGCCGCCAACGGCACTGACATCGACTGCGTCCTCTCCAGTTCCACCACGACCGGTCTGGAAGTCGCCCGAGTCCGTGTCGGCGATGACCGCGTCTTTCCATGCCCACTCGATTTCAGCTGGGCGGTCCGCCGTGTCCTCCGCCGGGTGCAGCCCGATCTTCTGGTTCTCGGTGAGCTTGAACTCTGGCCTCAGCTGCTTGCGCTGACGGCAGCTCGCGGCATTCCGATCGCTGTTGTCAACGCCCGCATGAGCGAGCGAAGCGCCCGTGGCTACCGACGGATCGCTCCCCTCGCCCGGCGAATGCTTGGGCGGCTGAGCGTTGTCATCGCCCGCAGCGAAGAGGACGCCGAGCGGTTTCGGTCGCTCGGCGCACGTGACGTGGTCGTGGCGGGATCGCTGAAGTACGACGGAGCCCGCGGGGACCGCGGCTCAGCCGAGGTGGCCCGGCTGGCTTCCCTCGCAGGCATCACACACGACGACACGGTGTTTCTCGCAGGCAGCACTCAGGCTCCCGAGGAAGCGTTCGCGATCGAGACCTACCGTACTCTTGCCCCGAGTCACCCCCAACTGCGGCTGGTGATCGTTCCCCGCCACGTGGAGCGTGCGGACGAGATCACCATGCTCCTCAACGCATCTGGGCTCGCCTGGCAACGCCGCAGCCAACTCGCGGCCGATGGCATGTCAGCGTCTACCCGGATTCTCTTTGTCGACGCCACCGGTGAACTGGCCGCCTGGTGGGGTACCGCTGCGATCGCCTTTGTCGGCGGTAGCCTCGACGGCAAACGGGGGGGGCAAAACATGCTCGAACCGGCAGCCTACGGGGCAGCTGTGAGTTTCGGGCCGCACACCCGCAACTTCCGCACTGAGGTTGCCGGCCTGCTGGCTGCCGATGCCGCCCGCGTCGTGCAGAGCCAGGATGACCT